>ENA-ORNF01000299-ORNF01000299.1-human-gut-metagenome-genome-assembly--contig:-NODE-299-length-51623-cov-6.265320_pt1 | contig 51623 bp, 45 predicted proteins | sample MGYA00242110_ERZ509012 | MGnify/ENA primary metagenome ERZ509012 (study PRJEB26280, sample SAMEA2338714) | human gut metagenome | biome: human gut; feature: human-associated habitat; material: faeces... | reverse complement strand
TCTAGGAGGAATTAAAAATGGCAGTAAGAGTAGCAATCAATGGTTTTGGCCGTATCGGTCGTCTTGCTTTCAGACAGATGTTTGGAGCAGAAGGATATGAAGTAGTAGCAATCAATGATTTAACAAGCCCGAAAATGTTAGCACACTTGTTAAAATATGATTCATCACAGGGTAAATATGAGCATGCTGATGAAGTATCCAGCACAGATGATTCCATCATCGTTTGCGGCAAAGAGATTAAAATCTACGCATTCCCGGATGCAAACAACTGCCCATGGGGAGATTTAAAAGTTGACGTTGTATTAGAGTGCTCTGGCTTCTATACAAGCAAAGAAAAAGCACAGGCTCATATCAATGCAGGTGCTAGAAAAGTTGTTATCTCTGCTCCAGCAGGAAATGACCTTCCTACTATCGTTTATAATACAAACCACGAGACATTAAAAGCTTCTGATACAATCATTTCAGCAGCTTCCTGTACAACAAACTGCTTAGCACCAATGGCAGATGCATTAAACAAATATGCTCCGATCCAGTCTGGTATCATGGTAACAATCCATGCTTACACAGGTGATCAGATGACTCTTGACGGACCACAGAGAAAAGGTGATTTAAGAAGATCCCGTGCAGCAGCAGTTAACATCGTTCCTAACAGCACAGGTGCTGCAAAAGCAATCGGTCTTGTTATTCCGGAATTAAACGGTAAATTAATCGGATCTGCACAGCGTGTACCGACCCCGACTGGTTCTACCACAATCTTAACAGCAGTTGTTAAGAAAGCAGGCGTAACAAAAGAGGATATCAACGCAGCTATGAAAGCAGCAGCTAATGAGTCTTTCGGTTACAACGAGGATGAAATCGTTTCTTCCGATATCGTAGGAATGAGATTCGGTTCCTTATTCGATGCAACTCAGACAATGGTAAATCAGATTTCTGATGACCAGTATGAGGTTCAGGTTGTTTCTTGGTATGATAACGAGAACTCCTACACATCTCAGATGGTTCGTACCATTAAATACTTCAGCGAGCTTGCTTAATTTGAACGCTGACTGAAAACAATAATCACTGCACGGTGGACTGCATTTGTGATGCGATAGGTCACCAGAGTGCAGATAGACTCAAGAAGGGGGTCCGGTCTGATTAGGACTGGACCTCTTTTTTTCCTCTATAGGAAAGTCCCCATCATTCAAAGAGAGAAGGAGAATAGATATGTCATTAAATAAAAAATCCGTAGATGATATCAATGTAAAGGGAAGACGCGTATTAGTAAGATGCGACTTCAACGTACCGCTCAAAGAGGGCAAAATCACAGATGAAACCCGTATCGTAGCGGCACTTCCGACTATTCAGAAGTTAATCAACGATGGCGGAAAGGTTATCCTTTGCTCTCACCTTGGAAAAGTAAAAAATGGCCCGAACGAAGGCGAGTCTTTAGCACCGGTTGCTGAGAGACTTTCTGAGAAGCTTGGCAAAGAAGTAAAATTCATTTCTGATTACAATGTAACAGGCGAAGCTGCTACAAAGGCAGTTGCAGAGATGAACGAGGGAGACGTAATCTTATTACAGAATACCCGTTTCCGTGGCGCAGAAGAGACCAAAAACGGCGAAGAGTTCTCCAAAGAGCTTGCCGACCTTGCAGACGATTATGTATGCGATGCATTTGGTTCTTCCCACAGAGCACATGCTTCCGTTGCAGGCGTTACCAAATTCATCACCGCAAAGGGTGGTTCTAATGTAGTTGGTTACTTAATGCAGAAAGAAATTGACTTCCTTGGAAATGCAGTTGAGAATCCGGTAAGACCGTTCGTTGCAATCCTTGGCGGCGCAAAAGTAGCAGACAAGTTAAACGTTATCTCTAACCTGTTAGAGAAGTGCGATACCTTAATCATCGGTGGTGGTATGGCATACACCTTCTTAAAGGCACAGGGATATGAGATTGGTAAATCCTTAGTAGATGATGAGAAGATTGATTACTGCAAGGAAATGATGGCAAAGGCAGAGAAGCTTGGAAAGAAATTATTACTTCCGGTTGATGCTGCTACCATTAAAGATTTCCCAAGCCCAATCGATGCTCCGGTTGACGTAGAAGTATACGATGTAGCAGATATGCCGGCAGACAGAGAGGGATGCGATATCGGACCGAAGACAGCAGAGCTGTTTGCAGATGCAGTTAAGACAGCAAAGACCGTTGTATGGAACGGACCGATGGGTGTATTCGAGAACCCGACTCTTGCAAAAGGTACGATTGCAGTTGCAAAAGCACTTGCAGAGACAGATGCTACCACAATTATCGGCGGTGGAGATTCCGCAGCAGCAGTAAACCAGTTAGGATTTGCTGACAAGATGAGCCATATTTCTACTGGTGGTGGAGCTTCCCTTGAGTTCTTAGAGGGCAAGGAGCTTCCGGGTGTGGTTGCAGCAGACGATAAGTAGAAGGAAGAAGGTAAAAAATTATGGCAAGAAAGAAAATTATTGCCGGCAACTGGAAAATGAACAAAACTCCAAGTGAAGCCGTTGCATTAGTAAACGAATTAAAGCCATTAGTTGCAAATGATGAAGTTGACGTAGTATTCTGTGTACCGGCAATCGATATCATTCCGGCAATGGAAGCAGCAAAAGGCTCCAACATCCAGATTGGTGCAGAGAATATGTATTTTGAAGAGAGCGGTGCATACACCGGAGAAATCTCCCCGGCAATGCTGACCGACGCAGGTGTTAAGTATGTTGTATTAGGACATTCCGAGCGCAGAGAATACTTTGCTGAGACAGATGAGACTGTCAACAAGAAAGTATTAAAGGCATTCGAGCATGGAATTACCCCGATTATCTGCTGTGGTGAGTCTCTTACCCAGAGAAAACAGGGAATCTACATTGACTGGATTCGTATGCAGATTAAAATCGCATTCCAGAATGTAACAGCAGATCAGGCAAAGACAGCCGTTATCGCTTACGAGCCAATCTGGGCAATCGGAACCGGAGAAACTGCTACTTCCGACCAGGCAGAAGAGGTTTGTGCAGCAATCCGTGCCTGCATCAAAGAAGTATATGATGAGGCAACTGCAGAAGCAATCCGTATCCAGTACGGCGGTTCTGTAAATGCCGGAAATGCAGCAGAACTGTTTGCAAAACCGGACATTGACGGAGGATTAGTCGGCGGTGCATCCTTAAAACCGGATTTTGGCAAAATTGTAAACTACAAATAAACGGTAGAAAAAGGGAACCCTGGCTGGTTCCCTTTTCATACATTATAGGAATGTTACTTACGATAAAATCGGGGAAGAGAGATGACAAAAAGAATTATTTGTGCGTCACTTGTGACGGGACTTCTTCTTGCGGCACCTTTCGGACGTGAGGTGTGCAGGGCATCAGAGACACAGACAATCGAAGAGATGGATTTGGAAACTGCAATAGACGTAATTTTAAAGAAAACTGAGCGCGAGACGGTGGCAGGCTATCCATTAGAGGAATCCTTTTTTCTCTGGCTGGGAAGCGTTTACGGAGATGACATGGTAGAAGAAATTGCCAGGCAGGTCGAAAACGGAGAAATGACAGTGGCAGACTGGCACAGACTGACTGGAGCGTCTCTTCATGCGCTTTATATGCAGTATTGCAAAGATGTGGGCATTTCAAATTCAAAAACAGAGGATGTCTACTGGAAGGATTGCAAAAGTACAGATGAAACGGTGGTAAGCTTTACAGGAGACTTTAATCTGGCTGAAGGATGGTCAACTACAAAATATATGGAAAGCCAGCCGGACGGTATTTATGACTGCTTTTCGGAAAGCCTGATTCAGGAGATGCAGAAGTCTGATGTTTTAGTGATGAATAACGAATTTGTCTATTCGGATGGGGGAGAGCCATTAGCAGGAAAGGCATATACGTTCCGAGCAAAGCCGGAAATGATAAAAAACCTTGAGGTTTTTGGCACTGACCTTGTCACTCTTGCCAATAATCATACGTATGATTACGGGGAACAGGCGCTTAAGGATACGCTTCACTATCTCAGAGAAGAGCAGATTCCCTATTCCGGGGCGGGATACAATTTAAAAGATGCTTCCCGGATTGTAAGTTTTATTGCAAATGGATGGAAAATATCGGTTGTTTCTGCAACAGAAATTGAACGCAGCGTTAAATATACCAGGCAGGCAACGGAAAACGATGCCGGGGTGTTAAAGACGTTAGAGCCGGAATACTTTTTAGAACTGATTCAGAAAGCAAAAAAGACAAGTGATTATACAATTGTAGTGTGCCATTGGGGAACTGAGGGCAATTTAAGCCATGATATGATGCAGGAAACACTGGCGTACCGCTTTGCACAAGCAGGGGCAGACGCCATCATCGGTGGACATCCGCACAGACTGCAGGGAGCTGCGTTTATGGAGGGCATACCGGTGGCATACAGTATCGGAAATTTCTGGTTTTCGGATGCAACGCTTTACACGACAGTTACACAAATTGTGATTTCAAAAGAGGGAGATTTAACCTTAAAATATCTTCCATGTCTCCAGAAAGACTTGACAACGAGCCTGATAACCGATACAACTGAAAAGGAAGAATTTTATCATTACCTTGCCGCAATCTCAAAAGGAATTGGAATCGATGCAGCGGGGAGTGTTTATGATAAAACCGCAGAAAACTATCCTGCGGAACAGATTCTGTATGACTCGGAAAGCAGCACGACGCAAATCTGGGGCGGAATCGATAATGAGGGAAATGCCATTGATATCATTGGCAACCGAAAATAGACTATGGATAGAAAAGAGAGGAAATCAAAATGAGTAAAAAACCTACCGTATTAATGATTCTCGATGGATTCGGATTAAATGAGAAGACAGAGGGAAATGCTGTTGCACAGGCAAATACACCAAACATTGATGCGTTAATGAAAGAATATCCATTTGTAAAAGGAAATGCAAGTGGACTTGCAGTAGGCCTGCCGGACGGACAGATGGGAAACTCTGAGGTTGGACATCTGAACATGGGTGCCGGAAGAATTGTATACCAGGAACTTACCAGAATTACCAAAGAGATTAACGACGGTGATTTCTTTAAAAACCAGGCACTGCTTGATGGTATTGCAAATGTAAAGAAAAACCACTCCGATTTACATCTTTACGGACTGCTTTCCAACGGAGGTGTACACAGCCATATTACACACCTTTACGGACTGTTGGAGTTAGCAAAGCGTGAGGGCGTTGAAAATGTATATGTTCACTGCTTCTTAGACGGACGTGACACAGCACCTACTTCCGGAAAAGGCTTTATAGAGGAATTAGAGGCAAAGATGAAAGAAATTGGTGTTGGTAAGATTGCATCCATTTCCGGACGTTATTACGCAATGGACCGCGATAACCGCTGGGATCGTGTAGAGAAGGCATACCGTGCATTGGCAGAGGGAGAGGGCGAGACTGCAGAGAGCGCAGTTGCCGCAATGGAGGCTTCTTATGCAAAAGATGTGACAGATGAGTTCTTTGTTCCAACCGTTATTACTGAAAACGGTGCACCGCTTGCAACAATTAAGGACAACGATACGGTTATCTTCTTTAACTTCCGTCCGGACCGCGCAAGAGAAATTACAAGAGCTTTCTGTGCGGATGATTTTGACGGATTTGACCGTGGAAACAGAAAAAATCTGACCTATATCTGCTTCACAGAATATGATGTTACGATTCCGAACAAGGAAATCGCATTTAAGAAGGTAGAGCTTAAGAATACATTCGGCGAATATCTTGCAGCACACAATATGACGCAGGCAAGAATTGCTGAGACAGAGAAGTATGCACATGTAACCTTCTTCTTTAACGGTGGTGTAGAGGAGCCGAATAAGGGCGAGGACAGAATTCTCGTAAAATCCCCGAAGGTTGCAACCTATGATCTTCAGCCGGAAATGAGTGCACCGGAAGTATGCGACAAGCTGTGCGCTGCAATTCGTTCTGATAAGTATGATGTGATTATTATCAACTTTGCAAATCCGGATATGGTTGGACATACCGGAATCCTTGAGGCAGCGATTAAAGCTGTTGAGACTGTAGATGGATGTGTTGGAAAAGCCGTTGGGGCATTAAAAGAAGTTGACGGACAGATGTTTATCTGTGCAGACCACGGAAATGCAGAGCAGTTAATCAACTATGAGACAGGCGAACCGCTTACGGCACACACCACAAATCCGGTTCCGTTCATCCTTGTAAATGCAGATCCGGCATACAAGCTTCGCGAGAACGGATGCTTAGCAGACATCATCCCGACTTTAATCGAACTGATGGGAATGGAACAGCCGGCAGAAATGACAGGAAAATCATTATTAGTAAAATAAAGAAAGACAGTAAAAAAGGAGTTCCGGGGGAGGAACTCCTTTTTGCTGCCAGATGACATCGAGGAAACGTCACTGGCAATAAAACGGGGATTTATATGATAAAGTTAGAGGATAGCGATAGATGGAAACTGTATGAGAAGTAATGTCATAGTACTTTCCGCCTATCTAAGTTTATTATAGCTCTGGTACTAAAGTACGTCAAGTATTTTTTAAAAAATTTTATAAACTCATAAGTAACACTTATAATAAAAGAAAAATATACAAAAATACTTATAAAAAGAGGCTTTTTTTCTATGTAGGAGCGGGGCGTACGAGCGGGCAAAAACATTGACTTTCACAAAGAGACTGTATTATAATTTTGGAGTAGTCGAGTATTACAGAAGCATTGTAAAATTTAGGCGCAGGTACGCCGGAAAAGAGGATAAAATGATGGAATATAAGCCAGTCAAAGAGGGAAAAGTACGCGAGGTGTACGAGAACGGGGATAGTCTGATTATTGTTGCGACAGACAGAATTTCTGCGTTTGACCATATTTTGAAAAATAAAATCACCAAAAAAGGTGCAATTTTAACCCAGATGTCAAAATTCTGGTTTGATTTTACCAGCGACATCGTGCCAAATCATATGCTTTCTGTTGATGTAAAAGATATGCCGGAATTTTTCCAGAACGAGCGGTTTGATGGAAACAGCATGATGTGCCGTAAACTTGAGATGCTTCCAATCGAGTGCATTGTTCGAGGATATATTACCGGAAGCGGCTGGGCAAGTTACAAAGAGAATGGTACTGTATGCGGCATTCGTCTGCCGGAGGGACTGGTAGAGTCAGACAAGCTGCCGGAACCGATTTATACCCCAAGTACCAAGGCTGAAATCGGACTTCATGATGAGAACATCTCTTTTGAGCAGAGTGTAGAAGTGTTAGAGAAGATTTATCCTGGAAAAGGTGCCCAGTACGCAGAGAAAATCAAAGAGTATACCATCGCTTTATATAAAAAATGTGCAGAGTATGCACTTAGCAAGGGAATTATTATTGCAGATACCAAATTTGAGTTTGGTCTGGATGAGAATGGAAATGTTGTACTTGGAGATGAGATGCTTACACCGGACAGCTCCCGTTTCTGGCCGCTTGATGGCTACAAACCGGGACAGGGACAGCCTTCTTTTGACAAACAGTTTGTACGTGACTGGTTAAAGGCCAATCCGGACAACGATTTATTACTGCCGGATGAAGTTGTTACGAAGACTGTAGAGAAGTACGAAGAAGCGTTTGAACTGCTGACAGGAAAGAAATTTGCCTAGAAAGCGATTGGTACATCATCAATAAGTACTGAAACGGCAGACTGAATTTCGGGAAAGGTAAGATTCTATATGGATATGAATAGATTGGGCAGCGATATGCCACAGCAGGTGACAGACAACGGAGAGAGTGGTTTGCACGAGGAATGCGGCGTTTTCGGAATGTATGATTTTGACGGGGGTGATGTTGCATCCACGATTTATTACGGACTGTTTGCGCTTCAGCACAGAGGTCAGGAAAGTTGTGGTATCGCAGTCAGCGAAACCGGTGGTCCGAAGGGAAAGGTGACTTCCTACAAGGGAATGGGACTGGTAAACGAAGTGTTTACGCAGGATAACTTAGAGCCTATGCACGGAGACATCGGTGTGGGACATGTCCGTTATTCGACGGCAGGTGCTTCCACAAGAGAGAATGCACAGCCGCTGGTTTTAAATTATGTCAAGGGAACCCTTGCACTGGCACACAATGGAAACCTTATCAATGCAAAGGAATTAAAAAAAGAGCTTGAGTATACCGGAGCAATTTTCCAGACAACGATTGACTCTGAGGTGATTGCATACCACATTGCAAGAGAACGTCTGAATTCGGCAACGGTAGAAGAGGCGGTTGGACGTGCCTGCTGTAAGATAAAAGGTGCGTATTCCCTGGTTGTCATGAGCCCGCGTAAACTCATCGGGGCGAGAGATCCGTACGGATTTAAGCCGTTATGCATTGGAAAACGGGATAATGCCTATATTCTCGCATCCGAGACCTGTGCATTAGATACGATTGGTGCAGAATATGTCCGGGATGTTCTTCCGGGAGAGACCGTGACGATTACGCCGGAGAACGGCATTGTTTCGGATATGTCAAGAGCATTGCCAAAGGAGCAGGAGGCAAGATGTATTTTTGAGTACATCTATTTTGCAAGACCGGACAGCCACATTGACGGCGTCAGTGTGTATGCTTCAAGAATTAAGGCAGGACGTTTCCTTGCGATGGATTCACCGGTGGAGGCAGACCTTGTGGTGGGTGTTCCAGAGTCTGGAAATGCTGCTGCACTTGGCTATTCTCTTCAGTCAGGAATCCCGTATGGAACGGCATTTGTCAAGAACGGGTATGTCGGACGAACCTTTATCAAGCCGAAGCAGAGCAGCCGTGAGTCGAGCGTGCGTGTAAAATTAAATGTTTTAAAAGAGGCAGTTGATGGAAAACGCGTGATTATGATTGATGATTCCATTGTCCGCGGAACAACTTCTGACCGTATTGTCAAGATGCTGCGGGATGCAGGGGCAACGGAGGTTCATGTGAGAATCAGCTCACCGCCATTCTTATGGCCGTGCTACTTTGGAACCGATATTCCGGAGCGTGAGCAGTTGATTGCATACAATCGCAGTATTGATGATATCAGACAGATTATCGGAGCAGATTCTTTGGGATATTTAGAGATGGAGCGCCTTGAGGAGATGGTGGATGGTCTTTCAATCTGCAAAGGCTGCTTTAATGGAACATACCCGATGGAGCCGCCTACAGAAGATATCAGAGGCGATTTTGAACGGTAGAGAGAAAAGGAGAACAGGATAGAATGAGTACAGACCGCTATACAAGTCCGCTGTCTGAGCGTTATGCCAGCAGGGAAATGCAGTATATTTTTTCACAGGATATGAAATTCACGACATGGAGAAAACTCTGGATTGCGCTTGCAGAGACAGAGATGGAGCTTGGTCTCTCGGAGAATGGAAAGCCTGTCATCGCACAGGAACAGATTGACGAGTTAAAGGCACATGTGAACGATATCAATTATGATGTGGCGAAAGAACGCGAGAAACAGGTGCGTCATGATGTAATGAGCCATGTGTACGCTTACGGACAGCAGTGCCCGAAGGCAGCCGGAATTATCCATCTCGGCGCAACCTCCTGCTACGTAGGTGACAATACTGATATTATCATTATGCGTGAAGCATTGAAGCTAGTGCACAAGAAGTTGGTCAACGTGATTTCTGAGCTGGCTGCATTTGCAGAGAAATACAAAGACCTTCCGACGCTGGCATTTACTCATTTCCAGCCGGCACAACCTACAACAGTAGGAAAACGTGCAACACTCTGGGCACAGGAATTTATCATGGATTTAGAGGATCTTGAGTATGTGATGGGAAGCCTCAAGCTGTTAGGTTCCAAGGGAACGACCGGAACACAGGCAAGCTTCCTTGAGCTGTTTGACGGAGACCAGGAGACCATCGATAAGATTGACCCGATGATTGCAGCAAAAATGGGATTTTCCCAGTGCTATGCAGTTTCCGGACAGACCTATTCCAGAAAAGTGGATACCAGAGTGGCAAACATTCTTGCCGGTATCGCTGCAAGTGCACACAAGATGTCAAACGATATTCGTCTGTTACAACATTTGAAAGAGGTTGAGGAGCCGTTTGAGAAAAATCAGATTGGTTCTTCTGCAATGGCATATAAGAGAAATCCGATGCGTTCTGAGCGAATTGCATCCTTATCCCGCTATGTGATGATTGATGCGCTTAATCCGGCAATCACTTCTGCAACACAGTGGTTTGAGCGAACTCTTGACGATTCCGCAAACAAGCGCCTTTCCATTCCGGAAGGATTCCTTGCGATTGACGGTATCTTAGATCTCTGTTTAAACGTTGTAGACGGACTTGTGGTATACGACAAGGTAATCCGCAAACATATGATGGCAGAACTGCCATTTATGGCAACGGAAAACATTATGATGGATGCTGTAAAAAATGGTGGAAACCGTCAGGAACTGCATGAGAAAATCCGTACTCTTTCCATGGAAGCAGGAAAGAATGTAAAACAGGAAGGAAAAGACAATAACCTGTTAGAGCTGATTGCTGCAGACCCTGAGTTTAATCTGACTTTAGGGGAACTTGAAGCTGCAATGGAGCCGTCAAAATATGTGGGACGTGCACCGATTCAGGTAGAAAAGTTCTTAAGCGAAGTAGTACAGCCGATTCTTGATGCAAACAAGGAAGAGATTGGCTTGAAGGCTGAAATTAACGTATAAAAGAAATATTACATTGAAAAACTCCATGTTTCGGAAGCTGATAACGTTTCCGAAACATGGAGTTTTTACTTTTTAGCGGTAATCGCCGAGATAGAAGAGTGCAACGGTTCCAGGACCGGAGTGTGCACCGATGGTAGGACCGATGTAATCAATTAAAAAGTTTTCAAAGCCAAGACGTTCTTTAATTAAATCTGCCACAAATCTGGCGTCTTCCTCACAGTCGCCATGACTGATAAAAATCACATCATTTTTGTCACGATAGGAACCGATTTGTTGTTCCATTGCATCAACAAGTGCTGTGAGCGATTTTTTACGTCCGCGTGTTTTGCTCGTAAGAACAAGATGACCTTCGTTATCTACATGAAGAACCGGTTTTAAGCTGATGATAGTTCCGACCACTGCGGCTGTTTTGGAAAGACGTCCACCGCGGTAGAGATGGAACAAATCATCCACAGTAAAATTATGCACTAGGTGAAGCTTATTTTCTTCGAGCCAGGAGGCAACTTCTTCCATGGAATGTCCGGCTTCTTTCATGCAGACGGCCTTATGAACGAAAAGCCCCTCACCGAGTGTAGCTGATAGTGAGTCGACAATAGTAATTTTGGTGTTCGGGTGGCGTTCCATGACTTCTTCTGCGGCGAGGCGCACATTATTATAAGTACCGCTCATACCGGAAGAAAATGCAATGTGAAGGATGTCCACATCCTGTGCCGAGAGGATAGACTCAAACATATCGGCAGCTTCTTCGGGATTCGCCTGTGAAGTGGTTGGGAGAGAGCCGTTTCGCATCATGGCGTAAAATTCTTTTTCGGGAAGCGGGTGCTCCCAGGTATAAGTGACTCCCTCAATTGTGTAAGGTAGTGTCATAATGTGCAGAGCGTGTTCTTCGACATAGCTTTTGGGAAGATCTGCGGTGCTGTCTGTGGTGATAATATATTCTTTCATAAATGACCTCATTTCAAAAATGTTTGCTGTTTTTCCGGGCGATGGAGAACGTCAATCAGATGCGGACGCAATGTTCCCTTTAGCAGGTATTCCCGGGCAGGGGTACCTGGGTTTTGAATCAGATAAAGAATCTGTTGTACAGCAAGGGACACAAGCTCCTGCAGGGGCTGTGCTACCGTGTCAAATCCAGGATGAATCGGATTGCCGGAATCTTTATTGGAAAAGCCAATCAGGGTGAGTGGTGTTTCTGTCGTGGGGTTATTCACCAGAAGGTATTCAATAAAGTGTCTTGTCAGTGTCTGTGTGGTGGTAAAAATGGTGTTGCAGCCCTGGGCACTGATAGTTTCAACTAATGCGGGAACCTCGTTTGCATCTCCTGAGGTATAATGAATCCATTCAGAATGAAAGCCTGCCGGAGAGGACTCCATCGCACTCTGGTAGGCAGAGACAATCTCGTCTGCGTTGGAAAGTCTGCGGTCTGAGCAGATTAATGCAATTCGGTCATTTCCGCTTGTAATATTGGAAACCATTGCCTGGTAGACAGCGGAGTAATTTGCTTCCAGGATGCAGGTGCAGGGGCAGCCATTTGGTCTGCGGTTTAAAAAGATAACCGGAATACGTTTTGGGATGGCATCCGCTAACTGTTTGTATTCAACAGCATCCGAGAGAAGCAGAATACCGTCTGTAATTTTCGAGAAATAGCAAAGCATTTCCCGCTCGCGTTCTATACTGTGATTGGTGGTTGTAACGATTAACTGATATCCCTGTGCAGCAAATAATTCTTCTGCCTGTTCCATCAGGTGACCGGAAAAGTCATTGGAAACGTTGGAGAGAATTAAGCCGATGGTATTACGGGGTTTTCTAGGCGCCATGGCAATTACCTCTGAATTATAATTATTTTGACAATTGCATTATAGCTGATTCCGATAGAAAAAGGAAGTTAAAGCATACAATTTGTAAAAAAAATAAAAATTACAAAAATAATATTTACATTTGACGAAAAATGAAGTATTATAATAACATCTTTTTTCAAATTAGATATTTCTATGTGTGTGGGATTTGTTTCGCAGTATGAAGCAGAGAGGACGTCAGCGCACACAATCCGCGGCAGAATCGCCGCACAGAATCTTAGATTCTGAGTAATTCCAAAAAAATTTAACAAACAAGAAGAGGTGCCTGTGAGAATCGCATTTTGGGGAGAAGAGACAGGCAGTGGCACTACGTCAAATATGCTCGTAATCTCGGAGGTTTTTGCCTGGAAGGCAAAACAGAGAGCGCACAGATCCAACAATTCCATTCAGGTGGAACAGATGCCGGAATTTATTGACTGCGGAAGCAGGACAGATGAAGGAACCAGACAGCTTTTGAGAGAGGCAGATTTGGTAATCGTCAATGCAAGACAGTCAAAGCACATGTTAGACCGGTTTTTCCTGGATTTACCAGGAGTTTCACAGAATTCATTTTTCCTGATCGGGAGCTATTTCCACGGAGATATTTACAACAGAGCAAACATTGAACGAATCTATCGGATTCCACAGGAGCGCATCGGGGTTATTCCTTATAATTCTGAATTCCGGTATGCGTGTGAATCGGGAAAACAGAGAGAGTTCATGAGGGTGGAACGAAGAAAAATCTACAAGGAATTTCGTGGAAGCGAGCAGACAAGAGAGTTTTTTAAGGAAGTAAGACGGACGGTAGGTGCACTGCAAAAAATTTTAATTCAGATTGAAGAAGGAGAGAAAAACTATGGAAATTGTATTTGAAAAGTATGGAAAGGCAATATTAGTTGTCATTGTAATGCTGGCATTGGGAGGAATCATTGTAGCAGCGTTGACTTCGGATGGCTATGTGGCAAAAGCGTTCCAGGATGCGTTAGAGGGATTTTTTGGAAATATGAACGGACTTTTGCCACAGGGAGGTTCTGAAATCTAAAAATACAGGATGCGGTGTCGGAAGAGTTGTTCTGGCACTGCAGCAGAAGGAGAAAAAATGAGTGAAATATCGATATTTGAACCGAAGCCGGAACAGTTCGGGGTTTTCTGGCGATATATTGAGGACCCGGATGTGACGGATATTGATTACAATGGAAGAGAACTGTGGATTACAGATTTAAAGAAAGGACATTACCGGGCAGAGGAAACAGTCACGGAGCATTTTCTGCAGTCTTTTACGCATAATATTTCAAATTGTGCCAACCGGCAGTTTAATCATGCGAATAAGATTTTAGAAGCCGATACGAAGGAACTTCGAATCAGTATTTTACATGATTCTGTGGCAGTGAGCGGAACGAGTATCTGTATCCGGAAATCGTCTGCAGTCGTACGCAGTTCAATAAAAGAGATGATTGAGGATAGATTTTGTACACAGGAGATTTTAGAACTTCTGTTAAACTGCGTGCAGGCAAAGATGAATTTTGTTTTTGGCGGGGAGCCGGGAAGCGGCAAGACAGAGTGTGCAAAGTTTTTTATGCAGTTTATTCCCAAGGAGGAGCGTGTGATTACAATTGAAGATTCCTTAGAAATCCATTATCGGGATATTAATCCGGGAGCGGATGCAGTGGAACTTCGGATTGCACCCGGCTTTGATTATACAGATGCCATCAAGGCGTGCCTCAGACAAAATCCAAAGTGGCTGATGCTTTCCGAGGCGCGTTCTGTGGAAGTGACCTCTCTTTTGGAACAGTGGAGTACCGGAGTAAATGGCTTTACGACGATTCATTTAGACGATTTGCGCAAGCTGCCGGATCGGATTTTAAATATGATGAATAATGTCAATGATGCGGACCGGATGGAGAACCGGATTTACCGCTATGTAAATGTAGGAATCTTAATCAGGCGCACCGTACGGCCGGATGGAAGTGTGCGGCGCTATATGGATCAGCTTTGTTTTTACAGCAGACAGGGGCAGGAAAACCGGGTTTACATGATTGTAAAAGACGGAGAACCTGTGTCAAAGGAACTTCCACCGGATATTGAGCAGAAATTAAAAAATGCCGGGGTTAGACAAGCTTATGTGTGTCCGTTATTGGAACGCTATATTGAGGAAGGGAAATAATGAAAAAAAAGAAGAAAAAGGTGCAGAAAGAGTCGTTTCTGTCTGGACGGTTTGGGCTTTTAAATCCCAAGAATCTTGCAAAGGAAGTGCATGTTTACGGATACAACTATTCCTGGAAAATGCACATGCTTTTAAATGTCTGCTCTTTGCTTGGAATTTCTGTTATTGGGGTTTTGTTTCAGATGAGACCGGGATATCTGGCAGTGATATTTCTGGCAGTACTTATTCTGTTACCGATGTTAATCCGGGACATGTATAAGCGTGCATATGAACAGAAAAGGTTTGCAGATGTAACTACATATATGGAACAAATGCTTTATTCGTTTCAGAAAAGTGAAAAGGTGTCGTTTGCACTTGAAGAGACAATGGAGGTGTTTGAAGGAGGACTGATGCGGGATTGCATCGAGGAAGCACTTTCGTATTTAAGAACGGGTTATGCAAGGACGGAGAAGGGAGTTTTACGGGAGGCACTCGAACGGATTGAGGTATCTTATCGCTGTACAAAAATTATGGCGGTTCACGAGCTTTTGGTGAATGGGGAGGAGTATGGCGGTGATATGGATAATTCTGTGTTTCTGCTTTTAAATGACATTGAGGTATGGAAGAGAAGTGGTTACAAGTTACAGGCAAATAAGAAAAAAAGTCATACGGATAATCTGATTTCGATTGTGACAGCAACAATCCTTTGTGCAGTTGCACTATATGTGCTTGATGCAATGAGCCGCCTGTTTCCGGCAAAAACAAGTATCCGGATTTTTGATGTGCCGGTGATTCAGGTGTCTTCCATGTTGTTTATTTTATTTTTGCTGTATGTACTTGTAAAGAGTATGAGGAGTCTGACAGACAACTGGCTTGAAAAACAATCTGTGCAGGACGAGAGAACTTTACGCCGCAGTTACGAACTTGTGACATCTTATGATGAAACGAAGGAAAGAAAGAAGAGTATTTTATGGTCAGCACCATGTTTGGCTGGAGGAATGATTGCATTTGCGCTGGGACATCCAGTGCTTGGAATGTTGTGCATTCTGGGAACTGTTATTTTACTGCTACAGCATAAAATCGGTTTTTATGTTGCAAAAAAGGAATTACATAAAGAGATGTATCTTGCGTTGCCACAATGGCTTATGCAGATTGCATTGCTGCTTCAAAGTAACAATGTACAGGTTTCTATTGCAAAGTCGATGAACGGTGCACCGGTAGTATTACAGGAAGAATTAAGACAACTGCAGGGACGTTTACAAAGGGATCCGGGTGGATTAAAGGCATACACGGATTTTTGCCGGGAATTTGATGTGCCGGAAGCACAAAGCTGCATGAAGATGCTCCATGCGATATCGGAATCGGGAACAGGAAATGCCAAAATCCAGATTAATAATTTGATTCAGCGTGTTTATGAGATGCAGGATATGACGGAACGGATTCGGGAAGGGCAGCTTGCATTTCAGATGCGGCTATTATTTTCCTATCCGGTAGTAGGAGCAACAGCAAAACTTCTTGTAGATCTGACGGTTGGGATGATTTATATGTTTCAGATACTTGGGAAAATGGGAATGTGACAGGAGATAACATAGGAGGAACTTATGAGAAATATTATCGGGGCATTTAGTGCATTACTGATGCTGGTGCTGAATCTGTTTCTCTGCATCAGTGTCAGTTCATCTTCTGCTGCGGTAGCTGCTGCAAAAGAATATAAGGCAGATGTAATCGCAGAAATTGAAAACAGCAATTTTAATCCTGCAGTGATAGAGGCGTGTGTGCAGCAGGCAAAGGAGCTTGGATACGGTCTGGTAGTAAACGGCTATGTGTACGATGAAGCACATGATATTCAGTCTGCGGAGGTAATGGTTACCTATTCGTATGAAATGCCGTTGTTTGGGATATCAAAGACACAGATGACAAGGGGGATTGCAAGATGAGTCTTGAAACGATTATGGAAGAGCTTGGGCAGGCTATGCTGGGGTTGCTTGGGGGAACTGGAGCAGTTGTGATTCTGATAGGACTGCTTTCTTATGCGACTGGTTTTTAGAAGGGGGTAACATATGGAAGATATTATGGAGTACTTTGGAAATGGTTTATTGCAGGTGATTGGAGCAGTAATGTTTTTGGGGATTTTTGTTTTGTGTATCAATGCAAAAGCAGATGGGATACTTTCGAACATTGTGCAGTTTTTTATGACAGGTCTCTGCGGGTAAGGGGGTGCCGTATGAAACAAGTCATTGAGATTTACGGAAAGTTTCTGTTAGAGGCAGTAAGTGTGGCAGCACTTGTGTTATTTTTACTAACCGGAATTCATGATTCAGAGGGAAACAGGGGAATATTTCAGATGATTGGAGCAGAGCTGCCGGTTGGCAGCTTTGCAGATGAAAATTATATCGATTCTGAGATTTACGGTCAGGAAAGCAGGAAAAAGATGCCGGTAATCCGTTTTGAAGCGGAGGACATTATAAAAAAAGGAAAACAAAAATTATCGGACTATATTATCGCGGAGGATTATGCGGCTAACAGACTTGCAATCAGGATTCTTTGCATAAAGGATCCGGAACAGATGGATATTACTGGGGATTATAAGGGGGATACGACGGAAATTCTGTTCCCGGAAGCCGGAATTTATACGGTGACAGTGGAGGCAAAGGATGATGCTAATCGAAAGTCGGTAAATGTAATTAAAATACCGGTCAATGAGTAACAGGAGGAGAGAAGTTGAGAAATGTTGTGATGATGGCAGTCAGTGCAATTCTTGGGGTACTATCGCTTATGATTGTAATGAGTCTGTCAGGGAGGGCGAATCGAAGTATGGAATTAAAGAGTAATCTTTCATCCGTAGTGGAAAAGACGGTTGAAAAAATGATGCAGAATCAGAACTACAATATGAATGATGTAAACCAGTTTATTGGGGATATGGTGGAGAACCTTTCAATGGTGATAGACAGTGACAGCGAACTTAGGGTAAGTATTTTACAAATTGACCGTGAGAAGGGAATTTTATGTATCAGAGTGACGGAAGAATTTAGGCATCCGAATGGAAAACAGGGGAAAGTTCAGACAGAAAAGACAGTCATTTTAAATGCAAAAGAGGAGGTGCGGGAAGTCCAGCAGTATGCAGTCAGTTTTTATTTTTCAAAAGAAGATTTGGATAATGAAAGGTGCTGCTATAAACGTTATATGGTGAATGAGGGAAACAGCGTGACAGCGCCAAAAGACCCATCAGGGGAGGAAAAGATATTTGCCGGCTGGAAAGATGTAAATGATTACCTGGCAGATTTTTCCGTACCTGTGGAGCAGAATGTGGCATATTACGCGGTGTGGAATTAAAGGTTGGTTAGGATAGGGGGACGAATGAATGGAAAGCAGGCAAAGGAAGAAAACATGGGGAAGGAAGCTGCTTCTGGTGCTTGTTGTCGTTGCGGTAGTCATTACATTGGCATTGCAAGGCTCTAAAGAGGTAAAGGCAGACCCGGTAGTGGATGTCACCGGATTGGAAGCTGGCGGTGTTAAGAGCCATGACTGTGATGACTATGCAGTGACAAAATCAAATGCCACAAAGCACTGGTATGTCTGTGCGGTGTGCGGAAACGAAATCAATTCAAAAAAACATCCTTCCGCAAAACACACGATGGGGAAGAAAACATGGGCAAACGGAAAAGAATCCTGCGATAAATCCAATTCCTATACGCAGACCTGTACGGTGTGTGGTTATAAAGAAACGGGGCATAAACCGTGCCAGTGGGATGGAACGTGGACTAATCAGAGTGGAATGTATACGCATATAAGACATTGCAGCGAGTGCAAAGGAGATATTAATTATTCCTATTACTACAAAGGAGAGTTATGCAATTCAGAAGGTACGGAAAAGTGTGTAGATAAAAAAGGAAAAAAAATAAATTGTTCAAATCCAGGAACGTGTGTAAAGTGCGGAGAAACGACTACGCTTGGACTGCATGACCTCTATGTAAACAAGGGCAGTCATGTAATAAGCTGTTACAATGGATGTGGGGAGACTTTCGGAACTGCCACCTGGACCCTTACATGTGATAACAAGGCACCAAACACCTATACATGGACAATTCATTATAAGTTGACAGGTGGAGCAGTCTTTGCACGACCAAATGGTGTACGAAACATTAACAAACAGGTGTATGAGAATGAGGTAACCGAAACAGTTAAAAGCAATTCAACCCATACGGATGTAACAGTGATAAAGCAATTTCGTTTTTTGAACAGCCGGAAAACACCATATGCTACCTTTGCGTGGGATAGGATAGATGTAAAGAATGCAAAGGGCGTCATGGTAAGATGTAATATAAAAACAAATATGGAATCGCTGGTTCCGGATTCCCAGGCACCGAAGATTACATCTGTTGCCATTGCAAGTGCGGATGAGTGGAAACAGAGAAAGCAGATTACCGTCACGGGAACGGAAAACTGGTGCAATACCGTGACTATCCGGTTAAAAAAAGGGAACACGGTCATCTATACGGGAACAACGACCGTATCAGGTGGAAATTACAGACTCGCATTTACTCCGGATTTGGAAGAGGGAGAAACAGGAAGAAATTATACAATTGTAGTGGAAGATTCCTGCGGAAATCAGGTTCAAAAGAATCTTACAATTAAAAAGACAGATTCCATTGCACCGGCAGTGGCGGACACACTGGCAACCGAAAATAAATGGAGCAAGACAAAGGATTATTCGTTTAAAGCAACCGACAGCGGAAGCGGAAATGTAACGATTTCATTTAACAGTACAGAACCGGCAGATTATCTTCAGATGAGCGTCAGTGGAACAAATTTTTCCAAGAAATATACCTTTACCGGGGATGTCTACAGTGATGATGGAGTGCTTGCAGCCGTGTATTTTAAAGATGGAATTGGAAACACGACTACGAAGTTTATCCGGATATATAAGCTGGATAATACGGCACCAACCATTACGGAGTGTACCTATGAAGAGGGGGTCAACGAGGGCACCTTTACCGTGACAGCGCACGATGTCAACAGCAAGCTCGGAACAGAAGGCTCCGGAGTTGCCGGATATGCCGCGACTACTACAAAAACAGTTCCAGATGCCAGCAAATTTCAGAAAGCAAAAACTGTTAAAATTACGAGTGACGGAACCTATTATTTGTGGGCGATTGACGCAGCGGGCAATATCTCTGCGCCGGTAGAAAAGAAAGCAACCGTAAAGCATATGTTGACGGTGAATCCGAATGGCGGAACCTGGAAGGGGTCAACATTAGTACAGGAATTTACATATTATGAAGGACAGACAGAACGGATTGAGGATGCAGCCCCGGAGCCGCAGGTGGGAATGAAATTTATCAGATGGGATTTCAGCACGACAGCAAGAAGTGTCAGTACCTTTAATGCAGCAACGAAACGCTTCACGATGGGAAGCAGTGATGCCACGTTAAAGGCAAAGTTTGAATATATCCAGTATAACCTTGCCTATGATTTTTCGGGAGGAGCAAAAGCTGCCGGAGGAAGTTATCCGGCAAAGGCTGCCTATAACACGTCCTTTTCAGTGACACCGCCGGTTCGTTCCGGGTACACCTTTGGCGGATGGACAATAAGCGGAATGAACACACATGATGACGAAAATAAGACAAAAAATGCCAGACATTATTATAGCACAACGGATTCCTATTCAGATGCAAATTCAGCTTATGGGGTGGAATCCTGCAGTGTAGAAGCACCATTTGTATGGTTTAAAAACCTTCGCAGTACGTTAAATGGAGATACAGAGGCAACCGTAACCTTTACGGCAAAATGGCAGAAAAACGAGTACAGTCTGATAGTAGACCCGAATCTTGGAACCTGGTATGGAAGTACGGAAAGCCAGGAGATAAAGCTACTGTATGAGGAGAAAACGGAGATACCGGACCCGGTACGTGAAGGATATACATTCACCGGATGGACACTTAACGGGGAAGGAAGTAGCTTGAATGAAAATACATTTACGATGGGCTGGGAGAACGCCGTATTAGTTGCAAACTGGAAAGTGAATCATTATGTGATACATTTTGACGGAAACGGTGCGACAGAGGGAGAGATGGATGACATTCCAATGATATATGATGTACCGCAAAAGCTTCCGGAAAACAAGTTCGTCCGGGAAACAGAGGACGGAGAAAGTACATTTTTGGGCTGGAGCATGGATTCCGGAGCAAAAGAGGCAGCATATGAGGACGAGGAAGAGGTAAAGAATCTGACAGAACAGGCGGATGAAACCATCGTACTGTATGCCATTTGGGATGACTGTCCGTGGATTGAGGCAACAGACCTTTATTACCCTCTGGAACAGGCACAGAGTGGCTATATCACGTTGGAGGAACTGATGAGCCATGCAACAGCCGGGGATGAAGAGGACGGCGATATTACTGCAGGAGAAGATGCAGCAAAACACACGACATTTGATATCTGGGACTATCTTCCGGAAGATTTTACATCCTTTGACAGTAGTGGAAGTGTAACGGAAACTTACCGCGTCATTGACAGTGTGGGAAATGTCACAAAGAAAATGATTACGGTATATATCGTGGACACGACACCTGCAGACCCGGAGCCAATCCGGACAACCAGGTTCATCAATGAAAAATATTACCGGGCTGACTATGAAAACGGAGGACTGGCACCGGATTCTATTTGGCTGACAAATTCAGAGTACCAGGTAACAATTGAGCAGGCATTCGAGAATCTAAAGAATGATACGCCACTGTATGAGTTCCACTTCTCTCATGAAACGATTCTGCAGATGAAGCAGTTTGTGCAGGATAACGGATTTGGAAATGGAAAATCGATAGATGCGCTGCAACGTTTTTGTGATACTTATTTACAGCCGAACAGGGTAGACGGAAGTGATTTGTAGTGCATTCAAAGCAATAAAAAGATAGATAAAATTAGAGGCTTTTCATTTGTTCCCAAGATGTAGTATAATGACATCAGTAATCAATCGGGAGGAAGTATATGAAAAGAAAATCTATGAAATTAACCTCTTTTTTGGTGGCAGCATCACTTTTAATCGGAACTCCGGCGCAGGCAGTTCTTGGGCAGGAGCAGGACACGAAGATTGAAGTCGAGGAGAGCATCGATGCTGCAGAAGAAAATACAGAGGAGCTTCCGGAAGAAATGATACTGGAGACGGAAACCGGCATCGAACAGGAAATGCAGGACACGGAAGAACCAGAAGTGACAGAGGATGGAACAGAGATAGCAGCGGAGATAGAAGACAACCTTACATATATTAGTCATGATGGAAGTTATAAAGTAGATGGTTTTGTATGTTATGTTAAAGAAGATAATACAATCTGTATTGATGCATATGATACGGCATATTTAGGAGAAGATAAAAGTGTAGTTATTCCGGAACAGATAGATGGTTATCCGGTAACGGAAATAGGAGAGTTTGCATTTTATAACAAGGAAGTGCAATCCGTTGTATTTCCATCCACATTGACGAAAATTGGAAAACAGGCGTTTCAGTTCAGCGATTTAAGAAGTTTTTCCTTTACAGGCAACCAGACGGTGGAAGTTGGAGAAGCTGCCTTTGCAGAGACATTAATGGAAAATATAGTTGTGCCTGCAAATATAAAAAATGTTTCTACAGCTTGTTTTAGTAAAAATTTAGGAGTCAAAAGCATTGTGATTGAGGAGGGTGTGGAGACAATAGGAGAGTATGCTTTTCAGTACAATCAATATGCAACCTCTGTTAAGATTCCTTCTACAGTCACAACAATCGGTGAAAATGCGTTTGTTGGTGAAATACGTGTTAAACAGTTGGAAATCGCAGATGGAGTAAAGACAATTGATACCAGGGCATTTGATGGACTGGAGGTTCTTACAGCCGTTACCCTTCCTAAGAGTATTACAAGTATCGGGGAAGAGGCTTTTATCCGCTGCAACAACCTTGTCATTTCCTGCTACACAGACACCAGTAGCCACCGGTATGCAGAGGACAATGGATTTGACTATATTCTTTTAGACCAGCCGACCTACACGATTTCGTATCAGTTGGGTGGTGGGAAGAATCATTCGGAAAATCCTGCTTCCTATATGGTAAGTACAAAGACATTTGAGTTAAAAGAGCCGACACGGGCGGGCTACGTGTTTAAGGGCTGGTATACGGATGCAGGGTATAAAAATCAGATTACGCAGATTGAGAAGGGTACGACCGGAGACATGGTGCTCTATGCCAGTTGGGATGGGATGCCATATACCATCCGGTTTTATGGAAACGGCGGAAAACTTTTGGATGGGGAAGCCTATCATTACCAGGATGTGAAATACGGAAATAATGCGGTGCTCTGGAAAAATGCGTTTGTGCGTCAGGGATACCGTTTTGAAGGATGGAGCGATGGCAGCACACGTTATGCAGACCAGGCAAATACTTCAGTTTTGAAGGTTTTAAATGGGGAGGGAACCGTTACCGGAAACAGTTATGGTCTTTCGGCGGAATGGACACCTGTTTCCTACAAGGTTTCTTATACGCTTAACGGGGGAACCATTGCGTCCTCTGCACCTAAGACATTTACCGTGGAAGATGGCGCCATCAGCATCCCGGACCCGGTACGGAGCGGATATACGTTTACGGGCTGGTTTACAGATGAAGCATTGACGAAATATCTCGGTTCCTTAGAGAGCGGCTTTTCATGTGACGAATATTTTAAGAATCTGACGCTTTATGCCGGATGGGAAAAGAACTCCGGTAACACAGCAGCCGTTACAGAATATAGTATCGTCTTTGATGGAAACGGTGCGACGTCCGGAACGATGGAGGCGATGAAGAAATTAAAGTACGATAAGAAGTATACTCTCACCGCCAATGCATTTAAGAGAAGTGGTTATACCTTTACCGGATGGAATACGAAGAAGGATGGAAGCGGAAAGGCATATCAGAACAAGGCGGAAGTGAAGAATCTTACCTCAAAATCCGGCGGGAAGGTGACACTGTATGCACAGTGGAAGAAAGCGAAACAGACAGAGAAAAAGTATACAATCACCTATAAGCTGAATAAGGGCAAGAACAACAAGAGTAATCCGACTTCCTACACCAAAAAGACGGCAACGATTAAGTTCAAAAATGCTACCAGGAAAGGCTACAGCTTTAAGGGGTGGTACAAGGATAAGAAGTATCAGAAAAAGGTAACACAGATAAAGAAGGGAAGCACCGGCAATGTGACACTGTATGCAAAGTGGACAGCCAATCAGTATACCATCAAGTTTAATGGAAATGGTGCGACATCCGGAAGCATGAAAGCCGTTAAGAACTGCAAATATGATAAAAAGTATACACTTAAAAAGAACAGTTTTAAGCGGAAGGGGTATACCTTTGCGGGATGGAACACGAAGAAGGACGGTTCCGGAAAGAATTATAAGAACAAGGCAGAAGTGAAGAATCTTACTTCCAAATCTGGTGGAACGGTGACGCTGTACGCGCAGTGGAAGAAGAAATAAGAGATTTACTTAAAAATGCTCCAGGAAGTGAAAAAGAGGTTTAGAACATGTTAGTGTTAGAAAACAGATGCTTTATATTCTGAATACAAAATAAAAACAAAATAAATTACATATATAGATATCAGAGCAAAAAAGAATCCGCCTGCGTTGAAAGGGGCGCATAAAACGGCGGATTCAGATTCCTATGAACAATAAAATCATAGTATACTTGGATGCAAAAAGCAACTAAATTTTTAGAATTTTTCGAAAATTTTGAATCCCTTAAACATTTCTTTGCTAGAAGGCAGCAGCATGATATAATGAGTGCAAATGAGTCAACGTGCTTGCATGATTGATAAACGGCGAAATTTAGAATGCCAGGTGAGGAAGCGTGGAAAAATGACAATTGCGTATTGCGAGGATGAGGCGGCGCAGGCTGCGTGGGTGAAAAAACTGATTTGCGGATGGGCAGCAGAAAATGAGAAAAACTGTAATGTCCGGCTGTTTTCGAGCGCAGAAAGTTTTCTGTTTGAATTAAACGGTGCAGAGCTGGTTCCGTATGACCTTGTGATGTTGGACATTTCCATGGAGGGAATGGATGGATTTTCCCTCGCAAGGCAGCTCAGACAGAAAGACAAAAATGTCAGGATTGCGTTTCTGACCTCGGATTCAAGTCATGTGTTCGAGGGATACGAGATTGATGCATGGAGATATTTATTGAAGCCGTTGGAAAAACCGCAGGTTTTTAAGATGCTGCAGGCATTGTGTGTGGAACTAGAACAGAGGGAATCGGAATATTTTCTGTTGGATGTTTCAGGAGAAAACATCAAGATTGCGCTGGAAGAGCTGGATTATGTGGAAGTGAACGGGCATTATACCACACTGCATGGCAGCAGGCGGGACTATACGGTGAAAGAGAATTTTGGAGAACTTCTGATGCAGCTCAATGGGGCAGCGGGAAATGAAAGATTCGTAAAATGTCATAGAAGTGCAGCAGTAAACATATCCAGATTAGTGCGGATTGGAAGGCAGAACTGCATTTTGGAGAGTGGGATAGAACTTCCAGTGAGCAGAGGAATGTATCAGCAGCTCAATGAGGTTTTTATCAGGAGAAATTTATGAAGACACAACTGTTTTTTTCAGCCATTATTGTGGGAACAGCACTGCTGCTTTTGCTGATAGTGTTGTTGCTTTATGCGGCGATGAAACGACGTTATGAGGAAACACTGATCCGGTATCAGAATAAATTATTATCACAGGAGATGGAGGAAGTACGTGGCATTTACCTGACCATGCGTGGCTGGCGGCATGACTACCATAATCACATGCAGTCCGTGAAAGCGTATCTTGCAGGAAATCAGATTGAAGAAGCGAGAAATTATCTCAACCATCTGGAAACGGATTTAGACGACATCCGAATGCTTTTTGATACCGGGAATCTCAATGTGGATGCGATTTTAAATGCCAAAATTTCGCTTGCACTTGAACATAAAATAAAATGTGATTATAAAGCAGTCATTCCGGAACATCTGACTGTGTCGGAACTTGACCTTTGTGTATTGATTGGAAACCTGATTGACAATGCAGTAGAGGCGTGTCGGAACGTAGAGCCGGAACAACAGTTTCTAAGACTTTATATAGCACCCCTAAAACAGCAGCTTTATATTTCTGTATGTAATGCGACGAATGAAGTGGTAAGAAAACTTGATGAGGAATATATCTCTAAGAAGCGCGGGGATCACGGACATGGGCTGAAACGGATCAATCACATCGTGGAAAAATATGAGGGCTACATTAATCGGAAAAATGAACCGGGAGTGTTTGTCACGGAGATTATGCTGCCGCTATAAAAGGTAATTTGTGCACGAATTTTTACAATTCGTGCACTTTTTTTGCAGGAAAGAAAAGACCCTGCTATATTAAAGTGCAAAAGAGTGAAGTAGTACAAAAGAGAAAATTTGGACAGCAAAAGGAATGGAAAGGAAGCGCATATGGAGATGAAAATAAAAAAACACAATGTATTTTGCAATATCTGGTACGTATTTGCACCTGTTTTCCGGCAAAAACCGGCTTATATCGTAAGGATGATAGCAGAGGCGGCTCTGTTTGTGGCATTGCCCTTGATGGCATCGGTGGCAAGCTCTGTGGTTGTGGCACTGCTGGGTGGTGGGCATCCGCTTTTTGTAATCGTTGTTTCTGTCATGACGATATTTGCAGCGTATGGAGCAGTCAACTGGCTGTATAACTATTTTTACATTTCAAATGGTGCTGATTTTATTGATATCCGGACTACAATGCATATGTCGGCATTTAAGCGAAAAGAGATGGAGCTTTCGTTAGAACAGTCAGAAAACAATGAAATCCGTCAACTTCAGAACAGAGCTGGGATGGCACTGTGGAATAACTGGATTGGTGTAGAGGGGATGGTACGCAGTGTCTGCACCATCGGAGATAACATTTTGGGACTTGTTGTTTACGCAATAATTGTGGGCGGGCTGAATATTAAAATTCTGCTTTTTTTACTTGTAATTTGTGTCGTGGATGCGTTAGTGTCAGGACTTTCTGCAAGAAGATTCAATAAAATAAAGGACGGTCTGGCACAGCAGGAGCGTGTGGAACGTTATCTCGATAAAGTGGTGGATGATGTGGCTGGCGGAAAGGATATCCGTATTTTCGGGCTTTCGGACTGGCTGATTGAAAAATATGACATGGCAATCCAAAATCAGCGCAGGCTGATGTTTTCCTATGATACTTTATGTTTTCTGGCAGATGCGACAGAAGTAGTACTTTCCGGAATGAGAGACCTCGTCTGTTATCTGTATCTGATTTCCCTGCTGAAAAACGGAATGCCGGTTGCAGAGTTTGTCTTTTATCTCGGGTTAATCAGCGGATTCGCAGCATGGTTTACCCAGATTAGCAAAATGATAGTGGAAATCTTAAGAGACAGCAGGCAGATTGATGATTTACGTACCTTTATGGAACTGGAAAACAGCATGAAATCTGACGGAGAAGAGCCCGATTTTTCTAAGATGGAGGTGGTATTTGACCATGTTTCCTATTGTTATGATGGCGCAAAGGAGCCCGTTTTAAAAGACGTTTCCTTCCGGCTGGCTCCCGGTGAACATTTAGCGCTTGTGGGTTTAAACGGTGCTGGAAAGTCGACACTTGTAAAATTGATGGCAGGACTTTATCTCCCGACAGAAGGAACCGTATGGGTGAATGGGGTAAGTACTGCAGAGTTAAACCGTGTGAAGTATATGGAGCACATTGCTGCTATTTTCCAGAATCCGTTTCTGACAGCCTATTCGATTGGGGAAAATGTTGTGTTAGAGGAAACGTGGGACGAAGAGAAGGTGTGGGGTGCACTTGGGCAGGCCGGATTATCCGGGAAAGTAAAGTCGTTGGAAAAAGGAATTTTTACTTATCTTGGAAAAGATGTGGCAGAGGATGGGATTCAACTGTCGGGTGGGGAGACGCAAAAACTTCTTCTTGCAAGGGCATTATACCGTAATCCGGCATTGCTGCTTTTAGACGAGCCAACGGCGGCACTTGATGCGATTGCAGAAAATGAAATTTATGAGACCTATGCGGGTACATTAAGAGGAAAATCGGCACTTTTTATTTCCCATCGTCTGGCTTCCACAAGATTTTGCGATAAAATCATACTTTTGGAGGCGGGCAGGATAAAAGAACAGGGCACACACGAGGAACTGATGAAGCAGCAGGGCAGTTATGCCGGATTATTTGAAATCCAGAGCAGATATTATACACAGGAGGCATAAGACAGATGGAAAAGGCAAAGCGGGTGTCAGTAAAAGAAATGTGGAAATTTTGTCTGTTTCAGGCAAAGAACTATGGAATTCTGAAATTTGTGCTGGTTTTTGGAACGGTGACAGGTGCATCAGTCGCTTATGTGAATAGTTTTGTCTATGCAAAAATCTTAGACAGCCTGTTGTCAGAAGAATACGATACAGCATCGAAATTTGTAGTGATATTAGTGCTGCTTGTGATGGCACTTGAACTATTAACGAGAGGGTGCAAAAAAATTTTTTCCCATTATACTGCACCGAGCGAGGAGGAAACGAAAAAGAGGACAGCACGCAAGGCGTTTGAAATGGAGTACGAAGAAATCGAAAAAACGGAGACGCTCCAGAGCTTCCGGCGCGTGAGACAGGGAGAAAACGGACATGGCGGAATCAAAGACCAGCTGGATGCAATTTATCAGTATTTTACAGAACTGGTGAAAGTGGTATTTGCGGCCGGGTTTGTGGGGGTGCTGTTAGCGCAGTCTGATTTTGGAAAAGAAAATATCTGGCAGTTTTTGCTTTCCACCGCGGTACTGATTCTTGTTTTTGCAGGGGTATTATATCTTGAAAATCTCATTTCGCAGGATTTGGGCAGGAAAAATGTGCAGTTGAATCTGGAAAATGAGAAAGCAAATTCCCTGTCGGCTTACATTGGAAATTGCATATCATCAGAGACATACGCACAGGATATCCGGCTGTATCATTTAAACGATTATCTGATGAAGAAATGGAATGTTGTGGCAGATGTGGCAAAGATGTTTATCAGAGTTAACAGATACAGCGGGAAAAAAGAAGGGATGGTGTCGTTTGCCTTACAGATTCTTGCGGGAGTGACTTACGTTTATATTGTGTTAAAGGCGCTTGCGGGAAGTATTTCGACCGGCGAGGTGCTTATGTATGCAGGTGCAATTATCACGATGATGGACAGTATCCGGCAGCTTATGAGATATCATATGGAAATTGATTACGCGAATGAATATCTGAAAGTTTATGAGGAATTTATTAACCTTCCCAATATGCACTATGATGGAACACTGCCGATAGAAAAGAGAACGGACAACTGCTATGAACTGGAATTTCGAAATGTTTCGTTCCGGTATCCGGATACGGAGCAGTGGATTTTAAAGGATGTAAGTCTTAAGTTTAACGTTGGGGAAAAACTGGCACTTGTCGGAAGAAACGGTGCCGGCAAGACGACGTTAATCAAGCTTTTGCTGCGGCTTTATGAGCCGACGGAGGGTGAAATCCTGTTAAATGGCATCAATATTGGAAAATATGATTATGAAGAGTACACACAGATTTTTTCCGTGGTATTCCAGGACTTCAAATTGTATCACTTCCCATTGGATGAAAATATCGCCGGTTCCTCTAAGGTGGATGAAGAACGCGTGAAGCTGGTACTGGAAGAAGTGGGACTGACCGGGCGTGTGGAAAAAATGCGCGATGGAATTCATACCATTCTTTACCATGAGACCGGGGACGGAGAGTCACTTTCCGGCGGGGAGGCGCAAAAGGCAGCTATTGCAAGGGCATTGTATAAGGATGCGCCATTTGTAATTTTAGATGAGCCAACGGCAGCGTTAGACCCGGTGGCAGAGGCGGAGATTTATGAGCAGTTTGGCAGTCTGGTAGGAGATAAGACCTCCATTTATATTTCCCACCGGATGAGCAGTTGTAAATTCTGTGACAAGATTGTTGTGCTTGAAGCGGGAGAAATTGCGGAGGCGGGCTGTCACGAAGAACTGATGCAGAAACAGGGATGCTATTATGAGCTTTATGAAGCACAGGCACAGTATTATGTATAAAAATGTCTTTTTTGTGTCTTTTCACTTATCCATTGCATTTCCCCGCAGGTTTTTTTATAATAGGATGTAGTAGAAAACCTGTGAGGAACGGCAACGGAGAGAATAAGGGGAAGATACATGGGACTTGCAGCATTAAAAAAAGAACTTCGGGAAAAAATTATATCTTATCAATATAATAATGCACCAAAGGAAGATATATGGGAGCTTTTGGATTCTTATGACCAGTATTTGAATGCGGACAGTGACGGAAATGAATTATCAGAGGCTGCCTTCTTCCGGGGTGAGGCGGCATTTCATATGGGGCGCTACCAGGACACGGTGGATGCTTTGACAAAAAGCATTGAAATTGAAAAGACAGCAGATTATTCTTATCTGGAAGCAGATGCTTATAATATGCTTGGAATGCTATTCTCATTTGTAGGGTATGAGACAGTGGCGCTTGATAATTATCTGTCTGCCATCGAATCGGCGAAAAAGAACCGGAATGAGCAGGAAGAGGTGGCATCTTTATTAAATACCGGTCTTTTGTATCAGGGACTTTCGGAATACCGGAAGGCAATGGAATATTATAAACGTGGATATGACCTGGCGAATGAAGTACAGCCTGGACCGGATATGTGGATGATGCTGCTTGCACTGGTGCAGAAGGCAATTCTTTTGTGTGAGATGGAGCGCTATGAAGAGGCACTTCGGATGAAACGGGAGATAGATACTTATTATCATGTGGTGGCACAGGATGAATTGATTTTGTCGAAATGTATGCTGGAGATTTTTTTGAAACAGCAGGAAGGAAAAAAAGAAGAAGTAAAAAAACAGATTCATGAGGTGCAGATATACCTCGTAAATGATTCGGATTATTTAGAGCAGATTGATGTTTACGTGGAATTTTGCAGTTTTCTGATGGAAAAAGGATATGGCGAAGAGGTGCGGAGCTTTCTTGATATTTTACAGGAAAAACTTGGCGCCACGGAGTTTTTTCATCTGAGAATGCGCCTCGAGGAACTGGAAGTTACCTACTATAAGCACTATGCAAAGGAAGAAGAATACCAGTTGGCATGTAAACGGTATATGGCGGTGCAGCAGGAGTATGAAAAAACAATAAAATCCTTTAAGCGGCAGACATTGTCAAATATTGAAAGCTTGCAGGAACTTGAGAAAAAACGGCAGGAGCTTGAGCGGCGCAGCAAGTGTGACCTTGCAACCGGATTGTTGAATAAGGAAGCATTTCGCTTTGAAGTGGAAATGTATCTTTCAGAGCGGAACCGGGATGTGACAGATGCCTGTATGATAGTAGATATTGATGGATTTAAGCTGGTGAATGACAGCTTTGGTCATCTTGTCGGAGATGAAGTGATTACGAAACTTGCTGCCATGATTGAAGAACGTTTTCAGGAAAACTGTGTCTGTGGCAGGTTTGGCGGGGATGAGTTCGCTATTTTCTGGAAGGATGCTGCGGATATGACCCAGGTGGAACTTCGCGTGGAGAATCTCAGAGAAACATTTGCAGGAGAATGCTTCGGAAAAAATCATAACATCAACTGCACTTTAAGCGCGGGGGTTTCCTATAATCAGGGAGTAAATGCTTCCTATAAGACCATGCTTTCCTGTGCAGATGAAGCACTTTTGAAAGCAAAGGAATATGGAAAAAACAGGGTTGCATTTTTTGAAATAAAAAGAGGACTATTGCGTAATGGCTGAGAAAAATAATGAAACTATAATTGTAAACGGATTTGCATTTTCAGATGAAACAGAAGCCCAACAGGCAAAAAAGGAACAGGAAGGCATTGCTTATATCAGCGGAAAGCTGGATATGAATCACCCGCAGATGGTGCTTGAAATCTACAATAAGATGGTGGAGGAAGCGCTGTTTGAAACAATTATCGGAGAAATGTATTTAAAGGAACTAAGAGATTATCTTGTTACGATTCCATACCTTAATCAGGAAGAAATCCTTCCGGTTCCGGTAATACACAGGCAGGCGTCCGGGGAGGTTTCAAAACCGGCAGTCAGAAAGCCGGCTGCAAAAAAGCAGACAAAACAGGAGCCAAAACAAAACGTACATGGCTGGGAGTGGAGAGCAAAGCTTATGACAGGAATCAGTATTGCACTTGCAGTCTGCGTGATTGCGATGTTCGCAATTCAGATGAGTGTTGGCAGTCCGAATATTTTGAATTACGAAAACAAAATTATTGACAAATATGCCCAGTGGGAACAGCAGCTTGAGGAGCGGGAGGCAGCAGTCCGGGAGCGGGAAAAACAGGCTGGCAGTTTCGGACAGGAGGAATAGACGTGGAGAAAATAAAGATTCTGGTTGTGGACGATGAGAGCAGAATGCGGAAACTGGTGAAGGACTTTCTGGTCCGTGAGAATTATGAAGTACTTGAAGCGGGAGACGGAGAGGAAGCACTTGATATCTTTTATCAGGAAAAAAAAATCGCACTTTTAATCCTTGATGTTATGATGCCAAAACGCAATGGCTGGGAAGTATGCAGGGAAATCAGACAGAATTCGAATGTTCCGATTATCATGCTGACGGCAAAAGGTGAGGAGAGCGACGAATTAAACGGTTTTGAATTAGGCGTCGACGAGTATATATCCAAACCGTTTTCTCCGAAAATCCTTGTGGCAAGAGTGCAGGCGATTTTAAGGCGAAGCAATAAAGCACCGGATGCGTCGGATATTCTTGAAGCAGGAGGTATCCGTGTGGATAAGGCGGCACATTCTGTGGCTGTGGATGGAAAAGAGATAGAGTTAAGTTACAAGGAATTTGAACTTCTGACTTATTTTATGGAGAATGCGGGAATTGCGCTTTCACGGGAAAAAATTCTGAATAATGTTTGGAACTATGATTATTTTGGAGATGCGCGTACCATTGATACCCATGTGAAGAAACTTCGCGCCAAGATTGGTGAAAAAGGGGAGTATATCAAAACAATATGGGGAATGGGCTATAAATTTGAAATAGAAAAATAGTACAAAATGCCTAAAAAGTGTTGACGATGAAAACGAGAAAATCTAAAATCTTATGGAATCAATCAAACAATGAAAATGAAACACAAAGCAGACGAAAAGAATCGCTTACTCAGGAACTGGTCTTTATCATAGTAGGACTGGTGGCAGGAACGGTGTTACTTTGCTGGTTTTTGAATACGGTGTTACTGGAATCGTATTATGTAAACCATAAGCAAAAAACACTTCTGGAAGGATTCGAGACAATTGATGCGCAGTGTGCATCGGAAGGACTCGATGCAAGTGATTTTGACGTGACCTTTGACAATCTCTGTGCAAACGGAAACATCACGGTTATGGTCATCAGTGCAGACCGCACGATTGTGCGCTCCTCGATTAACGATTCGCAGCAGATGCTGATTGAGTTTATGAACATTATTTTTGGAAAATCCGTGGGAGAAACCCGGATTCTTAAGGAAGATTCCAATTACGTGATTCAGAAGCGGACCGATGAGAGACTCGACGCAGAGTATCTGGTGCTTTACGGAACGTTGTCTAACGGTGATTTGATTCTGATGAAGTCGGCACTCGAAAGCATCCGGGAAAGCGTGAAAATTTCGAACCGTTTTCTTGCATATGTCGGAATTTTTGCGGTGATTTTCAGTATTATTATCATTGTACTGGTTTCCAGACGGATTACGACACCACTGGTAAGGCTTGCCGATATTTCCAAAAGAATGACAGAGCTTGACTTTGAGGTAAAATATCAGCCGGCAAAGCATCGCACGAATGAGATTGACGTGCTGGGGCGGGATATGAATCTGATGTCGGAGACACTTGAGAAGACAATTTCAGAATTAAAGAGTGCAAATAATCAGTTGCAGAGCGATATTGAGAAGAAAAACGAGATTGATGAGATGCGCAAGGAGTTCCTTTCCAATGTTTCACACGAATTAAAGACGCCGTTAGCATTGATTCAGGGATATGCGGAAGGGTTAAAGGAGTGCGTGCATGATGATGCGGAGAGCCGCGATTTTTATTGTGAGGTCATCATGGATGAAGCGGATAAAATGAACCAGATGGTCAAGAAGCTGCTTACACTAAACCAGCTTGAGTTTGGAAAAGAGACGGTGACGATGGAACATTTTGATTTGACAGAATTGATTACAGGCGTCATCAATTCACAGATGCTTCTTGCCGAACAGAGTGGAATCCGCATAGATTTTGAAGCGGATGGACCGATGCTTGTCTGGGCGGATGAATTCAAGGTGGAAGAGGTGGTCACAAATTATCTGAGCAATGCAATTCATTATGCATCTTATGAAAAACGGATTTTAATCCGATATATTAAAAAGGCGGACTGTGTACGTGTCTGTGTATTTAATACCGGAGAGCCGATTCCAGAGTCGGAACTTGAAAATGTATGGATTAAATTCTACAAAGTGGATAAGGCACGTACCAGAGAATATGGTGGCAGCGGAATCGGATTATCTATTGTGAAAGCAATCATGGAGTCCTTCCACAGAGAATGCGGCGTGGAGAATCACGAGGACGGTGTGGAATTCTGGTTTGAACTTGATACAAGCAGTAAAGTGGAATAATACATTTTTCTGTTGCTATATTTTTTTTAAAATGCTAACATAAGATTAGTTTACAAGGATGTGAGGAATCATATGAAAACAGCAGGAGCAAAATTAGCTGCACTTATGGCAGCGTCGGCAGTATTGCTGGGGGGCTGTGGAGAAGCGCCCTATGAACTGACGGAACAGGAGAGCAATATCATTGCCAACTATGCAGCGCATATTGTGATGAAGTACGATTTAAATCAGAAAGAGGGATTGCAATATGTCAAGATGGACTCTGCGGATGCAGAGGAGCCGGCAGGTGACAGTGAACAGGAGATAACGGATGATACAGGTGCGTCAGGCGGTACGGAGGTGGCAGATGGTGATGTGTCACAGACGGACGGTGAGGTACAGATGACATTACAGGATCTGTTTGGAACGGATACACTGAATGTTGAATACAGTGGATATGAGCTATCTGCAAACTATACGGAAAACGACTATTATGTGCTGAATGCACAGGCTGGAAAACAGTATCTCGTGTTACATATTGCGGTGACAAATAATGGAGATGCAGAAGAAACAGTGGACAACCTGTCGAAAAACGCTACGTTTGAGGTGAATTTTGACGGGACAGTGCATGCTGTATCAGAGCTTACGGTTTTAATGGAAGACTTTTCAACCTACCAGGAGACGGTTGGTGTAGCAGAAACGGCGGATACAGTATTACTTTTTCAGGTGCCTGATACGGTGACAGAGGTACAGAATGTGACGCTTTCAGTATCTGTGGATGGAAATAATTACCAAATTATTTTATAAATTGCCGAAATATAATATATTTTTTAGTACTATTATGCTATAATTACTATAGTTATTTTTGAGAGAACAACAAGAAGAAATACAGGAGGAGCGGAAGTCATGGATACAAATATTCTTTTAGAGTCAGGAACAAACGAGTTAGAGGTGCTGGAGTTTACTCTTGGCAATAATCATTATGGTATTAACGTTTCAAAAATCAGAGAGATTCTGACCTATCAGCCGATTACACCGGTTCCAAATGCACATCCAAGTGTAGAAGGAATCTTTATGCCGCGTGATACAATGATTTCAGTTATTAATCTGAAAAGATGTCTTGGAATGCCGGAAAATGATGCAGGAAAAGGTTTGTTTATCATTACAAACTTCAATAAATTAAATATTGCATTTCACGTAGATGCGGTTCTTGGAATTCATCGTGTTTCCTGGGAAGCAATCATTAAACCGGATGCAACCATTAATACAGAGCAGAGTAGTGTCTCTACCGGTGTTATCAAGATGGATGACAAACTGATTATCATTCTCGATTTTGAGAAGATTGTGACCGATATCAGCCCGGAGACAGGTCTTAAGGTTTCTGATTTAGATGATATGGGAGAGCGTGAGAGATGTAATTCTCCGATTCTGATTGCAGAGGATTCTCCGCTTTTGAGTAAGTTAATTACAGACTGCTTAAAGAAAGCCGGATACACGAACCTGATTGTCACCATGAACGGTCAGGAAGCATGGGACAAACTGGTTGAGTTTAAGAAACAGGGGAATGTGCGTGAGAAGGTACATTGTATTATTACAGATATTGAGATGCCGTTAATGGATGGTCACCGTCTGACAAAATTAGTAAAGACAGATGATGTGATGAAGAAAATCCCGTTGATTATCTTCTCATCTCTGGTAAATGAAGAGATGAGGATAAAAGGAGAACAGCTTGGTGCGGATGCACAGCTTACAAAACCTGAGATTGGACATCTTGTAGAAGCAATTGATAAATTAATTGATAAGAACGTTGATTAAGGTGTTTTGCAAGGGGATGTGGTGTGTTTCATCACATCCCCGGTTTGTAAAGGGATAGAGGTATTTGATGAGTAAATCGGAAGATTATCTGGATGGACTGTTGAATTCGGTAATGGGGGAAAAGAAAACAGAAACGGAGACAGAGATGCCAACAAAGTCAGAAGAAGATTTTTTAAATGAATTTGAAAATGAAATACTTTCGGATGGAGACCAGGACGAGTTTCTCCGTCAGCTTGAAGACGAAATGGATGGCAAGAGCACAGAACAGACGCCTGCAGAGAGTAAAATAGATGACAAAAAGGCATTTCTCGATAACCTTGACGGGATTGTAAGCAGTGTCAAAGAAAAACTCGATGAACAGGAAACAGAGGAGCCAAAGCCGGAGGAACCACAGAGTGTGGAGACAGGAAAAGAAGAGCCTGGAATGGACATCATGGTAGATACGTTAGGAGATTTTGCAGGTACTGGTTTATATGACGATGATGTACAGACGGAAACGGAATCTTCGGATGCAGGGAACAATCAGTCGGTTGATGACATCGCAGGAGATGGCCTGTCAATGGATAGTCTTGCCGGAGACGGATTATCTTTAGATGATTTTTCAGCAGAGGAGAAACCAAATACGGAAGAAGAAACTTCCGGGGAGACGGAAATACCGGCAGAAGACGGGGTAGATGCACCGAAAAAAGGAAATAAGCTTAAGGATTTCTTTAAAAAGCTGTCTCTTGTTCTCTTTGGAGAAGACGAGGATGAAGAGAACTTAGAGACAGGCAAGGAAAGCGCAGCAGGGGATGCAGCTGAAGGTGTGCAGGGAATGTCGGATGAGAATCTGGAACTTCTGGCTGCACTTGGAGGTACGGATGCTGCGGCACCAAAGGTAGAGGCAGAGGAAGACCAGCCGAAGAATAAAAAAGAGAAGAAGCCGAAAAAAGAAAAACCGAAAAAAGAAAAGAAGCCAAAGCAGAAGAAAGAAAAGAAACCAAAACCGCCAAAGGAGCCGGATCTTACACCACCATTGCCGAAGGGACCGGTGATTCTTATTTTTGTAATGGCAGCGTCAATCGCAGTTCTTGTTTTACTTGGAACAAATCTGTTTGGATACTCCTTCCAGGTAAAAGAAGCGGAAGAGGCATATGCAAAAGGGGACTATACGGCATCTTACGAGAGTATATATGGACTGAAAATAAAAGAAAATGATCAGAAGCTTTACCAGAGGTGCCTGATTATGGCAAATGTCAGCGGTGAGTTAGAGGCATATCAGTCTTTCCTGGAAGAGGGAATTTATGATATGGCGCTTGATTCACTGGTACGGGCAGTTGGAAGATGTGAAAAATATCTGCCGGATGCAGAAGAATATGGCTGCAAGAGTGAATTTGAAAAGCTATATGAGCAGGCGTCCAGTGATTTGCAGGCATTTGGAATTTCCAGAGAGGATGCGCTTTCCCTGTATGAGAACAGTAAAGACCGGGAGGCATATTCCACACAACTTTATAACATATTGACAAATGCAGGCTATGAGGTGGCAGAATGATTGCAATCATTGATTATGATGCCGGAAATTTAAAAAGCGTGGAAAAAGCGTTGAAATTTCTTGGGCAGGAGACAATAGTTACAAGACAATTTTCAGAGATTACAGCTGCGGATAAGGTGGTACTTCCAGGGGTGGGAGCCTTCGGGGATGCCATGAGCCAATTGAAGAAATATGAACTGGATAAAGTGTTACATGAGGTTGCAGACAGGCAGATTCCTTTACTGGGAATCTGCCTTGGTCTGCAATTGTTGTTTGAAGGCAGTGAAGAGAGCGGTGGTGTGGAAGGCCTGCATCTGTTAGACGGCAGAATTTTACGGATTCCGCAGGAAGAAGGACTAAAGATTCCGCATATCGGATGGAATTCCCTACAGTTGCAGAATAATGGAAGACTGATGAAAAACCTGCCCGAAGAACCATATGTATACTTTGTACACTCCTATTATCTGAAGGCAAAAGAAGAATCCATTGTAAAGGCAGTGACCGAGTATGGAACGAGGATTCATGCTTCTGTGGAACAGGGGAATCTGTTTGCATGTCAGTTCCATCCGGAGAAGAGTGGAACAGTCGGATTACAGATTTTAAAGAATTTTGCAGAATTATAGGAGGCGGTGTCATGTTTACCAAGAGAATCATTCCCTGCCTGGACGTGAAGAACGGACGCGTGGTAAAGGGAGTCAATTTTGTTGATTTAAAAGATGCCGGTGACCCGGTGGAGATTGCGGCGGCTTATGATGCGGCTGGTGCGGACGAGCTTGTATTTCTGGACATTACAGCGACTTCGGATGCAAGAGAGACGGTTGTGGATATGGTGCGCAAGGTGGCGGAGAGAGTGTTTATTCCGTTTACCGTAGGCGGCGGAATCCGTACGGTCGATGATTTCAAGGCATTGTTGCGCGAAGGCGCAGATAAAATTTCAATCAATTCAGCAGCAATCAACCGGCCGGAGCTGATTCGTGAGGCGGCGGACAAATTCGGAAGCCAGTGCGTGGTGGTTGCGATTGATGCCAGACGAAGAGAAGACGGCTCGGGATGGAATGTATACAAGAACGGCGGACGTATTGACACCGGATTAGATGCCATAGAATGGGCAAAACAGGCGGATGCGCTTGGTGCCGGAGAAATTCTGCTCACCAGTATGGACTGTGACGGGACGAAAGCCGGGTATGACCTGGCGCTTACGAGAGCGATTGCAGAAGCTGTTTCGATTCCGGTGATTGCATCCGGTGGTGCAGGAACAAAGGAACATTTTTACGAGGCGCTCACAGAGGGGAAAGCAGATGCTGTCTTGGCAGCTTCGCTGTTTCACTATAAGGAATTGGAGATTTCAGATTTAAAAGACTATCTTGCAGGCCGGAATGTCCCGGTGCGCAGATAAATAAAAGAGGTAACAGATATGGCGATGATTCAAAACGACTGGCTGGATGCGATTTCCGGAGAATTTAAGAAGCCGTATTACAGACAATTGTTTCAGTTTGTAAAAGATGAATACAGCAGGGCAGTCATTTATCCTCCTGCGGATGATATTTTCAACGCAATGCATTTTACACCACTCAGTCAGGTAAAAGTGCTGATTTTGGGGCAGGACCCGTATCACAATGAGAATCAGGCGCATGGTTTAAGTTTTTCTGTGCTGCCGTCACAAAAAGATATTCCGCCGTCATTGCAGAATATTTATCAGGAACTTCATGACGATTTGGGATGCAAAGTGCCAAATAACGGTTATCTGAAAAAATGGGCGGATCAGGGTGTTCTGCTTTTGAACACGGTTTTAACGGTTCGGGCACATCAGGCAAATTCACATCAGGGACATGGCTGGGAGCAGTTTACCGATGCAATTATTGAGGCAGTCAACGCACAGGATCGACCGATTGTCTATATGCTCTGGGGCAGACCGGCGCAGAGTAAGATACCGATGCTGACCAATCCGAAGCATCTGATTTTAAAGGCACCTCATCCGAGCCCGTTATCTGCATATCGTGGATTTTTCGGATGCAGGCATTTCAGTCAGGCAAATGAATTTCTAAAAAAAAATGGAATAGAGCCGATTGACTGGCAGATAGAGGATATCTGATGATATTCCCCTAGAAATGAGGAGTGCCCAGACACCGAAGCGTCTGGGCTATTATGAAAAAATTTATCGAGTAAATATTACTAATTACCTCTGTTCATTTGATATATTTATTGTAACAATAATATATGAATAAATTATGAACGATTGTTAAACTTTTTGAAATTTAGTACAAAATCTAATGATGTTTTGTGTAAAATAACGAAAAAGTTGAACAAAGTAACAATTTGAGTTATAATGTCGATATAAAAAAGAGTAGGATAACACGGATGTTTCAGCAATAAATTTCAAAGGAGTGATTGATATGGCAACAATTGGAGCATATGATTCTTCTTCGCTCGGAATTTTATTTTCCGGTATGAACAGCACAAAGCAGAGCAGCACAACAAGCCTGTTTGGTGGTGGCAGTGATTTACTTGGAATCAATTACAGCGATTATGCAATGATTCGGAGCGGAGGTTACGGAAAACTGCTTCGTGCATATTATGGAAAGGATGCAAGCTCTGAGGTAACATCAGCAGTAAAAATTAACACTTCCATTGCAAAAGATGACAGCAAGACAATAGCGCGTATTGAGAGTGCCGCAGAAGAGATAAACAAGTCTGCACAGAGTCTTTTGGAAACAGGTGATAAGTCTGTATTTAAGGAAGTAACGACCACAAAAGAAGATGGCACGACTGAAACCGGCTATGATAAAGATGCCATTTATAAAGCAGTAAAGAGTTTTACGGACGATTACAACAACCTTTTAACGCAGTCAAAGGATTCTAATACGAAGAGTATTGCGCGCAATGTAAAGATGATGGTCACAGAGACAACAGCCTATGAGAAACGTTTGGCGGAAGTAGGAATCACAGTAGGAACCGACTCCAAACTTTCTATTGATGAAGAGACCTTCAAGAAAGCCGATATGTCCAAGGTAATGAGCCTGTTTCAGGAGAAAGGGTCTTATGGTTATCAGACTGCGCTCCGGGCATCTATGGTGGAGAGTGCCGCTAAAGTGGAGAGTGCAAGGTCAAATACCTATTCCGGAAACGGAACATACACATATAATTATACAACAGGGGAAATCTATAATTCCTACATGTAAACTAGGACTTGCGAAAATCTATAAAATATGTGATGATAAGAGAAACTCCGTGGAGGGGTTTCTCTTTTTGCTCTATAGAAAATATTGTGTTACGGTAAGGTACAAAAGTTGAGTTCCTATAGAATAAAAAGTCCTACTGGACAGGATGCGCAGCTCGTGGAGAAGAAGTCTATGCTTCGCATACCGCGTCACGCAACCTGCTAAGGCAGGTGGAACAAAAGCAGTGATAGAAAAGAAAGGTTCATTGAGATATGGCAGGAAAAAAAGTTGTAGTTGGAATGTCAGGCGGCGTGGATTCCTCTGTCGCAGCGTTTCTGTTAAAGGAACAGGGATATGATGTGATTGGGGTCACGATGCAGATTTGGCAGGATGAGGATGAGTTTACACAGGAACGGAATGGAGGCTGCTGTGGCTTAAGCGCAGTAGAGGATGCCAGAAGAGTCGCAGAGCGGCTTGAAATTCCGTATTATGTGATGAATTTTAAACGAGAATTTAAGGCGGATGTCATGGATTATTTTGTAGCGGAGTATTTAAAGGGAAGAACGCCAAATCCCTGCATTGCCTGCAACCGCTATGTGAAGTGGGAGGCATTGTTACAGCGCAGTCTTGAAATTGGCGCTGATTATATTGCGACCGGACATTATGCGAGAATCGAGAAGCTTCCAAACGGAAGATATGCAATCAAAAATTCGGTTACTGCGCAGAAGGACCAGACCTATGCGCTGTTTAATCTGACGCAGGAACAGCTTGCGCACACGCTGATGCCGGTAGGCGATTATACGAAAGATCAGATTCGGGAGATTGCAGAGAAAATCGGGCTGATGGTAGCACACAAGAAGGACAGCCAGGAAATCTGCTTTATCCCGGATGACGATTATGCCGGATTTATTGACCGGGAGTGTGGAAAAGAAGTACCGCCGCCTGGAAATTTTGTGTCGGTGACCGGGGAGATTTTAGGACAGCATAAGGGAATTACCCACTATACGGTAGGACAGCGCAAGGGACTAGGGATAGCGCTTGGACACCCGGTATTTGTAACGGAGATACGCCCGGAGACAAATGAAGTTGTCCTGGGAGAAAATGAGGATGTATACACGAACCGGCTGTACGCGGACCATCTCAATTTTATGTCACTGCCGGATATCAGGGAGGAAGTTGTCTTAAAGGCAAAAATCCGCTATTCCCACAGTGGCAGTCTGTGCCGTGTGAAACGGACCGGGGAGGATGAAATCTGCTGTGAATTTTTAGAGCCGGTGCGTGCAGTGACACCAGGGCAGGCAGTTGTGCTTTATGATGGAGATTATGTGGCAGGCGGGGGAATCATCGTCCGTTAAAATAATAGGAGAGGAAACAGTACAATATGACAAGAGAAGCGTTTCGAAAACGATTAGAGGAAGGTCCTGTATTTTTGGACGGTGCGACAGGGACAAATCTGCAAAAGGCGGGCATGCCGGTTGGCGTCTGCCCGGAACAGTGGATTTTGGAACATCCACAGGTGATGCTTGACTTACAGAAGGCATATGTAAAAGCGGGCACGGACATTTTGTATGCACCTACTTTTACGGCAAACCATAAAAAGCTTGAAGAGTATGGGCTTTCTGACCGGTTAGAGGAAATGAACCGCAAGCTTATGGCAATATCGAAGGAAGCGGCAGGTGGGCAGGCGCTGGTTGCGGCAGATTTGACGATGACCGGACAGCAGTTATATCCGCTTGGCGATATGATGTTTGAGGAACTTGTGGAGATTTATAAGGAACAGGCGCGTGTTGTCGCAGATGCGGGAGCAGACCTGTTTGTCGTTGAGACGATGATGAGCTTACAGGAGTGCCGTGCGGCGTTAATTGCGATTCGGGAAGTCTGCGACCTTCCAGTAATGATTTCTCTTACCTATAATGAGGACGGAAGAACGTTGTACGGAACCGAACCGAAAACTGCAACTATCGTATTACAGAATCTTGGAGCGGATGTCATCGGAATTAATTGCTCTACCGGACCAGAGGCGATGGTGGCGCCGGTAGCGGAGATGGCAGAGTATGCGACGATTCCGATTCTTGCAAAGCCGAATGCCGGGATGCCGGAGCTGATAGACGGCGAGACGGTTTATCGTACGACACCGGAAGAATTTGCAACGGCAGGAAAAAAACTGTTTGCGGCAGGAGCCACGATACTTGGCGGCTGCTGTGGTACGACACCGGAACATATCCGTGCACTGGCAGAGACGGTAAGTGCCGCCTACAAGAGCGGAGAGACGGCACTGCGCAGACCGCTTGCGGTTTCACGGAGAATTGTTACCTCCGAGCGAAAGAGCGTGGAAATCACCTTAGATGGCAACTTTATGGTGGTGGGCGAGCGCATTAACCCTACCGGAAAAAAGAAATTGCAGGCGGAGCTTCGGGAGGGAAGTCTTAATCTGGTCCGCACAATGGCGCGTGAACAGGAAGAAAACGGTGCCCGGATTCTCGATATCAACATGGGAATGAACGGAATTGATGAAAAGGAAATGATAATAAACACTATTTATGAGGTGACATCGACCGTGGATTGCCCACTCTGCATTGATTCCAGTCATGTGGATATTATTGAGGCGGCACTGCGCATCTACCCGGGACGAGCGCTGATTAATTCGATTTCCATGGAAGCAGAAAAAATGGAGCCTTTGTTAAAGCTGGCAAAAAAATACGGAGCAATGTTTATTCTTCTGCCGCTTTCCGATGAGGGACTTCCAAAGGATTCCGGGGAAAAACATGGAATCATAAGAAAGGTGATGGCACGGGCAGAAGAGCTTGGACTTTCCAAGGAAGATATTGTGGTCGACGGGCTGGTTGCCACCGTTGGGGCAAATCCGAAGGCTGCCATTGAATGTTTTGAAACGATTGCATATTGCAGAAAGGAACTGGGACTTCCGACCATCTGTGGGTTGTCGAATATTTCTTTTGGACTGCCGGAAAGAATTTATGTGAATACGGCATTTCTTACGATGGCGATTGCAAATGGTCTTACGATGGCAATTGCAAACCCATCGCAGGAGCTTTTGATGAATGCGGCATTTGCGTCTGATTTGCTTTTGAATAAAGAAGAGAGCGATATCCGTTACATTGAGCGGATGAATTTTCTTGCAGAGAAATATGCCGGGATGGAGCGTGTGATAGCTCCGGTTGCCGCGGCAGCAAAGGGTACTGTGGCATCCGGTGCAGAGCAGAAAGCAGCAGATGCGGACAAAAGCCCGGTGTTTGAGGCGGTTTTAAAGGGAAATAAAGGAACAATTCTCGATGAGGTAAAAAAGGTTCTTGCTGACGGAGAAAAGCCGGATGCGATTATCAACGGACATCTGATTCCGGCAATTAACCGGGTGGGAGAATTGTTCGACCAGAAGAAATATTTCCTGCCACAGCTTATCTCTTCTGCCAATACGATGAAGCTTGCGATTGAGTACCTAGAACCGATGTTAGAGCGTACAGAAGGTGAGGAGAAGGCAACGATTGTGGTTGCGACAGTGGAGGGAGACATCCACGATATTGGAAAAAATCTTGTCGTTCTGATGCTCAAAAATTATGGTTACCGTGTGCTTGACCTTGGAAAAGATGTTCCGGCAGATACGATTGTGGAAACCGCGCTTGCAGAGCATGCCAGCGTTATCGGGCTGTCTGCGCTTATGACCACAACGATGATGCGCATGAAAGATGTAGTAGAATTGGCAAAAGAAAGAGGCTGTACCGCAAAAATCGTGATTGGAGGAGCAGCCATCAATGAAAGCTTTGCCGATGAAATCGGTGCGGACGGCTACTCCAAGGATGCGGCAGACTGTGTGAAATTAGTAGAGCGGTTGTTAGCGTAAAGGAAACGGAGAATTAGTCCGATTACTCCACCTGTTTGGCATTTGGGTAGATGCGGTTCATGCGCGCGTCATCAAAGCGTGTGTCAAGCATCTGCTCAAGCTCGTTTGCAGCCGGAATCCCACGGGTTCTTGCATCATAGCGTGACAGTGCAAGGGTGGAGACACTCATATTGACAAGCATGAACACAATCAGAATCCAGATGACAGGAACGCCGATTTTGCGTGGAATTTTTTCAATCAGGGCAGAAAAATGCGGGTAGAGGAGCTTAAACCATACAACCGCTGCAATGCCCCAGAAAAAGCAGTAGAGCAGATTGATTCTGCCGCCGAGGTTTAATGGAATGGCGCTGTAATCCCAGAAAACCGTGCCAAAGACAATCTCGGTAAAGACGCTGCACAGGTATTCATAGGCACCACCGAGGAAGGTTCCGGTTAAGAACAAAAAGCGGTCAGAACGGTCCTTATATTTGTATAGCAGGGCAGTGACAGCCGCAATGGCAAGTCCCCAGACGATACTGAACGGTCCCCAGACAACGCTGCTGCGGCTCATCCAGATGCCCATTGTGAGGCGGCAGAAGAGGGTTTCTGTCAAATCGCCGAGAAATGCGCCGATAAAAAACAGTGTCACAATTTTATAAAAGCTACAGCCATAGCCGAAAATTTCTTTGTTTTTAGAAGAAATTTCGGCTTTTTTGGTATGTGGGTATGCCTTCTGGATACGGCGGTCAATGTGCCGGTAAATCCATCTTCCCAAGCGGCTGCTGATTTGGGTCAGCCACGCGTCTGCCATTTCCCAGCGTTCTCTCTTTTTTACCAGATTTGATAATAAAACTACGGTTGCAGTGATATCTACCGCAAGAATTCCGACTGCGATAAGAATCAGAATTTTTGCAACAAGGGAAGGAAGAAGCATCAGTGGAACAAAGATGAGGCGGTTTCCCCAGGTGACCATGACATATCCGAGCACGCCCCAGAGAAGGGAAGCAGCAAGGCAGACATAGCCGTCTAAGTTGAAACTGCGGTCGGAATAGTCCCACCAGCGCTCATGCCAGAATCGCTCGATTAAGTGCCCGGCAATCCACTCCGTCACAGTGGCGACAATTACACTTCCGAGAAAGAGCCAGAAGCCGGTCAGTTCGGAAAGACCTACGGAAATGAAAACGGCGGCGATACCATATAAAATACAGACGGGGCCGTTGATAAAACCGCGGTTGACAAACTGCCTGCGCCGTATGGCGGCTGTGACGGTTTCAAGAATCCATCCCAGAAACGAGTATACTAAAAAAATCCATAAGACCTGCCAAATTGTGTAATCCATCGTAATCTCCAATCTTGTGTGTTCTAATTCCTGTGTAAAATCATTACCTCTATCCTATCATGAGTGAGCAGAATCGACAACTTTTTTAAGCAGATGAAAAATATTCATTTTATAGGTGAAAACTACTCACATTTTCACTTTACATTTCAGGTATTGGGATTATAATAAAGAAAGTTGAAAAAAAGAAAATCAAGACATGAAAAAAGTTAAACAGGTTTTGGAAAAGAAGAGGAGAGTTTGAAAGATGAGCAGCGGACTTGAAATCAGATGGCATGGCAGAGGCGGTCAGGGAGCTAAGACAGCAGCATTACTGTTAGCAGATGTAGCATTTAAGACAGGACAGTATGTCCAGGGATTCCCAGAATACGGTCCGGAGCGTATGGGTGCACCGATTACCGCATACAACCGGATCAGCAGAGAACAAATCCGTGTTCATTCCAATATTTATACGCCGGATTTGGTCGTTGTAGTAGATGAGACATTGCTTCACTCGGTGGATGTAACCGCAGGACTGAAAGAAAACGGTGCGATTATCATCAATACTGCAAAGTCCAGAGAGGAAGTGCTTCCGCTCTTAAACGGTTACCGTGGAAGTATCTACACGGTGGATGGCAGAAAGATTTCGGTGGAAGCGCTGGGAAAGAATTTTCCGAATTCCCCGATGCTTGCGGCCGCAGTTGCCGTCAGTGGTGTGATGCCGAAAAAAGAATTCATTTCGGAGATGCGTGCTTCCTATCAGCATAAATTTGCAAAGAAGCCGGAAGTGATTGAAGGAAATATGAAGGCACTTACCATGGCATATGATGCAGTGGAAGAGATGATGGCGAAAGAAATGAGCTTAAGCGCCTAAATAAAATAAAGGAACGGAAATTAAGAGCATGAGAACAGATGTACATAAAATCAATGAACAGACGCCCCACCAGGAGCTGACCGAAGGACTTATGATGTTTGCCGGAGGCACATCCAAATATTTCAACACCGGAGAGTGGAGAACGAACACCCCGGTATTTCACAGCGAACTCTGCAAGCAGTGTCTGCTCTGCGCACCGGTCTGCCCGGATGGCAGTATTCCGGTAAAGGACAGCAAAAGACAGGAATTTGACTACGACCACTGCAAGGGCTGTGGAATCTGCGCAAATGTATGCCCGTTTGGCGCAATTGAGATGAAGGAGGGACGATAGAATGGCAATCAGAGACCGTATGTCAGGAAATGAGGCAGTTGCCTACGCAATCCGTCAGGTAAACCCGGATGTGATGCCGGCATTTCCGATTACCCCTTCCACAGAGATTCCGCAGATGGTATCGACTTATATTGCAAACGGTGAAATGGACACCGAGTTTATCCCGGTAGAGAGCGAACATTCTTCAATGAGTGCGGCAATCGGTGCAGAGGCAGCCGGTGCAAGAAGCCTTACGGCAACCTCTTCCGCAGGACTTGCGCTGATGTGGGAGGAGCTGCTGCTTGCAGCGTCCAACCGGATGCCAATTGCACTTACACTTGTAAATAGAACACTTTCCGGTCCCATCAACATCAATTGTGACCACTCCGATGGTATGGGAGCGAGAGACACCGGATGGATTCAGATTTATGCGGAGAACAATCAGGAAGCCTATGACAATTTTATTCAGGCATATCCGATTGCAGAGCATGAGAATGTACATCTGCCGATTATGATTTGTCAGGATGGTTTTATCACCAGTCATGCGGTGGAAAACATCGAACTTTTAGAGGATAACACGGTAAAAGAATTTGTCGGGGAATACAGACCGGAGGAATTTCTGTTAAATCCGGGAAAACCGATTGCAGTAGGACCTTATTCCGTGACACATTATGCGATGGAAGCCAAGAAAAATCAGGAGATTGCGCTTGAGAACGCCAAGCAGGTGATTTTGGATGTGGCAAAGAAATTTGAGACGGTTTCCGGAAGAAGCTATGGGCTGTTTGAAGCATACCGCTTAGAGGATGCAGAGTATGTGATGCTGTTGATGGGTTCTGCGGCAGGAACCGCAAAACAGGCAGTTGATGAGCTTAGGAAAAAGGGAAAGAAAGTCGGTGTTTTAAAACTTCGCGTATTCCGTCCGTTTCCGGCAGAAGAGATTGCAGAAGCGCTGAAAAACTGCAAGGCAGTTGCCATTATGGACCGCTGTGAGAGTTATAACGGCAACGGAGGTCCACTTGGAAGTGAGGTAACAGCGGGACTGTTCCGCAGGAAGGTTTTCATTGAGGCGGTCAACTACATTTACGGACTGGCAGGCAGAGACTTTACGGTGGAGGATGCCGAAGGAATTTTTGCTGAACTTGAGGATGTAGTCAACAACGGAAAAGAAGCAGAACAATATCAGTACGTAGGATTACGTAAGTAGGAGGAACACTGTGAGCGATTATAGTTTGAAAGAAATGATGAATAAACCGGAGCGTCTTGCACCGGGACACCGTATGTGTGCCGGCTGTGGAGCAACGATTGCGGTACGTGCCGTACTCCGGGCGCTCCATGAGGGAGACCGTGCCGTAATCGGAAATGCGACCGGATGCTTAGAGGTTTCCTCTTTTATGTACCCGTATACAGCGTGGGAGGACAGCTACATCCACAATGCGTTTGAGAATGCAGGCGCGACCTTAAGCGGTGTTGAGACCGCATACCGTGCCCTAAAAAAAAGAGGCAGATTACCGGAGAATGAGACCTTTAAATTTATCACCTTTGGCGGTGACGGCGGAACTTATGATATCGGATTCCAGTCCTTATCCGGTGCGATGGAGCGCGGACACGATATGGTGTATGTGTGTTATGACAACGGTGCTTACATGAACACCGGAATCCAGCGTTCCTCTGCAACTCCGATGTATGCAGATACAACAACGACACCTGTAGGTAAAAAGTCTGTCGGAAAAATGCAAAACCGCAAAGACCTTGCATCTATCATTGCAGACCATGATGTTCCGTATGTGGCACAGACAACATTTACCAGTGATTTCAAGGATTTGCACCGCAAGGCGGAGAAGGCGATTTACACAGAGGGCGCATGCTTTTTGAATATTATGACTCCATGTCCGAGAGGCTGGCGTTATGATACCCCGGAAATCATGAAAATTTGTAAACTGGCAGTGGAAACCTGCTACTGGCCGATGTTTGAGGTAGACCATGGAAAGTGGAGCCTTTCCTATGAGCCAAAGAAAAAACTTCCGATTGAGGATTTCTTAAAGGCACAGGGGAGATTCAAACATCTGTTCAAGCCTGGAAATGAGGAGTTAATTGCGCAGTTCCAGGCGGAGGTAGACCGTAGATGGGAAGATTTACAGTTTAAATGCTCCAGAGCATAGATTAGAACGGAGAAAAAATATGACGTTACTGACTTATCAGGTTTTTAAGACAGTGGCTGATATCGGCAGTTTTCACAAGGCGGCAGACATATTAGGTCTGACGCCTTCTGCTATCAGTCACACAATATCTGCAATGGAGAGTGAGCTTGGATTTTCGGTGCTGACAAGAAGTAAGACAGGCATCACACTGACAAATTATGGGGAACATCTTCTGCCGTATGTTAATGCCGTGTTAAACAGTGATGAGAGCTTAAAGCAGGCAATCGCAGAATTCAACGGATTAAAACAGGGAAAGGTAAAGATTGGTGTTTTTTCCAGCGTATGTACCAACTGGCTGCCGGATATTCTGGATTCCTTCGGGAGTGCGTACCCGGAAATCCAGATAGAGGTATTTCAGGGAACCTACGACGATGTTACCTACTGGTTAAAAAACGGTGTTGTGGATTTGGGATTTCTGTCCGTGTCAAGTGCAAAGGACATTCCGATTGAACCGTTGTATAAAGACCCGCTGCTTTGTGTGCTCCCGAAAGGAACGCCAAAGAGCGGGTCGGCTGAATATATGGATATCGAGGAAATGAGAGGGCATCAGTTTGTAACACAGCGTGAGTGTACCGATGCAGATATCCAGAAGTTCCTAAAGGAAAATTCACTTTCGATTCAGTCCAATTATCATGTCGTGGATGATTTGTCGACGATTGCGCTCGTGGCAAACGGATTTGGAATCTGCCTGATGCCGGAGCTTGTCATGCGGGATATTCCCTATGAAGTGGACTGTTACAAAGTGCGCCCCGATGCGTGCCGTATCATCGGGATTGCCGCGATGAATCCCGGATTTATGGCACCTGCGGTGCGCACCATGTACAATCATATTTTAGAAAAATACAAAGAAGTTTAGTTCTTTGAAGTATCTTCGGTTGTCTCTGCCGCGGGAGCAGGTTTGCGGATATAAATCTTTTCCACACGGTTTTTGTCCATCTGCTCTACGCGCAGAAGCACATCATCATCTGTAATAATCACTTCGTTCTTTTCAGGTACGTGGTCAAGTAATCCAATCAGATAACCGCCGATGGTGTCGTAATCGTCGGAAGTGAAGTTCAAATCCAGTTCATCACAGAGGTCTTCCAGATTTGTGGAGCCAAGGACGAGATATTCGTGGTCGCTTAATGCCACAATCGGTTCATCCTCCTCTGCGTCATACTCATCGCGCAAATCACCGACGATTTCTTCCAATAAGTCTTCCATCGTAATCATACCTGCAGTTGTGCCGTATTCATCAAGTACAATGGCAAGCGCAGTAGAAGACTGGCGCATTTCGATAAACAGTTCCGCAATATTTTTGTGCTCGTATGTATAAAACGGCTTGCGCATGAATTCCCGGACGGAGAAATGCTCCTTATCCTGATGCACCAGAAGGTCTTTCATATTTAAAATACCGATGACATTGTCGGTGGTGTCTTCGTAAACCGGAAGACGGGTAAATTTCACTTCCTGGAAGACTTCGATTAAATGGTCGTAGCTGTCATTTACATTGGCAAATACCATATCGATTCGCGGAACCATAATTTCCCTTGCCTGCGCATCTCTGAAATCGAACACGTTGTTAATCATTTCGTGTTCTTCGGATTCGATGACACCGGATTCTTTTCCAACGTCCACAATCGTGCGGAGTTCTTCTTCTGTCATGGAGTCGTTCTTCTTGGAAGGGTCGACATGAAGTAAGAGTAAAACACCTAACGAAAGTTTATTTACAACAAAAATTACCGGAGTGAGAATTTTCATTATAACCTCGATGATGCCGGCAAATTTTAACGCAATGCGGTCTGCCTGCAGTGTTGCGGAGGTCTTCGGGGTTACTTCACCGAAAATTAAAATTAACAGGGTTAAGATACCTGTAGCGATACCAGCTCCCATACTTCCGATTAATTTGATGGCAAGTGTTGTTGCAAGAGAGGATGCGGACAAATTTACGATGTTGTTGCCGATTAAAATCGCACTGAGCATCTTGCCGGAGTCATCTGTGATGCGCAAAACACATAAAGCACGCTTGTCCTGGTTGTCTTCGGCAAGTGTACGCATACGGATGCGGTTGCAGGTTGTAAGTGCGGTTTCTGCAGAGGAAAAGAATGCAGATAGAAGTAACAGTATGATTAAAATAAGTAGCTGGAATATGGCGCCTGCGTCCAAAATATGTTCACCTCAACTGATAATAATTTTCCGGCACCTTCTGGTGCCGGAATGAAAATAAGATTGATTCTATTATACTGATGGATGCCTTATTCGTCAATACTATAATTTGGAGCTTCTTTGGTGATGTGGATATCATGCGGATGGCTCTCACGTAAAGCAGCAGCGGAAATCTTTACGAACTTGCTCTTTTCCTTGAGATCCTCGATGGTCGGACATCCACAGTAACCCATACCGGAACGGATACCGCCGACTAACTGGAATACAGTGTCTTC
>ENA-ORNF01000293-ORNF01000293.1-human-gut-metagenome-genome-assembly--contig:-NODE-293-length-51958-cov-7.695817_pt1 | contig 51958 bp, 40 predicted proteins | sample MGYA00242110_ERZ509012 | MGnify/ENA primary metagenome ERZ509012 (study PRJEB26280, sample SAMEA2338714) | human gut metagenome | biome: human gut; feature: human-associated habitat; material: faeces... | reverse complement strand
ATCAGCGTTCGAGCCATACATTTTTGCTATCCTTAAAGTTTAGCGGACAGTAATAAATAAAAAAGCAACCGCCACGACTTTGCGGCGGTTGCTTAAAAGGTTATGGTAGAGAAGATGTGCTGTGATACGGCCGGTGAGCGATGCTTCAGACGCTGAGGGCGATTTCCTTCTCAGCGGCAATGCGGCGCAGGTTCAGCACGGCGTAACGCATACGACCTAATGCGGTGTTGATGCTTACGCGGGTTTCCTCTGCTATCTCCTTGAAGCTCATGTTGCGATAGAAACGCATGGTGAGTACTTCGCGCTGCGGGTCAGGCAGATATTTGATGAGGCTGCGCACATCTTCCATCAGCTGACGGCTGATGATGTCTTCTTCTATGGTGGCTTCCGAAAGCTCTTTGCGGTTGAGTACATCGACTTCCGAAATGCTGCTGCTCTGCAGATTTTCAGCTTTTGTCTGCCGGTAATAATCTATTATGAGGTTATGCGCTATGCGGGTTATCCATGCGGGAAACTTGCCGTTTTCCGTATATCGTCCCTGTTTGATAGTGAGGATAGCTTTCACAAACGTGTCCTGGAAGATGTCGTTGGCCACGTCTTCGTTCTTCACCGTTCGTATGATATAGGCAAATACCTTGTCGCTGTATTTTTTCAGCAGCTGATCAAAGGCGTCATTGTTGCCTTGCGCATAAGCCTTGACCAACTCGGCGTCGGTCATGCTTGTTATCTTTACCATTCTTTTCCTATACTTGTGTTAGGTAGAGTTCTTTCGATAGGCGTAATGTTTTAGTGATAGGTTTAGTTATTGTTTTTTGCGATTGTAAAATTACAAAAAAAAATTGTGCTGTGCAAGCTAAAAATTCTTAAAAATCTGTACGCCGATGTTAAGTGGCTGTAAATTCGGCTCTTACCCACTCGTTGTCGAGAGCATAATTGTTGAACTGCAGCCTGTTTTTCTCGGCGTATGCGCGTATCACGTCCAGGTCGGGCAGATAGAACCCGCTGCAAATGAGTTTGCCTCCCTCTTTCAGGGCTTGCCTGTAGCGGTCTATGTCGGCTGTGATGATGTTGCGGTTTATGTTAGCCAGCATCAGATCAGCCTTCGGCAGCATTGACAGCTGAGAGGCATCGCCACAGATAAGCCGGGGATGAACCGAGTTGAGAACGGCGTTGTCGCAGGCATTGGCGTAGGCGTCGCTGTCTATCTCTATGCCGTATACCTCTTTGGCGCCCAGCATACATGCCAGGATTGCCAGAATACCCGTTCCGGTGCCCATGTCTGTTACTGTAAGTCCTTGCAGACTGTTGTTCAGCAGATACTCCATCATCAGCCGCGTTGTGGAGTGATGGCCGGTGCCGAATGCCATTTTAGGGTCTACCACAATTTCATAGTCTGCTTTGGGTGCATTGGTGTGGAACGAGCTGCGTACAACCACCTTGTCGCCTATTACCAACGGCTGGAAGTAGTTCTTTTCCCATTCGTGGTTCCAGTCGCGGCCTTGTTCCACGGTGTGAGTGGCTTTCAGCGTTACTCCCGGTGCGGGGAAGTCGGCTATCAGGGCGTTTGCAGCTTCGCAGTCCCAGCTGTCCTTGTATGTGTAGGCGGTGAGCAGGGGTGCGTTGTGGGTGAATGACTCGTAGCCTATGTCGCCAAGAAGGGCCGAAAGGAAATCGGCCATATCTTCGCTCCAAGGCTGTATCTCTATGTCGGTACGGATATAATCCCTCATGACTGCAAATTTAATACATTTTGCAGCGCTATGCAAATCTTAGACTATGAGGGTCGGAGAAGAGGGGAGAGGAATAAGGAGAGGCTGAGAGTGGCTGTTGCGGACAACGACGATATCCGATGGCGCTTATGAGTGCTTATCGGCACTTATCGGCGGAAGAAGCCGATTATCTTGCGCCCGGTGCGGAACATGGAGAAGCCAAGCGCTATGATGTCGGCATACGACAGCAGGCGCAGTCCTTTGTTGAGGATGCCCAATACGCCCGAACTTTTCCCTTCGCCGGGGGTGAGCTTGCTTTTGAACATCTCCGCGGCATCATAAGTCATTTTCTCTTTCAGTAGCTCCATGCGCACGCGGGCAACGAGACGCTGCTGGCGCAGTTCGCTCAGGGTGTAACCTCTGAAGCCTTCAGTCTTATGAGGAGCGGTGAGCTTAGTTGCTTCGTTCTGCTTTGCCATGTTCATTGTTGTGATTTGTTTTTAGTGTCGAAAAGAATACGGGTAAGCAGACGGCTTATCGGCGTGAGTATAAGGGGGTCGCGGAGCAGAATCAGCAGTATGCACAGCAACAAAAAGACGCCTGCCGTGCTCAGGTAAGCCAATGCCGCGGGCATGAACAGCTTAAACAGTTCGGCACAGCTGAAGCCTAAGAAGATAAACACAAAGGCAAGCATTGCCAGACAAACTATGCCCAACACCAGCATGCCGCCGAGCATGGTGAATTTCTCGGCCGCCGTGAACTTGGCATATTCAATGCTGACCTCCACAAAACGCAGAGCCTCGCTCTTGAGTTTGTTGAGCTGGTCTATGATTGATGATTTCATAATGTTAATATTGCAGCAATTTTGCCGGGATGGAGAATTTGCCGACCGGGTAATGCTTATGTTTTATATAAGCTAAAGAGGGGTCCGGGCAGCTGTATGAATCTGCGTCGGCACCCTCTTTAAGTCTTTCCTGCGGTTGAAGAATGGCCGCTGCTTATTTCTCTACGTTGGCAGAGAGTTCGGCTACCAGTGCGTCTACTTCGCTGTCGCAAAGTTTCACGCCTTTGCGGTGGAGCAGTTCACATATCTTTGTGCGAAGGTCTTCGCCTTTTGTAGGTGCGAACAAAAGGGCGGCTGTGCAGCCTACTATGGCACCTCCAAGAAAGGCATAAAGCAGATTGAGTCCTTTCATTGTCTCTGTACTTTGGGGTTGGGGTTTATATCTGTTTCTCGAGTTGATCCTCTATCTCTTCAGCTATCTCTTCCAGCTTCTCGCCTTTGAGGTTGATGCCTTTGCTTTTGAGAATCTTTATGATGTTGCGACGGGTTTCGCTACCTTTGTGAGGTGCTACTAAAAGGCCTACTGCGGCTCCTGCTACTGCGCCGCCAATAACAGCTGCTATTACATGTATCGGTTTCATACTGTGTGTGTTTATTTAGTATTTCGTTTGTTATCTATTTAACGCTTCAGGCGCTGAGTAGGTTTAAAAGGTTTAACCTTTTTGTTGACATGGGGCGTCTGCCGATTGCCGCTGCAAAGTTAAGCAAATTCATCCACATTTCCTCTCGAAGCTTTTATCAGCTCTGAAAATTTATCCGTCGATGGCTTTCGCACCCGGTCGGCTTGCACCCTATGCGTCAGAATTTATAACCCATGGTCAGCACAATCTGGTGATTGGCCGAGGTGATGCGAGCGCTCGGGCAGAGGTCTGCATTCTTTATGTCGGCCGGGAAGGGATGGAATTCCGATTGACGGTTCTTATACACGTAAGCTAAGTCGGTGTAGAAGCCTTTGTGATGGAAACCGAGGCCGCCGGTGATGTAATATGTGCGGTCATCGAGGGTGTAGTCCAGGCGTGCGCCGTCGGTGTAGACTTCCTGCTGATTCTCGCGGTACTCCGATTTCACAGGGGCGCTCTGCAGGGCATATCCGGCACGGAGCGACACGTTGCGGCTCAGTCGTGCCTCAACGCCTATGCGCAGCGTGTTGGTCGACTGATACATATCTTTGATGTCGGAATTGGTGTATTCGTAAGGGTCGCCGTTGAGCCATTCGTCGCTGTATTTGTCGGTGAAGTGGCAGTATTTGTAGTTGGCCCATTCGTAGTCGGCAGAGATGATGAAGCGGTTCGACAGCACACCGGCTATGGAGGCTATGAAGCGCCACGGAGTGCGGAAACGATAATCGTAGATAGCATCGAAACCCTCGTTCGTAATCTTGTCGTAGCTGTATTGATTGTTGGCATAGTTGCCCTGGGCTCTGGCGTAGAATGACTGTTCAAGACTGTACCAGGTGGGAGTGTGCATGGCGAAACCTATGCGCAGCTCCTGAATCGGTTTTAAGATGAAGCCTAACTTATAGTTGAAGCCGGTGCCCGTTACACGATAATTGTTGTAGAGCTGCGTGTGGGAGTCTGTCTGGCCACTATACACATCGGGGATATTCACGTATGCGTCGTTGAGGTCTTCGCCCCACATTGATTTGCGCTGGTAGCTGAAATCGATGATGCCGAAGTCCATACCCCAATAGAGGATATTGTTGATGTTGCCGCCGAAGGCTATGTTGTACTCATCCTGGCTGCCTTTGTCCTGCACTTTGTAATACCCCGAGCCTGTGGTGCCGTCGCCGAACTGACCCTCCCAATGCACTTTGCCGTCGCTGAGGTTGCGCGGCGCTATGAAGTGTGCAGAATAGCCCAAAATAGAGGCCCAGGGAGCCTGATAGCCGCCATCCTGAGGGTTGTAGGGGTTGAATGTAGAAGTCGGCGTCATGTCGTTTATGGTGGCTTCTCCGCCATTGGCCAGAGCTGCCATATACTGCGATATGGAGGCATTCAGCTCAGGCACTACGCCACGGAAACGGCGGTTGAACGACGAGGTCTTGTTGTAGGTGAAGCCGAGGTTGACGTTCCTCAGCGCACCCTGATTGCGCACCGTGAATATTACGCCTGCATTGTTGAGGTAGAAGGGCGTGTTCGACTGTGTGCGGCTGACACCCTGACTGGTGCCTTTCGACTGCTGGGCATCGAGGTCGAGGGTGAAGCCTATGTCATTGTTTCTGTAAACGCCGATGCCGCCGGGATTGTAACTCAGGCAGGTCATATCGCCGCCTAATGCGCCGAAAGCACCTCCCATCGACATGAAACGGGCTGTGCCTTTCAGATCAGGCTGGGCAAACTGATAAGCATCTGTGGCATTCTGTGCCGACATAAGGGCCGGCAGGGCTAAGATTGAGAGGGCAAGTAAAAATTTCTTCATAATTATTTTGCGATTGGGTCTGTTGTGGTTTGCAAAGGCCCGATATTATCAGTGTTTAGAGATTTTGGTTTTTTACTTTTTTGCACCGCGAGGGGGTGAAAGGGTTCAACGGCTGTGAGCCGGTCATCTTTCACCCCCGTAATCGGATGCTTCTGAGATTATATTATTAACGGTGTCTGCCGCCGCCGCCACGCGAACCGCCTCCGGTGCTGCGGCTCGGCGCTGAGTAGCTGCCGCCGCTGCTGCGACCGGTGGAATAGCCGCTTGTGCTGCGATGCGATGAGCTGCTTCCGCTGTTGCCGGGGCGAACCGACGGCGTGTAGCTCGGACGCGAGGTCGTTGTGCTTGACGGGCGCGTGGTCGAAGTGGTTGTCGACGGGCGCGAGGTTACTGTGCCGCTATGTCCGGGGCGAACCGTGGGTGTGTAGCTCGGGCGAACCGACGAGCTGCCGGGACGAGTCGTTGAGGTGCCGGTTGACGGGCGAGCCGTTGCCGTGCCGCTATAACCGGGGCGAACAGAGGGAGTGTAACCGGGACGAACCGATGAGCTGCCGGGGCGAGTGGTCGAGGTGCCTGTTGACGGACGGGCCGTTGCCGAGCCGCTATAACCGGGACGTACCGTGGGGGTGTAACCCGGGCGGGTCGATGTGCTGCCGGGACGCATGGTTGAGGTGCCGGTTGACGGACGAGCCGTTGCCGAGCCGCTGTAGCCGGGACGAACGCCGCCGGTGCCTCCGGGACGGTGAATGTTGGGCCGGTGTGTGGCTGTGGCCATATTGCTCGGGCGGGTGTTAGAGGCCCAACCGGGTCTTACATAGCCGTTGCCGTGCATATTGGGCCGGTAGTGGTGTGCATAGTAGTTACGGGGGTTGCGCCATGCCCAGCCATAACCCCAGCCGGCAGGATAGCGGTAGGGGTAATAGTAAGGACTCCATCCCCAGCCGATGTTCCAGCCCCAGTTGTAATAGCCGTAATTCAGCACATACCAGGGGTTGAACCAGGGATCTGCCCAGCTTGCCCAGTCAATCCAGTTAGACCCCCAATACCAGCGCCAGGGCGAATTGCCCAACAGTACGGAAGTAGGAACAGGGCAGTAGGAAGGAATCAGGTAAGGCGTTGTGCCGGTGTAAATTACCGTTACATTGCCCGACGAGCCGTTGATGACCTCGTCAAGAAGTTCCTGATTGTCTACAACAATAGTAGGATTATAATATTGCTGAATCTGCTGCGTATATACATAATCCTGAGACTCGGCTGCCTTTGCGCCGATGGTATCGACAGGTGAGCCGTAATAAGATTCTCCGCGGCGATTATAAGCATCTATATCCACCGACGACATATCCTTAATGTAATTGGAGCCGGTCTGTTTGTCGCTCCTTTTGCTCTTTTGGGTCTTAGTCTGGCTTTTGCTTTCAGAGTAATAGATGTCGTCATACTCCTGGGCAAAACCCATACTTGCAACTCCAAGCAACATGGTGAGTAATAGGTACTTGCTTTTCATTTTTAGTTTCCGCTTTATTTGTTTGACCACTAATAGGGCGCTATGGTTTAATCAGGGTGCAAATTTTTTAGTATGCTAAATTATAGAAATTGGGGCAATTCACCAAATATTTAACATTTTTTATAGATTTGACATCTCTTTGCACTCTTATTCAGGCATTTCTTATTGATTGCCGGTGATATTATCGAGCCAGAAGACAATGGCGTCGGTGAGGGATTTGTCAACGTCTTTGCCCAGGGTCGTGTAAAGCGCCGGTGAACCGTTTGACGTGGCCTGACCAATGTGGTTAAGTCCGGGGATGAAAATCCATGAGGCAATGTTCTGCACTGTCGACGGAAGCATATTGGCATCGGGCGGCGCCTGCTGGTCATTTTCTCCATACAGGGCAATCCACCGTGTGTTGAGGTCTTTATACAGTGGCGAGGGGTCGTAGCGCAGCAGCGAGCGGTAGGGGATACTGCTCATCTGAGCCACTTCGGCGTCTATCCGCGCCTTTAACGCCGGGTTGCTGCGTTGGGCTTCGGGAATCTGAGCCATTACGTCGGCAGTGAGCTTGTCAATCAGTTCCTGCTGCGGTATGTCGCTGGCTACCAGGGCGTAACGCCGACTGAGTATCGGCTTCATCTGCTGCCACACAGGCTCTTGACCTTTCATCATGGCTTCCACCTGAGCCAGCATCATATCGGTGCCTTTGATTGCGGGGGCGCCGTATGTGATGATGAACGACGGACGTGTGTAATTCTTCCGCTTGTCGGTGAGCATAAGCGCCACGGCGCCGCCCTGGCTGTGTCCGAACACACCTGCCGGCAGATTCTTCAGTTCCGGCTGCGTGCGTATCCAGGCCAACGCTGCGCTGATGTCGGCGGCTTCCGTGTCGAGGTCGGTGGTTTTGGCATCACCTTTGCTGGCGCCTGTGCCGCGGTCATCGAGGCGCAGAGTGGCATAACCGGCGTCGGTAACGGCTTTGCTGATGGTCAGGAAGGGTTTCAGCGGACCTATCGTCTCGTTGCGGTCGGTGGCGCCGCTGCCGCTGATGAAGACCACGCTACCCTTCACCCCTTTGTCGGGTATGGTAAGCGTTCCTGCCAGTGTAGTGCCGTCGGGGGCTGTGATGGTTACCTCGCGTTCCGAAGCTCTTGCCGTAAAGGCAAAGAGCAGCAGGAGGCCCGTGACGAGCCATCCCGCTGTTGTCTTTAATTTCGTCATATAATCAGAGTATCTTGGCGAGCTTAGCCTCCAGATCGGCCAGCTTCACCAGACCTACGCTGCGCTCTTTCAGTTCTCCGTCTTTGAAGAAGAGCACGGTGGGTATGTTGCGGATGCCGAACTCTGTGGAGAGGTCGCCGTCTTCGTCTACATTGAATTTGCCAACTGTGGCTTTGCCGTCATATTTCTCGGCAAGTTCCTCAATTACCGGGCCGAGTTTGATGCAGGGACCGCACCAGGTTGCCCAGAAGTCAATTACCACAGGTTTGCCCGACTGAATGGCTTCGCGGGCTGAAGCGTCGTTAAAATGCTCAAGCATAATGGTTGTGTGTTTTTTTCTTGTTTATGTTTTTGTTTTCTTTTTCTTGCTTTGAGGGCTCTGAGGCCTGCTTGCTTTTTATTAAACGGTCTTACTGAGGTTTAAGTTCCCTTTTGCCGAAGCTGATTACTTTGTCAGCACGGAATATTTTATCTCCATATCGTCGAGCGCGTTGAGCAGATGGCGCGAGAGGAGACACTTTTTGCGCGAGTGGACGCGAATGTTCACGTTCTGTTCCATGTCGGCGAAAGTGAGATAGAGGTCTACAGGCTTAATGTACTGCGGTTTCTCCTTTCCGTGGGGAGTGGCCGCCTTCTCAGCCGCTTTCACGGCCTCCTCGCGCGACATTATGTTCTCTTCCAACAGACCTGTCAGCGTCTGGCTCTTTACCGGCGGAATGACGATGTCTATAGCGTTTGCCACATTAGGAGCCAGAGCCTCAAGGGTCTCCACAGCCTCAATCTGAATGTCGTAATTGCCCGGACGATAGGGCTGTTCCACCATGGTGGCAGAGATGCGTATGTTGCTGCCCGGCACAGCGTAAGCATGAATAGTCTCGTAGTTGCGCCCGAAGAGCCTAACGGTGGCATTGCCGCTGAAATCCTCCATCGACAGAACGCCGTAGGGTTTCCCTTTTGCCGTGGTCTTCACCTCAAATCCGGTTACCAGGCCGCCGAAAGTGATTTTCTCACCGGGAGTATTTTTCTCGCGCAGCTCAATGCAGGGAGTGTTGCAGCCGTAGGTCAGTTCAATGTAATAGCGGTCGAGCGGATGAGCCGACAGATACATCGTTACCACCTTTTTCTCCTCTTCCAGAATCTTCAGCTCGCTCCACGGGGTGAAGTGAGGCGGCTGCGGCTGGGCGGTCTCAATCGGCTCGAGGTCGGCGAACAGCGAAATCTGCGCATTGTTGTGGTCAGCCTGCATACGCTGCCCGTATTTTATCAGCGTGTCGGCGAAAGTGGAGTTTCCGTCTTCGCTGAGATAAGCCTCGCGGCGCAGACCGAAATTGTCGAGCGCGCCGGCTCTTGCCAGATTTTCCAGAGCGCTGCGGTTTACCGGACCGCCGCCCACACGCTCCATCATGTCGTAGATGGATTTATACGGGCCATTCTTTTTGCGCTCGTTGAGTATCACTCCCGAGGCATTTGCCCCGAAGCCCTTTATGGCCCCCAAGCCAAAGCGAATCTCGCCGTTTTTGTTTACCGTGAAGCGCTCAAGCGACTCATTGATGTCGGGTCCCAAAACCGTGATGCCCATGGCTCTACATTCGTCCATATAGAGCCTCAGCTTCACCGGGTTGTCGAGGTTTCGGCTCAGCACACCTGCCATATATTCGGCCGGATAGTTGGCCTTGAGGTAAGCCGTTTGATAAGCTACCCACGAATAGCAGGTTGCGTGGCTCTTGTTGAAGGCATATTTGGCGAACTCCGTCCAGTCGCTCCAGATTTTCTCCAGCACCTCCTTTTTGTGGCCGTTTTCCTGGCCCTGAGCCATGAACTTCACCTTCAGCTTCTCCATCTCGGCAATCTTCTTCTTACCCATGGCCTTACGCAGCTTATCGCTCTCGCCACGGGTGAAATTGGCCAGCAGACGACTCAGAAGCATCACCTGTTCCTGATATACCGTGATGCCGTAGGTCTCCGACAGATATTTCTCCATGATGGGAATGTCGTAGACAATAGGCTCCTCATTGTGCTTGCGGCGTATGAACTGAGGAATGTAAGCCATAGGACCCGGACGGTAGAGGGCATTCATGGCTATCAAATCTTCAAACTTGGTGGGATGCAGCTCGCGCAGCGACGTCTGCATACCCGCCGATTCAAACTGGAACGTTGCCGTGGTCTTTCCGTTGCAATACAGCTCGAAAGTCTTGGCATCGTCGAGCGGAATCTTCTCAATGTCGAGCTCTATACCTCGTGTCTGACGGATATTCTCCAGAGCGTCCATGATGATACTCAGGGTGCGGAGGCCCAGGAAGTCCATCTTTATCATGCCCGTTTCCTCAATCACAGAGCCTTCATACTGAGTGGTGATTACCGTGTTTCCGTCGGGGTCTTTGGCCGTCGACACCGGCACCCAGTCGGTTATCGGGTCGCGGCCTATAATCACGCCGCAGGCATGCACACCCGTGTTGCGCTTGTTGCCTTCGAGACGCTCGGAGAAGTCGAGCACCTTGGGCACAAGGGGATTAGGGTTCTGCAGCTCGGCTCTCATGGCCGGGTCATATTTCAGGCAGTTGGGGATGTTGATTTTAGGCTCCGACCCGTTTACCTCAGGCAAGTGTTCGGGCACGAGTTTGGCCAGACGGTTGCTCTCCTGCAGGGGGAGCTGCATCACCTTGGCAACATCCTTAATTACCTGTTTTGTTGCCATGGTGGTGTATGTGATGATATGGGCCACCTTATCGGCGCCATATTTCTCGGTAACGTAGTTGAGCACCCGGTAACGGCCGTCGTCATCGAAATCCACGTCGATATCGGGCAACGAGATGCGGTCGGGGTTCAGGAAACGTTCAAACAGCAGGTCATACTTCAGCGGGTCAATGTTGGTGATACCTAAGCAATACGCCACCACGCTGCCGGCGGCCGAGCCACGACCGGGACCTATGCTGACGCCCAACTTATAGCGGCCTGTGTTGATAAAATCCTGCACAATGAGGAAGTAACCGGGGAAACCCATCGTCTTCATTATGTGCAGCTCGAAGGTGATACGCTCCTTCACTTCATCGCTTAGAGGTGTGGGATAGTGCGTGGCAGCGCCTTCCCAGGCCAACTTCGACAGATAGTCAGCCTCCAACTTTATGCGGTAGAGACGGTCGTAACCGCCCAATCTGTCAACCTTTTTGCGGGCATCCTCCTCGCTGAGCACCACATTGCCGTTCTCGTCGCGCGTAAACTCGTCGAAGAGCTCCTGCTCGGTTATGCGGCTGCGGTATTCCGCCTCTGTGCCGAACTCCGCCGGGATGTCGAACACCGGCATTACGGGGGCGTGGTCAATGCTGTAAGTCTCTACTTTATCGAGCACTTCCATGGTGTTGGCAATAGCCTCCGGCACGTCGCTGAAGATGTCAGCCATCTCCTGCTGCGACTTAAACCACTCCTGCTTGGTGTAGTGCATACGGTCGGGGTCGGCGTAATTGCGCTGCATGGAAACGCATATCAGACAGTCGTGAGCATCGGCGTCGCTCTCCTCGGTGAAATGGACATCGTTGGTGGCCACCACTTTTATGCCGTGTTTGCGCGAGAAGTCGAGAAGCACCTTGTTTACCTTCTCCTGCTCCACAAACGTCTCGCGGTTGGCATTCTCCTTGAGCGTTTTGTGGCGCTGCAGCTCAAGGTAGTAATCGTCGCCGAAGACAGAGCGGAACCAGAGCATCCGTTCTTCGGCCAGTTTGAGATTGCCGTTGAGGATATGCTGCGGCAGCTCACCGCCCAGACAGGCCGAGAGTACAATGAGTCCCTCGTGATGCTCGGCAAGTGCTTTGCGGTCGGTGCGCGGATGATAATAATGACCTTCGGTCCATGCCTGACTCACCAGCTTAACCAGGTTGTGATAACCCTTTTCATTCTTTGCAAGGACAATGAGGTGATACCCCTTGTCGTTCTTGTCGTTGCGGTCGTGAAGGTCTTCGCGCGCCACATACATTTCGCAACCTAAAATCGGTTTCAGCTTATGGTCGTCGTCCAAATCGGCATTTACCTTCTTCACGGTGTTGAAGAAGTCCTTTATGCCGAACATATTGCCGTGGTCGGTAAGCGCCAGGCCGCGCATTCCTAACTTGGCTGCACGGTTTACAAGGCTTTTGACGGAGGCCTGACCATCGAGCAATGAATATTGCGAATGGACATGAAGATGAGTAAAGTTTAAATCTGCCATAGCACTACAAAGGTAGAGAAAAACTCATAATTGTACAAACCCTGAGTTTTTTATTTTGCCCGGCAAGCCCCTTTCAGGTAGATGATTTGCTGCAGGTTGCTGTCGTATGCCACCGGCAGCCCCGCCACGATGGCCTTTACCGCCTCTTCAATCACCTTCAGCGGCACAATAAACCACTCCTTCGGCTTGTGTCCGTCTACTGTTACCTGCAGCTGCACGGAGTCAAAAAGTTTATGGATAAGTGCCTCAAAAGTCGACGACTTGACGTTGTAGACCTTCCATGTGGCCACCACTTCCACGTCGGCACACAGATATGTGGGTTCATTGCGCGCGTTGGCCAGCCGGCTCTCAAGCGATGTGGCCGTAAAGCCTATCTTATACAGGTTTTTCAGCGACGCAATCTCCGGCAGAGTCGACTTTGAGCGCAACACATAGATTGTGCCGCTCTCCACGTCTTTCTCGCCCACGGTGAGCAGCTGTGTGAATTTCTCACCCGTGATTTCCGAACAGTCTGCCACCGAATAGCCGGTAACGGAAAGGTTCTTGGCTATGGTCTTGTATTTGATGTCCGACTCAGAGCCATTTTCGTAGATTACACGGGTTCTTCCGTCTCTATCGCCATGTCTGTTGGGTCCCTCGTCATCGAAGGCGGCAAGATACCCCAAAACGCCGTTGTCAACGAAATATGCGCCTGTCCGCAGGTTCTTAACAGAGAATTTTGTCAGCTTATATTTCCCGGATTTCAGTCCCTGATGAATCTCTTTGAAGCCAGGCTCATATTTGTCGAAGTCCTCGCAAGGACGGGTTGAACCCACATATTCGGCCTCTTTACGGGCTTTGAGGCGTTGGCGCATATAATCGGGAATGTCGAAGAGTCCCAAATCATCGCCGTTGTCAATATCGTCAAACAGCGGGTCGTTCATTATCTGCTCCAACTGTTCCTCTTCGGTCAGCTCACGGGGCGCATACTCGGGCTGAGACTCATTCGCTATACCCTTTGGCGGCAGGATTCCGCAGTCGTCATACGGACGGCAGCGCTCTATCCTCTCTTCGCTCTTCAGAATGCCGTTGAGCTTGTTGAAGAGGGTAGGATTGTTCTCTTTGGTGGGTTTATAGCCGTAAATGCGCACAAAATCGCACACTTCAAGAAAACCGTCAATCAGTCTGTCGCTTGATGTCTGTGGCTTGCGGGGAGCCGTTACGTCATCAAACAACGGGTCTTTGAAAATCTCCTCTAACTCTTTGTTCCAGTCAATCATGATTCCTTGGCGAGTTTGTTGCGTTTCAGCTGCCTGATGCGCTCTATGGCCATTGCTATGCGTCGTGCCGTGGGGTCGGAGTCGGTAAGCTCGGGAGCCACCTTGCCGGGATGCTCTGCGCGCCATTTGGGCAGATACTTTTTGAAAAGCAATATGGCCTCTTCGTCGCTAATCTTTTCGCATTGCTTCTCTTCGATGGCATATTGTATGGTGCGCAGCGTTTCGGGCGTCAGCGACTTGGAGATGACCTCGTAGGCACGCTGGAAGGGGTTGATTTCGCTGATGAGGTTGATGGTTAAATCATCGAGGTTGATAAACTTGTTGGCCAACTTGATAAACCGGTTGCCCGAATCGTCGGTCTTCACCTCTTCGCCTTGTGCGGCAAAGGTGAGGATGGTGTATTGGGTCACGTTGTCAACCTCTTCATCTGTCAGCTCCGGATATTTGTCGCGGATTACCTTGGGAATATAGACTTCTGTAATCATCTCGGCCATATCGCCGCCCATAATGGCTTCGCGAATTTTATGGTCGGAAAGGGTGGTAGCCACCAGGGTGTCGAGGTCGTTGTCTACAATGGCTTTGGCGCGGTCGGTGAGCGGGGGCAGTCCTTTCACCTCTATTACATGGCTTTCGTTAGGGTCTTCTTTCGGTTTTTCGGGCTTCTCTTCATCGTCTGTTTTGGTCTTGAAATTCCATTTCGGCGCCATAACCTGCTCCATGAGCAACGATGCCGAAATGGCTTTAAGAAAGTCGTTTACGGCCATCGACACGTCATCCTGCGCGGCGTCAGGGCATGGTATGAGGTTGGTGAACTGAGCATGTGTCTTTCCTTCGCAGTCGCGGGTGCAACGACCGATTATCTGAACAACCTCCTGCAGCGACGAGCGGATGCCTACGGTGATGCACTGTTCGCACCATTCCCAGTCGAAGCCCTCTTTGGCTGTGCCCAAGGCTATGAGTATGTCGAGCGACTCGCGGCTGTTCATCCGCTGCAGATAGGCTTGCAGAGCTTCACGGCGGTCGGTGTTGTCTTCCACCAAATCGCCGACGGTGAGTATGCGGCCGTCGGGGGTCTTCACCCTATAGAGATTATTGGCGTAGTCTTTGTCCACAATCTCGCCTATGCAGTTAATAATCTCGGCCACCTGGTCATGCTTGTTCATAAAGGCGCCGGTTTTGGAGTTAGGCACCGGTATATGGATAAGCGTCTTCTTGGTGGTGTCGAGCACCTCGGGGATGGCAGTGAGGTAGTTGCCCTGGAAGAAGTGATAGCCTAACCCGAGACTTTTCAGATACTTATAGCCGTTGAGCTGCTGATAATAGTTGTAGTTGATGGTTGGCTGAAACTTGACCTCCTCCTCCGGGCGCATCACAGGCACGGCATTGCCTCGGAAATATGTGCCTGTCATGGCCAGGATGTGTGCCGAGGTATCGTTGATAAGCCGGCGGATAAGTACGCCGAGACGATTATCTTCGCTGGCTGAGCTGTGATGGAACTCATCTATGCCAAAGAATACGTTGTCGAGTTTGCGGGCGTCGACGCCGTTGAGGGCATTGAGCAGTGTGGCGTGGGTGCAGACGAGTTTGGTGGCTGTGGGATGGTCGAGAAACTCGCGCAACTTGTCTTTCTTCGAGGTATCGCTGCCGGCGGCCTGACAGAGATTCCAGTAGGGTGCCACTTCCCAGTCGGTGAAGAAGCCGAATTTCTTCAGCGGCGTGTCTTTGAACGAGCGACCGATATTTTGCTGAGGCACCGACACAATGACTTTGCGGACGCCCTGATTGGCGAGCTTATCGAGAGCCACGAACATCATAGCACGACTTTTGCCGGATGCCGGCGGCGCTTTGACGAGCAGATATTGGCGGTTGCGTTGGTCATAGACCATAGCTTGCATCTGGCGCATGCCTAAAGCGTTTGTGTTGCTGGATTCGCCCGTTTGGGCATAATTAACTTCTACAAGGTTCATTTTTTTATTTATATTTTTATTTATAAGATTTATAATTCTTATAAGATTTATAAGATTTATAAGATTTATAAAAATTATAAGAATTATTAGAATTATTATTACCCCTCCCCTCAGAAACCTCTAAATTTCCGTCTTTCTCGCGACATTGCTTCTTTAATGCCGCCCTCTTTGATAAACTGCGCTTCCACTTTCTTCATAACGCCGGCAAGCATAGCGTCGATTTGCCGTATCTGCGTAAGCATAATGTTGGCCACCGTTTCATCGCTGCGCTCACGACATTTGGCAACAAAATTTTTTGCATCATCATTGCGGAAGCAATATGCTCGAGTCGCCACTGTGCGTTTATCATTTTTATCCCATATCTCGAGGTCATGCTGTCGCAGAAAATCGTCGTAATCTTCCAGCAATTCCCTCACCGAACCGCGAGCCACGCCCAACAGCTTTATGCACATCTCGGCAGAAACGGTAGCGTCGCTCACGCCTTCTACAATATTCTGTTTACACGAGCGGGCAGCCTGTCGCATTTGGTCGATGGTTCGCGAGCCATGCGGCAGCGCCCTGTTGATAAACATCTCTGTTACATCGCAAATAATAACCGATTTGCGATAGACGTTCCAACAGGTGTAATCGCTTGCTATTTTCAGGAAACCGTTCATTTCTTGGTCATTTTGGCGTAGAGCTTAAAGAGGTGAGCCAGGCGTTCTTCGTCGGAGGCAAAGGGCTCAGGGCGGTAGATACGCTCCACGGCAAGGTCGAGCTGATGATGAGCCTTGCGCAAATCCTCAGGCATTGTCTCCGGGTTATACATCTCGCCAAGAGTCAGGAAATAGTTCTCCTCCCTGACAGTGATGATGTTGTCAGCCAAAATGCTCAGCTCCTTTTTCTGAGCCTCCGTGAGCTTCGGAAACGGGAAGGTGTTATAGCACAGAGTTGCCGAATACCTAATATCAGTTTTCAGGCGACCACCCACAGCCCTTACCCAAAGATTGTGCATCTTGGAGGTAAGCAGCGCAAAGAGCCACTTCTCCGCATCATATACCGCAAAAGCAGAATTGGATATGATGGTATCTTTGTCTACATACCCTATGGGGATATATTCTCTTCGCTCAGACGAAACTGCAGGAACAAGAATTGCATCCGTAGGCTTATAGGCACGTTGCACAAACATATATGGTCTGTTTGCATATGCTCTTGTGCTTTCTGCTTTACTTTCGCTCCTTTCTTTTTGAACGCCTTGTAATCTTTTGGCAATACAAGGGATACTTTTAGCTATTTCAATATCTTCTTTAGAATCTTCAATCCAAAGACAATATCGTTTAATATCCTGTATCAGCTCTTGCGAACCAATATATCTTTTTACGAATTTTGATGCTTGGGGAAATTCTGAAAGAATTTTTTCTGCTACGCTTTTACCAAAATTTAAATATCCGCCATCTCTTGGCATACTGCCGAACACCATTTCAGGCAGACCTTCCGTTATTGTTTTATTGCGCTTTGAAACAATTAAAGGCTCTCCTTCTTTGAGATAGGGATTAATAGATTTTACTTGTAGCCTTGTGTGTAAGGATTCATCAAACAGATATTTTGCGCTTTGGCATTTATTCTGCACCCCAATGATTGCAATGGTAACGGCGGCATTGTGCTTTGCGTTGTTGCTCCATTTAAAGGAAGTCCGGGCAAAAAAGATTTCAAGGCCAAGATCAAGAATCGGTTTCCAAAGCATAGCCACCTGTTCTCCTTGGCTTATTGAATTAGTCGTTACGAAAGCATATCTGGCTTTGGTGCCTTTGATATATTGTGCGCCTTTCCAAAACCAAGCCCCGATGTAATCGACTGTTTTAGCGGCATTTGTGCCTTTCATTGCAATCCTCATATCCTCTTTCTGAGTTGCATCTTGCAGCTTGCTGCCGAGGTAAGGCGGGTTGCCCATGATGTAGACTTCGTCGGAGGGTGTGTGGGGGCACACGGCGTCCCAGTCGAGGCGGCAGGCGTTGTCGCAGACGATGTGCCCCGAGGGCTTCAACGGAAGGGTTTCCGGCTGTACGCCAAAGGCATCGCGGAAAAGTACGTTCATCTGGTGCTCGGCAAGCCACAGCGAGAGGGTGGCGGTATCGCACGCATATTCGTCGAGCTCTATGCCGTAGAACTGCGTCAGGGTGATGGTAGGGAAGGGGATGACGGCCACGGGGGCAATGTCGCGCAGTGCCTCCCAGATGCGTATCTCAAGCTCGCGCAGACGCTTATAGGAGATGATGAGGAAGTTGCCGCTTCCGCATGCCGGGTCAAAGAATTTGATTTTCGACAGCCTGTCGAGCAGCGACTTAAGTCGCTGTGTGGCAAGCTCATAGCTGATTTTCTGCGCCATCTTTTCGCGCGCTTCGGCACACGCCGCCTCAAACTCCTCGTTGAGCGAGTCGAGAAAGAGCGGACGGATTACCTTCTCTATGTTCGGCACAGAGGTATAGTGCATGCCGAGTCCCGCGCGTTGTTCGGGCGTTACCACAGCCTGAATCATCGACCCGAAGATGTCGGGGTTGATTTCGCGCCAGTTGTAATCGCCGCAGTTGAGGATGAGGCGGCGGGCTCGGCGCGACAGCCTCGGGATGGGGAAATGCTCCCTGAACAGCCCTCCGTTGACGTACGGAAAGACCGAATAGAGCTTGGGCAACACGGCTCGCGCCGCCTCGTCGTTGGTCGACATTATCAGAAAGGCACGGTCGATGAACTCCGACAGGTCGCTGCCGTCCTCCTTGGTGTGGTTGCGCAACGTGTCGGTGAAGAGGTTCTCGCCCGGGAAAAGGCCCGTGTCCTCGGCAAAGAAACAGAAAAGGAGTCGCGACATAAACACGTTGAGCGCATGCACCGTATCCGGGTTGCGTATGTCGTTGTAGCGGCGGATGTCATCGAAGAGCTTGGCCATCAGCTCAGCCGATTTTACATCAGCCTCAGCCTCGGCGGCGTGCTGAACCTTTTCAATGCCTGCCAAGGGCGTCAGAAACTCAAAGTCGCGCCAGAGAGCATCTACCGTGTTGTTATATTCGTCGTTAATCTTCGGGTCGACAGCCAACACACGCTTGCCGTCGCTCACCACATAGAGCCTCGGCAGATGTTTGGCTATTTTAGGGTCATCGCGCATGGCCTTTATCTCGTCGTAAAAGGCGGAAATGTCGCTACCGGCATCCATAGGCCGGTAAGCTATCAGATCCTTTACAACAAGCGTTCGGCCATCTTTGGAGGCATTGCCCGGACCCTCCTTGGCACGGCGCACCTGCCCGTCGCCCCAATGAGCAAAGATGCGCAAAAGGTCATACACAAACTCTTGGGCAGAAGTGCCGCGCTGACCTAACCGCTCCAAAGCATCGGTGGCTTCAATATGTGAGAAAGTCTTGGATTTCTTAGCCATAAAATCAATATTTGTTGCTATTTGTAAATATATTCTGCGTTGAGCGTTCCAAAGAGAGCAACGCCTGCTTCATCTCCAGTCCGCCTGCATAGCCGCCGAGAGCGCCCGAAGAGGCGATGACACGGTGGCAAGGCACTATTATGGCCAACGGATTGGCGCCGACGGCTGTGCCCACAGCCCGGGTGGCCCTGGGGAAGCCGATGCGCCGCGCCATATCGCCGTATGAGAGAGTGTGGCCACAGGGAATCCGCGTTAACCCTTCCCAGACACTCTGCTGAAAAGAAGTGCCGAAAAAGAGCAAAGGCAGGTCAAAGACCCGTAGGCGACCCGCAAAATATGCATCGAGCTGACGGGCAGCCTCTTCCAACACAGCGTCAGTGCCTGAAATCACTTCAGCGCCGCTGTAATGCCTTATGCGCGACAAAGTTTTGGCGGCAGTACGACAATTGCTTATGAGGCACATACAGAGCTTCCCCTGAAAGGAGCCTAAAGTCAGATTACCTACCGGCGAGGCATAATCGCGAGTCAGAATAGTGAGATCGGTTTCGGCCATATTACATAACTATTGTCCGAGTGCGCAGAAAGGCCCTCACACGTCGGTAATCGGGGAAATAGCGCTCCACATGCTGCCAGAATTGCGGCGTATGGTTGGGATGCACCAGATGCGACAGCTCATGCACCAACAGATAATGCGTACACTCAATGGGCAGCGACGCTAAAGCAATGTTAACCGTGATGCTCTTGGTGGCGGGCTTACAGCTTCCCCACCGTGAGCGCATATACCGCAGCGAGTAACGCCGCGCCTGAAGCTGCATCTCGCGCTGAACACCGCGGATGAGCGTATCCAATCGGTCGCACCAGGCCGAGTAAGTGGCTGAATCGGGGCGAGTTACCTCCTTGTCGGCATTCTGCAGCTGCTTCTGCTGCATCTTCAGCACAGAGGGGTAGATTTGCTCTATATAACGTCTTACATCATCTTCGCTCAGCGAGGCCGGCACAGACATTTCCACGATGTTGTGATAGCCCGAAGCCAGCCGATAACGTATGCTCTTCATAGTCTTAAAATAGACCATAAAGACCATGTCGCGATAAGGTATTGTACTGGTGTTGATTAAAGTGGCAGACATTGGGGTCGGTTGTTAAAATGCGGTTACAAAGATACAAAAAACATCTTTCACCGCCAACCCCCTCCGGCCCTCCTCTGCCCCCTCACTAACTTGCCTCTCCTCCCCCCTCCAACCTCTCACTTCCCAAGAAGTATCTTGGATCCCGTTGAATAGCGTCCACAATGCGGACGCAATTATTTTTGATGAAAAAATTAAAAACAATTTTGTATGGATTTTTGTTGCTACTATAAGACCATACCGGAATATTGTTGTTGATGATTGACGAAGTATGAAGATAGGATTTTTTGTTCCGTGTTATATCGACGCCATTTATCCGCAGGCGGCTGTATCTACCTACAGTCTTCTGCAGAAACTGGGGTTGCAGGTGGAGTTCATTGAGCGTGGCGCCTGCTGCGGACTTCCCGAGCTTGATATGGGCTACGAGAAACATTCCTGCACCCTTGAACAGGGTGTGGCCCCTTATGTCTGCGACAAAGGTTATGATTACGTAGTGGTGCCCTCCGGAATTTGCACTGACCAGTTCCGTTACCATTTTAACGAGCTTGAACAGACTCCGGAAGTGCTGCATTTCAGGGAAACCGTTTATGACCCCGTGGAATTTCTTCACGACGTACTTAAGGTGAAGGAACTGCCGGGAAAGCCCCGGTTCCCTTACAGGGTGGCCATCCATAACGGCTGCCATTCGCTGCGTTATCTGAAGGAAGCCCGTCCCAGCGAACTGATGATAAAACCCTTTGACAAAAGTGCCGCGTTGCTCAGTCTTGTTGAGGGAATCGAGACGGGATATGCCACGCGGCGCGACGAATGTTGCGGCTTCGGAGGCGTTTTCTCAATATGGGATGCTCCCTGTTCGGGGCAGCAGGGTCGCGACAAGGTGAACGATTATGCTCGCAATGGGTTCAAATATGTAACCTCGCAGGATATGTCGTGCCTCATCCATCAACAGACCATTGCACGCAAGATAGGTCTGGAACTCAAGATGTTCTATATTACTGAAATTCTTAACGGAGACGCAAAGCCATGAAACAGGTCAATCAGGTAAAGCTCGGAGCAAAGTTCATAAAGGACACCGCCCACCGCGAAATGCATGACCGCTGTCTTTGGGAAGCTCGCATGAGGCGCGACAAAGTAGCGTCGGAAATACCGGAATGGGAGGAAATGAGAGATCTCGCTTCCGACATAAAACTCCATACGCTCTCTAATCTCGATTATTATTTGGAGCAGTTTGCCCGGAATGCTGAGGCAAACGGTATTCATGTTCACTGGGCCCGCGACGCCAAAGAGCACAATGAGATTATTCTCGACATTTTCAAAAGCCACAATGTCAAGACCGTCACCAAGGGCAAGAGCATGGCGATGGATGAATGTGGCATGAGGGAATTCCTGTGGGAGAATGGGGTAGAGGTGTATGAGGCGGATTTAGGAGAGCGCATACAGCAGCTCGATAACCAGCGACCGTCGCACATTGTAATGCCTGCCATACATAAATTGCGTAGCGATGTGGCGGCACTCTTTGCTGCCAAACTCGGCTCCGATGCCTCAAATGATGACCCACATTACCTCAACAGTGTGATGCGGGCCGATATGAGGAAAAAATACGCGAAGATTGATGCCGGAATGACCGGTGTGAATTTCGGTATTGCAGAAACCGGCGGAATTGTGGTATGCACCAACGAGGGTAATGCGGATATCAGCGCCAATGTACCGCCGCTTTTCGTGGCTACCATGGGCATAGAGAAGCTTATCCCGCGCCAGAGCGACTTGCCGCTGTTTATCCGGTTGCTGTCGCGCAGCGCCCTTGGCTTCGCCATAACACAATATACCTCCCATTATCATGGACCGCGAAAAGGGCAGGAGATGCATATTGTGTTGCTTGACAACGGTCGTAGCGAACGCCTCTCGTCGCCCGATTATTGGACCGTATTGAAATGCATTCGTTGCGGCACATGTATGAATACCTGTCCTGTATTCCGGCGCACTTCAGGCATAAGTTATGACGCCCCCTATATGGGTCCTATAGGAATAGTGCTCGAGCCGAGTTATGATCTTTACAGATACGCGCGTCTGCCATATTCATGCACTCATTGCGGCTCTTGCATGGACGTCTGTCCGGTAAAGGTGCCTATTCCCGAACTCGTGTTCTATTGGCGCAAGAAGGTGGTGGAAAAAGGCTACGGAGAGACGCTCCATAACATTGAGCAAGGCATGGCAAAACCCATTCTCGCCTCAAGCACCAATTTGGCGAAAGCCGAGAAACTTGCTCTGTGGGCACTCCGCAATATCCCGACTCCCATAGCACAGTCAGCGCTTAATCCCTGGGCTAAAGAGCATGACAACCCTTTGCCTCCCAAAGAAACCTTCCGCCAGTATTACCGCAAAAGAATCAAGCCTGAGGAAAGTGAAGAAGAACAGAAGTAGGGAACTCAATCAGACAGTTTAGAAGATGGATACACAAGAGGCAAAAAATGAGATACTCGCACGCATAAAAAGCGGCAAACCCCGGTTGATGACGCTTCCGGAAGTCCCTCGGTTCGGATGGCCGGGTAACCCTTTGGAAAATTTCATAAAGATGCTCCTTGGGTTCGACGGACGTGCCGTCAAGTTCGCAAATCGCGCAGATGCTGTTAGATGGCTGACGGCTCAACCCGAAATGGATATGGCCCAGAATGTCGTTTATTCTTCGGCTAAGGATGTGGAAGGGAACATGAGCGAAGAACAGCTCACAGACCTTCATGAAGCCTGCTCAATAGAGACCTGCGTCACCGAAGCGGAAATGGGAGTGGGAGAGACCGGTTCTGTATGGGTTACTGACAAGAGTCTTGGTCATGCGGCATGCGCGTTGCTCTCACGACATTTATTCGTGTTGCTCGACAGCGCAAAAATCGTAAACGGGATACACGAAGCTTACGCTCGTTTAGATTTGCGCAACTGTCAGTTCGGTTCATTTTTCTCCGGACCGTCGGCAACCGCCGACATAGAAGCCGTCCACATCACCGGCGCCCAGGGTCCCTTGTCGCTGACAGTCCTTCTCTACAACTGCCCTGACGCCCCCAATCCTCCCTCCCCCCTTCAGACTCTATGAATAAGAAATCTTGGATGTTACAGAAGTCTTGCCCGACCCATTGGGCCCGGCAATCACTATCAGGACAGGTCGATGGTCATGTGTTGCCATTGCGAAGTTTTGCTATGGTTTCAGCAACACGAGCACGAGCTTCAATCGTAGCCGCCTCAATTCCGGCAGCCACACGCTCGGCAGCCCGGCGAGAGCTCTCGCGGGCATCCTCGGCAACTTCGCGCATAATCTGCGCCAAACGCTCGTCGCCAGGCTCCTCCATCGACGTGAGCCTGTAACTATTCATCTCTGCTTCCGACATAATCTCTAATCTTTTTTATTCCACCCCAAAGTTAATAAAAAATTCCCAACCCCTCAACCTCCAGCTTCCATCTTATTCCCTCTATGAAAGATTTTTTTGCATCCTTTGAAAAACACTATTTGACAATCTCACGATATTTTTTTTAAATTTGTATCCTAATAAATTCATTGATATGAATTGGACGAATGTTCTCACGGTTTTTATTGGCAGCGGGATTGGCGGCGCGTGCCGATTTTTATGCAGCAGAGGTATTCAGGCTCTTGTTCCGCAAGCGCTGTTCCCCTGGGGCACTTTTACGGTGAATTTAGCAGGATGCCTCGTTATTGGGCTGCTTTATGGAGTTTTTGATCGTCTCGATGCTTGTAGCCCGGAAATTAGATTACTTCTTACCGTTGGATTTTGCGGCGGTTTTACAACTTTTTCCACATTTATCAACGAAAATTATCTATTGTTTCACCACTCCATTCAAAATGCCCTGATTGCCCTATTGTATGTATTAGCTAGTGTGGCAATCGGTTTCGTAATGCTTTATATCGGCTACAAAATTGCCTCATTATTCTGACAATCTCACGCAATCCAAAATTTGGGATACTTCTGTCTGGCTGAAATTGAGGCGCATAAGAGTCTCCTGTGCGTAAGACAAGGTTTTGTTTAGCTTCTCAGCATCTTCACGAACAAGCTGTTCCCTGACTATGTTAGTCTCGGCGATATAATGATCGTGAAACTTGACGGCATCCTCTGCATCAGCATCTTTCACTATGACAGTCGGCTCAACGTTTCTTAGAGCCTCTTCCACAGCTTCATGTTGCTTACGGGTGATTAAGTTACTATGAGCTTTATCGAAAGCGTTCACAATTAGTGCGCTTATTCTGTTGCAACCGGCATAAAACAGCGACCAGGTTGCAAAATATATTGGCACGAACAACAGACTCCATTGCAGCCCGAGGTCAAACTTGCCACAGGTACCCCATGCCATAGCTGTAGAGAGAATAAGATTGATACCGGTAATGACTCCCGGTGCTAATTTGGGGAGAGTTTTGGTTATCATTTTTAGAATTTTCTACAAAGTTAGAAAATCCATAGAAAACGATAAAGAAATCATCATGTAATAGCTTAATTTTTAGGCATTTTTATATAATGCTCTGATATTTATATATTTAAAAAATGTTACTTAATATCGTCAAAATTCAGGTCGAGACTGATGGCATTCGCGGCCTCGTTCTTCTTTTCATCAACGACTTTGGCATATATCTGAGTCGTGCGGACATTAGTATGGCCTAACATCTTGCTGACAGTGTAAAGGTCTGTGCCTTCGGCGATTTGGAGTGTCGCAAATGTATGCCGGAAGCAGTGGAATGTGATTCGACGTTTGATCCCGGCAGTCTCAATCCACCTTTTAATCGGGCGTGAAATCCACGATGGATCCGGCAAATCCTCAAATATGAGACGGTCACTATCACCCGGTGTTCCACAAAGATTATATGCATGATCGGAAATCGGCTGATATTCCACACCTTTCGTTTTCTTCTGTGTGAAGTTGATACGGTACTGCTCACCTACCTTTTGAAGATCTCCCCAATGAAGCTTCTTGATATCACAATGACGTAGTCCTGTCAATGCGGCAAACAGGGCAGCACGTTTTATGACGGGATTGTCGCATGGGGTTTTCGCCAGTAAGTTGAGTTCGGGAATTGTCAGAAACTCACGACGGCTTTCTTCCTCGGCGATGCCTTTGGCTTTAGCTGCGAGGTCAACAGATAGATAGCCATCTACAAATGCCTGCTTGAGTGCGGCCTTAAAGATATAGAAATATGTTGCAGCCGAGTTCTGCGACAATGTACCTTTCTTCTTGCCGCCTTTTGGAGCCGTTAGAAGGAAGTTCTTGAAATCATTTATCAACTTTGTGTCAATCCGACCGAATGGAATGTTTCCGTCTTTTGAGAATATTTTCAACAGTTCGCCCATGCGCTTCCAGTTTATCAGGATTGAGGCAGAACTGTTCTTATGCCGCTCCACAGTGATTTCCTTCACATAGTCGATGAAATTGGCATTTGCCTTTTCTTGCAATTCAGCCTGCGCGGCATCCTGGTCGGAGTACAAAGCAGCAGTGTCATACTCCTTCTGTCGAATTTGCCTAACCTTATCAGCATAGATACACGACTCCTGATCGGTCAGCGATTTACACATGATTACACCATTGATGTCTCGCTTCGGCTGGAAACCACCTCCACGAGTCGCTTTCTTTTTATCCCAAATCGGAGTAGTAATAGTGCGCTTTACATAATCGCGTACTCGTTTGGGCTTTTCTCCCTCCTTTTCATATACGGGATAGGCTTCAACATAAAGATACCACTCGTTGCGGGTTTCGCTTTTGCGCAGTTTGACAGCAACTGTTGTATGGGGAAACTTCTTCTTCATTTCTCGGATTTGAATATTTTGTCAATGTCATATTTTGGAACATACACAAATCGTCCAATCTGACGCATAGGAATACTGAATTTGCGAAGGTTGCTATATACCGTTGATTCGCTTACCCGGAAAAGTTTGGAAACCTCGCCGATTGTATAACAATCTTCCGGTTCCAATGAATATAGCCTTTTAGGCGTTTCCTCTACAAGAGGGTTCTTCCTAACTTCCAATAAGGTTTCAATTTCGGTAACATCAACAAAGGTCATTCGTATGCCGGGATTGTAAGCCTTTATCTTCCCCTGTCTAATCCATCTATATAAGGTGGGCTTTGAAATGTTATACTTGTTGATGACCTGAACGGCTGTCAGGTACTGATGTCCGTCGGCACTGTTAACAATTGCCTTTCTTCTTTCCTCCTTTTTCAACGCTCGCTTCTTATTACGAAATGTCTCATCGGAACACTTCCTTGAGCAGTGAACCGAGTTGACACTTTTGGCGAGGAATGGCTTCCCGCACACGATGCAGTGGCGCATTATTTTGGCTTTGCTTTCTGGCATAACTTTTAACTTGTATCACTTTAACGTCAAATAAGTATCATAAGGACAATTCAACGCCAGAATAAGTTCCGGTACAATTTTGATACAAATATAAGCTAAAAATCGATAGAAAACAAGTATTCGGAGAAAAAGATGCAAATAAAAATGGAGTGCAACTCGCTGAGCTACACTCCATTTTGCTATCGTTGGTTGGCTGGATTACTTCACTTCCTCGAAGTTGACGTCTTCAACATCGGGGTTACCGCTTTGATGAGTCTGGTTGGCTCCGGGCTGAGGACCGGCTTGCGGACCTGCCTGTGCGCCGGCGGCTGCCTGTGCGTTTGCTACGTCCTGAGCTATTGCCTGAAGGCCTTCGGTGATTTGTTTCTCATACATATCAAGGTCTTCGAGCAGCTGTGCTTTGTGAGCCTCTTTGAGCTTGGCTATGGAGGCTTCTACGTTGGCTTTCTTGTCGGCGGGAACTTTGTCGCCCCATTCAGCCAGCTGACGTTCTGCCTGGAAGATGACGCTGTCGGCGCGGTTGAGCTTCTCGGCGCGCTCTTTAGCTTTCTTGTCGGCTTCTTCGTTGGCTTTGGCTTCGGTGCGCATACGTTCTATCTCTGCGTCGGTAAGACCGCTGCTGGCTTCGATGCGGATGCTCTGCTCTTTGCCGGTTTTCTTGTCGCGGGCCGTTACGTTGAGGATGCCGTTGGCGTCCACCTCAAAGGTTACCTCAATCTGAGGCACGCCGCGCGGAGCGGGTTCAATGCCGCCGAGGTTGAATTCGCCGAGGAGCTTGTCGTCGGCTGCCATGGGACGCTCGCCCTGGAATACGCGTACCGTTACCTCAGGCTGATTGTCGGCTGCTGTAGAGAACGTTTCGCTCTTGCGGGTAGGAATAGTGGTGTTGGCTTCAATGAGCTTGGTCATTACACCGCCGAGGGTCTCAATGCCGATGCTCAGAGGCACTACGTCGAGCAGAAGAACGTCCTTCACGTCGCCGCTCAGCACGCCGCCCTGGATGGCTGCGCCTATTGCCACTACTTCGTCGGGGTTAACGCCTTTGTTGGGCTCTTTGCCGAACACTTCCTTTACCTTTGCCTGAATGGCCGGGATACGTGTGGAGCCGCCCACCAGGATTACTTCGTCAATCTGCGAAGCGCTGAAGCCTGCATCCTTAAGAGCCTGTACGCAGGGAGGCACAACGGCTTCGATGAGGTTGTGGCAGAGAGCCTCGAATTTGGCGCGGGTAAGAGTCTTTACCAGGTGTTTCGGGCCGCTCTGGTTAGCTGTGATGTAGGGGAGGTTGATTTCCGTTGAGGTCGATGAGCTAAGCTCAATCTTGGCCTTTTCGGCAGCCTCTTTCAAACGCTGCATTGCCATGGGGTCCTGACGCAGGTTCATGCCTTCCTCCTGCTGGAACTCGTCGGCCAGCCAGTCGATGATTACGTGGTCGAAGTCGTCGCCGCCGAGGTGCGTGTCGCCGTTGGTTGATTTAACCTCAAATACGCCGTCGCCAAGCTCCAGGATGGAGATATCGAATGTGCCGCCGCCAAGGTCGAATACGGCAATCTTCTGTTCTTTGGCTGATTTGTCGAGGCCGTAGGCAAGGGCTGCTGCGGTAGGCTCGTTAACGATGCGGCGAACCTTAAGGCCTGCTATTTCGCCGGCCTCTTTGGTGGCCTGACGCTGTGAGTCGTCGAAATATGCCGGCACCGTGATAACGGCTTCCGTTACGGCCTCGCCAAGGAAATCTTCGGCTGTCTTCTTCATCTTCTGAAGAATCATGGCTGAAATTTCCTGCGGGGTGTAGTCGCGTCCGTCGATGTCTACTTTCGGCATACCATTCTGACATACCACTTTGTAGGGTACGCGTTTGATTTCCTCTTCTACCTGACCGCATTTCTCACCCATAAAACGTTTTATGGAGTAAATGGTGCGTGTGGGGTTAGTGATGGCCTGACGTTTGGCTGAATCGCCAACTTTACGTTCGCCGCCGTCGACGAATGCTACTACTGAAGGCGTGGTGTTACGGCCTTCGTTGTTAGGTATCACTACCGGTTCTTTTCCTTCGAGCACGGCTACACAGGAGTTGGTCGTGCCGAGGTCTATACCAATAATCTTTGACATAGTATTATAGATTTAATTTTATTCTTATTGTGTGTTTATCTTATTAACAAATAATATGCTAAAAGTATCGGTGGCAAATAAAAAATTCTTTATGAAGTGCTAAAATTCTATGAGTCAGCGAGTTGCAAAGGTGAAATATTCTTAATCAACAGCGGCGCAGGGTATGACAAGAGCGTCATATCCTGCGCCAAATTAAGCAAGTTTATGTTATGAGAATCTGTTTCGGAGTCTTGGCGAGCACGCTTCAGTCGAGCGGCATCGACTGATAGTAGCGTGAAACTTTCACGCACAGTATCACGGCTATCGTCCATACAATGAAGAGGGCAAGCCGCCATGCTGGTTTCATCCTGCGGTCTCTGTTGGGCCGGAACAAAGCTCCGCTGATAAGGTATACGCAGAACGACAGCGGTATGCCTACTACCAGACAGCCCAGGCCGAGAACGCTGAGATAGAAGCCGAAGTTTATGGGTGTGTTGTGAGTGTTGAAAAACTCTATTATGCCGTAGCAGAAATAGGTGATGAAGATAACCACAAGGCCGGCTGTGATGAGTATGAAAATGAGTCCGGCAAGGGCCATGAGCACTTTCATCAGGCCCGAGAAGAAACGGTTGGTACGTTTCACATTCTTTTTGCCCGTGTCGGGAGTCAGTTTCTCAAACTGCACTTCACAAGCGCTGTTTTTCGAGTCCTTTTTGTTGGAGCCGAACCCAAAGGCTTGCTTTACAGTGTTGCCGATGTTGTTGAGTGTGGGCGATTCGCCGCGCAGCTCCATTTCCTGCAGAGGTGTCTTGGCCTGAGGTATCACAATCCATAATATAAGATATGCAATGGCAATTGTAGAGGCCGACAGGAATGCCAGTATTATGGTGGCTATGCGCACGTAAGTGGGATCCCATCCGCAATATTCTGCAATACCGCCGCAAACGCCGCCCAACTCGGCGCCCTGACGTATGCGGTAAAGCCTCTTGCGCAAAGGCTGGTTTGGCATGGGGTAGACAGGCGGCTTCACAAACGTCTCCTTGACGTTGATATTTTCGTAGCCTGCCGATTCCGTAACCTGCTCCTCCATTATCTCTTCCGGGCGCCCCATGCGGTCGATGAGAGCGTTGATGTCGCCTTCCGTTATTATATAATGAAACCGGTCATGCTCGGTCGACAGAATCTCGGCACACCGCACTTCTATGTCGGCAACCAATTCTTCAGCATCGAGATGCTGAGCCCTGAACACTTCGGCCAAAGAGTTCAGATATTCGTCCATGAGACGGTAAGCGCAGTCGTTGAGAGTGAACTGAAGCCCTCCGAGGTTTACATTGATTGTGGGTTGCATTGGTTGTCGGAAATGTTGTTGAGTTTGTTGATGGAGGTTGAAATCTCATGCCATACTTCAGCCGTTGCCTTCAGGTATTCCTGTCCGAGCATGGTTATGAGGAAGTATTTGCGTGGGGGGCCCGAGGGCGATTCTTCCCATTGATAGGTTACCTTGCCCTCTTTGGTGAGACGGTTGAGCACGGTGTATACAGTGGCTTCTTTTACGCTCAGGCCCACTTGCTGAAGACCGGTGATTATTTCGCTGGGATACGCACGCCGATGCGCAAGGATTATCAGGAAGCAATAATCCATGATTCCCTTGCGCATCTGCGTGGCTATGTTCTCTTTGTTTATAGGCATAGGGTCTTAGTTGTTCATGCCTCCCATGGAGCCGCCGCCCTGACTTTGCTGCACGTCGTCGTTTTCAATTTGCTTGGCCACGCGACTTACATTTGTCTGGAGCGAACCCAGGGTGATTCCTACCGAAAGCTGAACGCTCCATACAGCCACATTCATGCGCATTGTGTTGCGGAAGTCTGCGCCGTAGGTGTCCATTTTTCCTTTGACGGTGGGATGAGCGAAATTATTGCCCGAAAGGGTTATTTTCAGTTTGTCGCCCTGGAAGAAGGCTTTTGTTATGCTTATGCCGTGGTAGTCGAAGCCGCCCTGAGTGCCCTGCAGTTCATAACGCTTGGTGAAGAAGCCGGCGTAGGCGTTGAGCTTCATGTTCCATGGCATGGAGTAGTTGTAGTTGGCGTTAAAGCTGAGATTCCAGCCGTGGTTGCCCATATTCTGCGTTTTGTAGCGCAGATTGGTGTAGCGCAGTCCCACATTGCCCGAAACGTCCATCAATCCGTTAATCTGATATTTTACAAAGGCGTTGATGTCCCAGTCTTTCTGGCTGCCTACGTTGGCGTATGTGAAGAAGAATTTATCGCCTTCAACGGTCTGCAGAGTGGCTATGCGGTTGTTAGAGAAAGAGTAGGATGTGCGCAGGTTGATGCCTAATTTGCCGCTGAAGTTGGAGTAGGAGAGAGCCACGATATGGCTTTTCTCGCTCGTCAGGTCGGGGTTGCCGCGCTGGAAGAAGTCGTTTATGTATTCGCTTTCATGAGGGTTCAGCTCATCCACACCCGGGCGACGGATGCGCTGCTGATAGCTGGCATACAGATTCTGCATAGGGGTGAAGGAGTAACTGATTGACGCATTCGGCACCCAGTCGTTGAGATTGGTCGAGAAATTGTCGTAACCCGGAGTCTTAAATTTCACCGACATGCGCGTGTATTCGTAGCGCAGACCGGCCTTTAATCCGAATTTGCCGAAGGTGCCCGAATAGGAGGCGTAACCGGCAGCCACATCCTGATTCTGTTTCAGGTCAACGTCGTTGTGTTCGGCCATAACCAGGTTGTCCCAGTCGGGTCCGTTCATGGTGTAGCCGTCAGAGCTGTTGCGGCGGAAGATACCCTTGGCGCCTGCTTCCAGAGTGAAGTATTTGCTGATGGGGTTGGTGTAGTCGAGCTGCACCGTGTGCTCGTTGGTAGGAGAGTTGGTGTAGTCGTACATACAGGGCACATAACCCGGCTCATTGCTTTCAAGAGTGGTGTTGTACTGTTTGTTTTTATGCAGCCCATGAACATACTGATACGACAGAATGATGTTGTGTCCCTCGGCATTGAAGTTGTGCTGATAGCCTGTGTTGGCTGTTACCGAACCCCACGACCATTTGCCGCGAATGCGCGAAGCCGTGTGCGAAAGGAGAGCGGAACCTTTACCGTAGATGTCTGACGTGCCGTCGAAGTTCTGCCTTCCCCAGCCTCCGTATCCGCTGGCACTGGCCGTGAAGAGATTCTTTTCGTTAGGCTCCCAGCTAAGATGCACATCGCCCTGCAGGAACGAATTGGAGTTGCTCCTTTTCGATTCCTGGTCTATTGTAGAGGGGTTCTCGGCACTAAAGTTCTTGCGGATGATAGATGCGTCGTTGGTGCGGTTGCCGAAGTTTCGGTAATAGCTTACGTCGACGCTGGCCGTTACCTTGTTGTGCTTCATAATGCCGTAGACAGAGGCATTGCCGTTATACGGACCTGCACCAAGCTGCAGAGTGGCCATCTGGCCGTCGGTGCTGGCCTGAGTTTCGGTGATGATGTTGAGAATGCCGCCAACGCCCTCGGCGTCGTATTTGGCACCCGGGTCCATAATCACCTCAATGCGCTTTATGGCCGAAGCAGGCAGCGATTTCAGTATTGTTGAGGCATTCTGACTGAGCATGGGGTCTTCCTTGCCGTTGAGGTAAATCTTGAAGTTGCTCTGGCCGTTAATCATAATGTTGTCCTGAGCATCAACCGTTACCATAGGCACCTTGCGCAGCATTTCGAGCACAGTGTGAGTCTGCGTCGACGGGTCTTCCGTCAGGTTGTAGCTCACCTTGTCGCCTGTCGCCTCTATCACAGGGCGCCGTCCGGTAATCACCACCTCGTCGAGCGCTTCACCTTCCGATTGCATGGCCAAGGCACCGAGCATAGCCACAGGTTTCTCTTCCGTAACAGCGAAAGAAGTGCTTAAAGGCTTCTGTCCGGCTAAATTCAGCTTGAGGATGTAATTGCCGGCAGAGGGTAGTTCCACCTTCAGTTCACCGTTAGTTGCCGTCATGCCGGCGGCCACACTGTGCAGCGTGTCGTTGGCGGCAAAAACAGTGTATGTTACTCCGGGTAAGGTCTCGGCAGTCATGGCATCAAGCACGTTTGCCTGAATGCAGTATGGCGAAGCTGCGGCGGCTACTGATGCTGTGGCTAATGCAAACGATAATAAAATTCCGTTCATTTGTTCCTGTTGGTTCTTTGCATTCTTTTCAGATAGAAATCTGAGATTTGTTTCATTTGCCTGTTGGATTCAAGACCGGATACAGGCATGTCCGTAAGAATCCGGTGCAAAGGTATGTAAAAAACGGTACTATGCAAAACATAGTACCTTGTTTAACCCACTACCTTTCATTCCATAACAAAGCTAATTCCCTGCAAATCAGCCATTTACCCCTTAATGTTAAATATTGTTAAACTTTTCATCGCCAATTGGGGCTTGGAAAATGTGTGGAAAAAGAACTGTTACTTTTGTCTTTGTTCTCTCTTTCTCTCTTCATCGCTGCCCTTTCCAATCCGGGTTCTCCACATTTTAGCGGCTATAAATTGAAAATTAGTCCAACTTCTTTTGCAAACAAATTGATGGTTTGTTGGGGTTTGAAAGGTAATATTTATTTCCTTATTAGTAAAAATGCAGAAGGTTGTTTTTGAATGGGTTACAAATTTATCTAAAAGATATTTATACTGATTACTGGTTCTTCCGAAGATTTTGTCATTAGCAAATTTATTATTAATTTTGTTAATTTATCCATTTATCCATCATCTGAATGGTAAAGCTATTTTTGAAATCCTAAATGTGAACAAGAAACTTAAATATCTGTAGAATGAAAAAACTTATATTCAGCCTTCTGATTCTGGTTTCGGCTTTTATAAGTGCTTCAGCACAACACAAATGTGACTCTGTAGAGACAGGTTACGGTATCTACCTTTACATAGATGACGAAAATTCTCTCTGGGGATTTGGAACAAACTTGCATGGGATTCTCATTGGTGGGAAGCCTTTCCAGCGCTACTCTCTAAGTGAGAGTAGACATATTATGGACAATGTACGGCAGGTATCAGCGGGTAGTACTCATGTTGCAGCGGTTTGTTGCGACAGTACATTGTGGGTGTGGGGAAAGAATAACATTGGCCAACTGGGCAACGGCACCACAAGCGATTGCCTTCGTCCGGTGAAGATTATGGATAACGTCAAGCAGGTGTCGACCGGTTTTGCCCATACATTAGCCTTATGCTGCGATGGTTCACTTTGGGCATGGGGATGGAATAAATATGGACAACTGGGCGACGGAACCACGAAGAACCAAGATCGTCCGGTAAAGATTATGGATAATGTTAGAGACTTATCGGCAAATACGAGTCACACCATGGCAATTCTCAACGACGGCACTCTTTGGGGGTGGGGTAGTAACGAAGCAGGACAGCTTGGTGATTCCACCAATACAGACCGACATAAACCGGTAAAAATTATGGATAATGTATTGGCCGTGTCTGCAGGGGGATATCATACCATGGCAATTCTCAACGATAATACCTTGTGGGCATGGGGTGGTAACTCAAATGGACAACTTGGCGATGGCACTACTACTAAACGTCTAACCCCTGTAAAGGTTATGGATAATGTACGTAAGGTGTCGGCCGGTAATTTATTTACTATGGCTATACGTAACGATGGCTCACTTTGGTCTTTTGGAGCCAATAGCATAGGGCAACTTGGCGATGGCACTCTGGAGAACAGAATTATCCCGGTAAAGGTGGCTGACGGGATAAAAGCAATTTCTTGTGGCACAACAGTTGGCATGGCAGTAGATGATGAAGGATATTTGTTGACCAGTGGAGAGGTAAATTATCATTAACTGTCGCAATTCATTTCCTGTGCATCTCCTATTGGGGCGCACTACAACTTTTACCACTTGCGCCCGCTCCTTCATCCCACCAGACGCACTGCTTCTTAGCGCCTCTTGCTTAATAAGAAGGCGGGGTGAGTATCAAAATTCTGGTACACTCCCTTTTCACAACTTAACATGTTGCATAACATAAAAACAAAGCCCTGACTTTCCCAAGCCGGGGCTTTGTCATATCACAAAAATTATGTATTTTTGTGAAAGAATTAAAATAAAAATGTCTGCAAATATACACGTTCGATATAATAATCCCAAACAAATGATTCTTTTTACGCCGCATTAGAGTCAACTGGCAAGTGCAAAATTACCCAATTTTTATACATAAACCGACATTGCGTCTTGGAGCGTTGTTGAGGATTGAATCGGCGGCTGAATAAAATCAAAGGCTGCACCAATAAGATGACGCAGCCTCCGGTATGAGTGGTTACAGAAGGGTTAAAACTCCTGTTTATGTAACTTAGCTTCTATCTAAGTGTCTGATCTTCAGTCTGTAACTTAGCTTCAGTTTCTAACTTGCCTTCGGTTTGTAACTGAGCTTCGGTAGCTGGGGTGGGTTAGAAGTTGTAGTAGAAGCCGAAGTTGAGGTCGCTGCTCGAGAGTTTCAGGCCGCCGCCTTCGGGCAGACCGGCTGCTTTACCGGCTTTGTTGGCGGTGCGATAGCCGAGGAAGCCAACGTGTGCCAGAATGCCTACATGCTCGTTGATGTTGACGCTCAGGCCGGGACGGAAACCTACTTCCCACATGTTTACTGTTTTGCTGCTCAGGTCGCCATGTTTGGTTTTGCCAAGACCGTAGGTGAAGCCGCCGTCAACGAAGAAGCTGACGATGCCCACGCGTGCGTAGGTGGCACGTACATAAGGTGAGATAGCGAAGACGTTGGTCTTGAAGCCGTCGTTGTAGTTGTATTGCCAGCCGATGGCGCCGCCAAGAGACCAGGTCTGGTTGAAGTTGTAGCCAACCTCAGGTTTGATTGTTACTTCAGTTTTGTTGTCGGAGGATTCACGCCATGCGTTGAGTGTGCCGCCTACGTACCAGTTCTGTGCAAAGGCACTCAGTGAGATAACGGCCATGGCCACAAGCATTACAATCTTTTTCATAGTGTTGAAATGTAAAGGGAGGTTCTATTATTTGATTTTTCAGGCCAGCGCATCGAGACAGAACCTCATTAAGCCTCGCCTGTCAGCCTTTGTCAGTTGCAAAATTAATGATTTGGTATGATATGGCAAAATATTTTTATGTCATTTTTTTGTGTTATTTTTTTGGGGGGGTAAGCGATTAATATAAAGATAAATACGAATTTCGAGTCGTTCTTGTCAGGCTTTTATCCAATCAGGGTGATATCTGAAAATCTGTGCGAGACGGGCGATGTTGTACGTGAGATTTGTGAGAGCCACGCAGGCTTTTGCACGGATCATTCCGACACCGCGGAACACCAGTCCCCCCATCGAACGCTCGATGAATCCGAAGACATGCTCGACCCTGCTCCTGATTTTTGACTTGTCTCTGTTGGAAGACTTCTGCTCATCTGTGAGCGGATGGTTGCGGTATCCTTTCTCGCATATGAGCGGATTCACTTTTTTCTCGACAAAGCCTTCTTCCGTGCCGACATATCCGGCATCAAGCCAGAATGTCTCGCCCTCGGCATCGTTTTCATCAACAAGCTCCGAAGCCCGCCTCGAGTCATGCACCGATGCATCGGTTGTGTCATATCCGGTTATAAGCTTGGTCTTTACGCATACCTTCGCGTGGTTCTTATAGCCGTAGAATGTCTCGTCGCGCTTCTTTGTCCATCTTGCATCCGTGTCCTTGTGGCGCTTCTTGTTGGGCTTGTCGGACCAAAGTCCGTCTCCTTTGCCATCCTTTATGGCGGCGTTTTCTTCCCGGGTGTTGCGCTGGCGGGGGGCGACCACGAAACTGGCGTCTATCATCTTGCCCTCGTGAACTATAAGACCCAATGTTTCCAGATGATTGTAAAAGTTCCTGAACATGGTGTCATAGCCGCCGCTCTTACTCAGGGACTCCCGGTATTTCCATATCGTGCGGGCATCGGGAACGTCCGTGACCGTCAATATGCCTAAAAATTCTCTGAAGCTCGTACGGTCTTTAATATGGTATTCAGCCTGTTCGTCACTGAGACCATAAAGCCTCTGGAGAAACATCACCTTGAACATCAGCACCGGGTCTATCGGTCGCCGACCGGCATTGCTTTTGCGTTCCTCGTTGAGAAGATGCGCCTCAAGGGTGGGGCGAAACAGCTCGAAATCGACTATGTCGCTTATGAATTCAAGAGGATTACCCATTTCTGAAAGCGATTGCACTGTCGATTCCTGCTCAAACAGACTGGAATTTTGCTGATTCTTACGGTAAGACGTTGTCTTCTTCATATCTTATAAGTTTTACACAAAGATACGAATTATTTTTCTGATACACAAATGTTTAATTTATAGAAATTCCCTTATGTTGAGTTTTAGAATTCAGTAAAAGTTAGCGGCAGCAACTGCGCCACACTCTCCACGATGTAGATTTTGTCGGCGCCGTAGAGGATTACCTCCATCGGTCCGTGCAGATTCTCATACTCCATCAGCGCCTGACGGCAGGCACCGCAGGGCGCTATGGGCGAGCGCTGGAAACAGTCGGCGAAATCGCGGCCCTCATTGCCCGGCAGGTCGTGCGTGTTGGCCGCAATGGCAATCTTCAGCATCCGTTTGCCCGGATTGTTGGCGCCTGCCCAGTAGGCCGTGGTGCGTTCGGCGCACATCGACGACGGAAACGCCGCATTTTCCTGATTCGCACCGCTCACGATAGAGCCGTCGTCGAGCAGAACGGCCGCACCCACCCGGAAATGCGAGTAAGGCACGTATGAGCCGCGAGTAGCCTCCTTGGCGGCATCTACCAGAGCGCGGTTTTCGCTGCTCAGCTCGCTGTAGAGGCACTCGCGCACCCGCGTATGAACATTGAACTCCTTCATGGCCACAAAAATAGCAAAAAAAACTCGCCCGGCAAAATGGAGCGCAACTAAGGAGTTTAAGGAGCTTAAGGAGTTTAAGGAGCTTAGGGGTGGCGCATTGCCGCGCTTTCAAAAAAAAATTGTTATCTTTGCCACATCTAAACAATCACTCAATCAAATCAATCAATGAAACGTTTTTTCCTAACGCTCCTGGCGTTTCTGCCTGCGTTGCTTCTCAGCGCGCAGACCGAGCCGCCGGCACGCGGCACCCATCAGCTCGGCTCCTATGTGGAAGCAGAGCCTGCTGAAGCACCCTCGCCGCTGAGCCTCAGCACCGCGAAGCCCTTCTCGCAAGGCACCCTCGCCAAAGTGGCTGAAGGCCTCCCCGTGCGCATGGCGCCCGCCAAAGCCTGGCAGTTGACCGACATCACCGGCGCCCGCCAGCTCATGGCAAACAACCATTCCACACACGTCTGCTACGGCGGCAACGCCTCCGTAGATGCCCTCGGCACAGACTCCGTCATCATCAACCGCTTCTGCTTCGGCGACGTCTCCATACGCGCCAAAGTAGACCTCTCAACGGGCATCGTCACCATTCCCACTCAGTTCATCGACTCCGTGCAGGGATTGCCCGTGTATCTGTGCAAGATGGACTTCCGCAGCCAGGTTTACGACAAAACCACACCGCTGCGCGGCCACCTCTACAAAGGCAGCATTGTGATTGACGACGGCTTCGGCTTCTTCGTTACAGAAGGTCCGCAGGCCGGCGCTTACCTCAACATCGGTCTCATGGACTATGCCGCTCTGGCACAGCCCAACGCCGCCATCACCGCGCGCCGAATCACCTTCAAGGACAACACCATGACCGTGGCCAACCGCCAGGTTACCGAACAGACAAGCAACGGCTTCGCCTACCCCGTCAGCGACGGCAAACTGCGCCTCATGCGTCTGCCCGTCACCACATCCTTCTCCGACATCGACCTGACCCTGAGCCCCGACGGCGCCATCGTCATCGACCCGCAGGCCATTGCCAACCTCAGCCTCTACGGCGACTTCTACCTCTACCGCCTCACCGAGACCACCGAGGGACAGAACGTGAAATTCTCCGTCAATGTGCTCAACCCCGTGGAAGCCTCCTACACCACCGGCGACAAGAAGCTGACCTGGGGCACCTGGGGCGTGGCCCGCACCAACGCTCTCCTGGGCACTTACGAAGGCACCTCTGTGGTGCTCAGTGACGGCATCACCTTCCCCACAGCCCCCACTCTCAACCTTGAGGGTCAGGGCACGCAGGAGAGCCCCTGGCTCATAAAGACTCCCGCCGACTTCGAGGCGCTGCGTTACGACATCGTCAACAACCCCACTTACCGCGGCACCCTCACCTCCGACGGCAACGACCATAACTATTACCCCGTTTACGCGGGCAAATACTTCAAGCTGGCCAACGACATCGACTTCGGCACCGACGCCCCCGGCGTGGAGCCTATCGGCAACACACAATACTGGTTTGCCGCCAGCTTCGACGGCGACGGCCACACCATCTCCAACTTCTACATCAACAACTACGCATACGACTATGCCGGCCTCTTCGGCCATCTCGCCTCGGGGGCCTCGGTGCGTAACATCAAGTTTGCCAAACCCGTGGTAACCTCCATAGGCTATACCGCAGGCGTACTGGCAGGTTACAGCTACGCACCCGTAAGCGACGTCACCATCACCGACGCCCGCGTCATCGTGTCGGCAGGCTACAACGCCGGCACCTTAGTGGGTTACAGCTCCGAACCCCTCACCAACATCACCGTCACCAACAGCTATGTGCAGGGTCTCGGCTACCTCGGCGGCATCGCAGGCCGCAGTTACAACAACATCACCAACTGCCACGCCACCGGTACGGTAATCCAGACCGGCGGCCAGGTCTTCGCCGGCGGTCTGGTGGGTCAGCAGAGCAAACGCACCACCGCCTCACCGGCACCCGTCATCACCGGCTGCTCCTTCACCGGCACCGTGCAGGCCACCGGCGACGAGATTGGCGTGGGCGGCCTCTTCGGCGCCTTCTCCTACTCCAAACTCAACCAGAGCTTCGCCTCCTCGTCGGTGTTCAACTCCAGCTCCCGTTCCGCTTACGTGGGCGGCCTGGCGGGCGTTACCTACGAGGCTGAAATCGACAACTGCTATGCGGCAGGCTATGTGCGCAACCCCGAATCGCCCCTCTGCGGCGGTCTCGTAGGCCACAACACACAGTCGCTCGGCACCCCCGTGCCCACACGCATCAGCAACTCATACTCCTCGGTGATGCTCATCACCAAATCCACCTCATCGACACGCGGCATTACCGGCGACTCCGTCAACTTCACCGTCACCAACTGCCTGTTCGACAACCAGCTCACCCCGGCGCAAGGCGCACAGTGGGGTGCCCTGACCTCCACCCTGACCTCCGGCACACTGCCCGCAGGCTTCAGCGCCGACGTATGGACAGCCGCCGCAGGCTGTTACCCCATGCTCAAGAACAACAGCACCGTTGACGCCGCCAAAGCCTCCGTGGCCGCCATCGTGCTGCCCGCAGAGCAGAACATCAACGACGTGCAGACCAACTTCACATACGCCGCTCCCGCCGGCGTTACCTGGGCTGCCATGAAGAACGGCGAGCTCGACACCAAGGGCGGTTACGCCTTCACCTTCGCCGACGGCACGGGCATGCTCAACTATGAGCAGTACACCGACACCGTATTCGCTCAGGCAGGCCGCGCTCAGCGCTTCTGGTTCCTCAACATCGCTCCCGCCCCCTTCGACGGCAAAGGAACTGCCGCCGAACCCTGGCAGATTAAGACCCGCGAGGACCTGAAGAAATTCTCCGACATGAGCAACAACGCCCGTATGTCGTTCACCGGCCGTTACCTCGTCCTCACCGCCGACATCGACTGCCAGGGCGACACCCTGATGCCCGTCTGCAAAGACCCCTCCGCAAAACTCGTCTTTGAAGGCAACTTCAACGGTCAGGGCCATCAGATTGACAACTTCCACATCCTGGCCGTGGGCTTCTTCACCGAAGACAACGTCAGCGGCACTGCCGTGCCCGGACAGGTGAACCCCAAAGACCCCAACTCCTACTATTTCAGCGGCCTTTTCGCCAACGTAGGCAAGCAGGGCGTCATCAGCAACCTCAACATCGGCCCCAACGCCGACATTGAATCGTTCCAGCATGGCGGCGCCATAGCCGGCGGCTGCGAAGGCCTCATCACCAACTGCCGCAACTACGGCCGCGTGCGCACTTATTACTCCAACGCCGGCGGCATAGTGGGCAACCTCAAGGCAGGCGGCATTGTGCGCGGCTGCTACAACAACGGCTTCATCGCCACCAACGCCAACACGGCAGGCGGCGTTGTGGGCGTTGCCACCCAGGCCACCGTGGAGAACTGCGAAAACACCGGCACCGTAAAGGCTTACTTCTTCAACCCCTATCAGAAAGAGGGCAACCAGTATGGCGCCGGCGGTGTTGTCGGCTACTCCGACCGCTCAACCCTGCGCAACCTCGTCAACTCGGGCTTTGCCTCCTCCTACAAGCAGGTAGGCGGCATCGTCAGCAAAATCTATGCCACCGCCGCATTGCCCGCCCATACAGAGGCTTGCGTCAACTACGGCCTGGTGGAAAGCACCGTTGAACAGACCTCCGTGGGCAGCATCGCCGGTCTGAACACCCTCGGCACGTTTGCCGGCTGCATGGCCGACAAGCAGCTGCAGAAGGTGGGCACCGTCAGCAACGGCCTCTGCGAAGGCACACAGATGCTCCCCACCCTCAGCCTCGCCTCCGCGCAGGGCTATCCCGCCCAGTATCTCGCTGACTCCGTATGGAGCCTCGCGAACGGCAAATACCCGACCATGAAGTACAGCGGCACGGCACCGACACAGTCCACCCTGAACGCCACCGCCGTGATACGCTTCCCGGCCAACGACTTCGCCCAGGCCATGGTGGCCGACGCTCCCTTGAGCAGCGGCGTCAACTGGTCGCTGGTAAACAACGCCGTCTTCTCCATTGCCAACAACACCCTCAAGGTGCTCGTGCCCAGCGCAGGCTGCTTCACCGACACCATCGTGGCAACCCTCGACGGCAACACCCGCCGCATCCCCCTGGCAACGCTCAACGCTGCCCTCACGGAAGGCGAAGGCACCTTCAACAAGCCCTTCCTCATCCGCGAAACAAGCGAATGGCTGGCCGTGGCACGCTTCATGAAGCAGTGGAACTACGACTATCAGGGTCAGTACTTCAAGCTCATGAACGACCTCGACTTCAAAAACGACGACTTCCTGCCCCTTGGCAACGGTGTACAGTTCAACGGCTCCTTCGACGGCAACGGCAAGAAGCTGCTCAACGTCAACTACATCGGCTCATCCACGGATAAGACCTCGGTCAACTACGGCCTCTTCGGCACCCTTGGCTACGACGGCATGGTCAGCGACCTCACCCTCGCCTCGGGCACCATCAGCTGCTTCCAGTGTGCGGGCGGCATCGCTGCCATCAGCTACGGCAACATCGTCAACTGCACCAACTCGGCTGCCGTAAGCACCCTGGCGAACTCCTACGCGGGCGGCATCGCCGGTTACGCTTATCCGGGCGCCCAGTTCCTCAACTGCCGCAACAACGGCCAGATAACCTCCAAGACCACCCACGGCGCCGGCATAGTGGGTTACGCCCCCGCAGGCTCCAAGCTGGTCATCACTGACTGCGTCAACGACGGCGTCATCAGCGGCACCTCCAAAATCGGCGGTATCTGCGGCGGCGCTTCTGCCACCCTCACCAACTGCCGCAACAGCGGCCAGGTGAGCACCACTGCCACCGGCACTTACGCCGCCGGCATCATCGCCGAGGCTCTTGTGCCTTCATCCATTACGGGCAGCAGCAACAGCGGCGAGGTTCACGCCAACCAGTACGCCGCCGGCATCGTGGCCCTCACAGTGGCGCACACAGAAGCCAACCCCTTCCGCGTCGACAACTGCTTCAACACGGCCGACCTGACGTCGGGCAACAAGGGCTACCTTGGCGGCATAGGCTGCCAGGTGAAAGCGGGCGCGCAGATTACCAACTGCTACAACACGGGTACCATGACGGGCACCAAGACCTCGCAGATGCGCATGGCCGGCATCGTGGCCGACATAGCCTCTACGGCAGGTGCCCGCTCAAGAATTGAGAACTGCTTCAACACAGCCGACATCGAGTCATGGTCGAACACCGGCGGTATCGCCGGCGGCAGCTCGGGCGACTCCCTGATAATCACCAACTGCCACAACACCGGCAATGTGAAGGCTTACTTCACCTCGGCCGGCAACGCGGGCGGTATCCTCGGCAACGGCGCCGCCGAAATCACCAACTGCTGGAACGCCGGCAACATCGTCAGCCTCGGCACACAGGCCGGCGGCATCAACGGCACCAACACGTCGAAGGGCATGCGCATATGGCGCTGCGTCAACCTCGGCAATGTGGAGGCCGCCAAGAACAACGCCGGCGGCATGATAGGCCTCGGACGCGCCACCATGACCGACTGTTACAACATGGGCAGCATCAAGGCTCCCACAGCTGTGGGCGGTCTCTTCGGCCAACCCGGTCCGGCTGCCGCCGCCTCTTACACCACAACCGTCGACCGCTGCTACAATGCCGGTAAGATTATCCCCGGCAGCGACGACGCAAACTGGGGCAACATCATGGGCCAGAACACTTCGTGCAAGTACCTGGTAATACGCACTGTCTACGCCGACACCGACACCACGGCGCTCTCGGCCTACGACAATACCATCAATGTGCAGGGTCGCTCCACGCGTCAGCTGATGTCTACGGATATGGGCGACTGCTTCAGCCTGATTCCCTACACTTTCCCCACGCTGAAAATCTTTGCCGCCAACGACACGCTGAACCTGGCCGCCGCCACGGTACTCCCGTCGGAGGGCGAAACGCTCAACGCTGTCAAGACAAGGGTTTACCTCAGCATGCCGCAGGGTGCTTCGTGGACGTCCTCAACGGATATGCTGCGCATCAACGGCGACCACGCCACCAACAAGTCGCTGCAGGACAATCTGGCCGCCACGCTGACGCTGAAATTAGGCTCGCTGACGCGCACCTTCGCTCTTAACCTGATGAAGAGCAACAGCATCGACGGCCTTGATACGGACGCCAAGCCCGTGGCAGGTTATGAATATTACCGCCTCGACGGCACTCGCACCAACGCCGACGACAACGCGCCGGTATTGCTGCGCCGCACCGTTTACACCGACGGTACCTTCACCGTGGCCAAGATTGTAAACCGCCGCTGAACTCGTTAGAGAGTAGGGTTTATAAGTTTTATAAATCTTATAAATCTTATAAGGTCAGCTCTGCTAATAGGCCCAATTAGCCCCCGAGGCTAATTGGGCCTTTGATTTGCGCGGGCGCGAAAATAATATTACCTTTGTAGCTTAAAAGGAAATCAATATGGCAGAAAGAGAGTTGAACGAACAGGAAATAGTGCGACGTCAGTCAATGGAAACTCTGCGCTCAAAGGGCATAGAGCCTTATCCGGCAGCTGAGTTCGCCGTAAACGCATACAGCACCGAGATTAAACAACAGTTCAGCGACGAGCAGGATCCGCCCCGCCAAGTGCGCGTGGCAGGCCGCATCATGAGCCGCCGCATCATGGGCAAGGCGTCGTTCATTGAGCTCCAGGACAGCAAAGGCCGTATACAGATATACATCAGCCGCGACGACATCTGTCCCGGCGACGACAAAGCGCTCTACAACGAGGTCTTCAAGAAGCTCCTCGACATAGGCGACTTCATCGGCATCGAAGGCTTCGTGTTCCGCACTCGCACCGGCGAAATCAGCATCCACGCCCAAAAACTCACGGTGCTCAGCAAGAGCCTCCGCCCGCTCCCCATCGTCAAGCTCAAGGACGGCAAGGCTTACGACGCCTTCACCGACCCCGAACAGCGCTACCGTCAGCGCTACGTTGACCTCATCGTCAACCCCGGCGTCCGCGACATCTTCATCAAACGCACCAAGATGTTCAACTCCATGCGCGCCTACTTCAACGAGCACGGATACATGGAGGTGGAGACACCCATTCTGCAGTCTATCCCCGGCGGCGCCTCGGCACGCCCCTTCATAACGCATCACAACGCGCTCGACATACCCCTCTACCTCCGCATCGCCGACGAGCTTTACCTCAAACGCCTCATCGTGGGCGGCTTCGAGGGCGTCTACGAGTTCTCAAAGAACTTCCGCAACGAGGGCATGGACCGCACACATAACCCCGAGTTCACCTGCATGGAGATTTATGTGGCCTACAAGGACTACAACTGGATGATGACCTTCACCGAGAAGATGCTCGAACGCATCGCCCTCGACGTGAACGGCACCACAAAGGTCATGGTGGGTGATAACGAGATAGACTTCGCCGGTCCCTACCCGCGCATCACCATGGCGCAGGCCATCCTCGACAAGACCGGCTACGACATCACCGGCAAGAGCGAGGAGGAACTCCGCGCCGCCGCCAAGGAAATGGGCATAGAGATAGAACCCTCCATGGGCAAAGGCAAAATCATCGACGAGATGTTTGGCGAGAAGTGCGAAGGCACCTACATTCAGCCTACCTTCATCATCGACTACCCCATAGAGATGAGTCCGCTGACCAAGAAACACCGCAGCGACGCGGGCCTTACGGAGCGTTTCGAGCTGATGGTCAACGGCAAAGAACTGGCCAACGCCTACTCCGAGCTCAACGACCCCATAGACCAGTATGAGCGCTTTGTGGAGCAGATGCGCCTTGGCGCCAAGGGCGACGACGAGGCCATGATTATTGACCACGACTTCATCCGCGCCCTGGAGTACGGCATGCCGCCCACCTCCGGCATGGGCATCGGCATGGACCGCCTTGCCATGCTCCTCACCGGCCAGACAGCCATCCAGGAAGTGCTCCTCTTCCCCCAGATGCGCCCGGAACTCTAACTACTGTGGTAGCTATTTTAGCTAATTTAGCTACTGTAGCTACCAACTCACCCTCGCAAGCCAAATTGAGCAAGCTAATAGTCTTTTTGTTGTGCATGGCAGGCTGTGTGCCGCTGTTAGGCGGCATTCCGGCGCTGAAGCCGCTGCTGCGGCAGGCCGGGGTTGCCGCAGAAGGGGCAGGCCGAAGCCGCCATGGACAGCATGGACTATGACCGCGCCCAGGCTCTTTACCGCCGGGTGGCCAACAGCTATGACGTGGCCCTGCCCGACAGCGACAGGCTGCTCTGCCTCGACGGCATTTACGGCTGCTGCGACATAGAAATGAACAAGGGCAACTACTCAGAGGCTCTGGAAAACCTGAACCTGGCCGAGAAGATTGTGGAGCGCGAGAAGACTTCTGACATGAAGCTGCAAGTGCGCTACGGCGCCATGTACATCATCATGGCGCAGCAGACCCTCAATGCCAAGTTTCTGCAAAAGTCGCTGTATCACGACAGCATTGCGCTGCCCAAGGCTTTCAGTGCCCGCAATGACGAACTGATTTACCGTTCATTCTGCAATATGGCCCTGTGCCATTTCGGCCTCGGAACAGTGAAACAAATGGCGCCCTTTGTGCAGCAGATGAAACGCTATGCCGCCACCACATCGAGCTGGCGTCCGCGTCTGGCTCTGTATATCGGCACACAGAGGCCATGCTGCGCCACGATTACCGCCGGGCGGCGGCTCTTTATGACAGCGCCCTGATGATAGTGCCGAATATTATCTCCACGGCACGCGTCAGAGCTTCTTATTACAAAGCCAAAGCCCTGGTGATTCTCTATTTCCTGCTGCGCATACGCAAAAGCAACCGGCGGCTGCGCCAGCACAGCGCGTTGCTCTACGAGCGCATGCAGCAGCTCATGGCTGCCGGCTCACCCAATTCCGCCACCGCACCGGCCGCCCCCGTGGAGGCGCCTGACAATGCTCCCGAAGGCAAATATGAAAACTCCACCCTGACGGAGGCCGACAAGAAGGAAATCCGCGACGCCATTCTCCGTGTCATGCAGACAGACGAGATATATAAACCCGAGCTTACGCTGACGTCGTTCGCCGAGATGGTGGGCAGGCATCCCAAAGCCGTGTCGCAGGTCATCCACGAGGCGTTCGGCTGCAACTATTCCACCTACATCAACCGCGCCCGCATAGTAGAGGCGTGCCGCCGCGTCGATATGCCGCAGTATGCCAACCTGTCGATGGAGGCCATAGGCGAGTCTGTGGTCTTCAACTCGCGCACCACCTTCACCGTCAACTTCCGCCGCTTCACCGGATTAGGCATCCGCGCCTACCGCCAGGCTGCCGAGCAGCACAGAAATCAGGAGGCGAAAGACAGACTATAGCGCTGATAACAAGGGGACCGAGTGTCTGAAAATGTATCAATTCAAGAAATGATACATTTTTTGCTTAATATTTTGTTGACTTCCTGAATCAATACAATCGTTTATTGCTTCAATATTTAAATTTGCTGCAGTTAAAAAAATCATGTGCTGAAACCGAAAACCTTCATTTCGGCACAACATCACCTAAAACACCAACGCATGAAACTAAAAAATTACCTGTTAGCCATGGCTGCCCTGACAGTCTGCAGGGTCATTCGCGCGCCGAGTTCATCTATCATGAAAACGACAACGATGTGGTGCCACCCACGCTGACAATGCTGCAGGCCCGCAACAAACAGGGGCGCATAAACAACAAATTCCAAAATCTCTCTGACATAGAGGTTTTCCTCAATGCCGCCGACTATTACCGGCCCTCGACAACATGGCTGTATGTGGAGAGCAATCCCGTAACGGTGAGAGCCGAGATTGCGCCTTTGAACTCAGACAACTATACTCCTCTGAATGTGGAATCATACGCAGCTAACAATATGATGCCCATCTGGGGCGACGGATATAAATTCTCGCTTGGCGAATATAACGAAAAAAGCGCTACCGGATGGTTCCAGATGCGCCTGACACTGACTGACGCCACCGGCAACAAATGCGTGCAGACCATCTCACCGGCTCTCTACGCCGAAAGTGCCAAATCCGGTGTTGCCGGTGTGAAGGAAGACGCCTTCGGCATCAGCCTGCAGGGCAACACGCTGTTTATAAGCTCTGCCGACGCCGCTGCAGTGGAAATTTACAGCATAAGCGGCACACTGGTTAAGCAGGCCACCGGCAATGAGATAGACCTCTCGGCGCTGCCTGCCGGAGTATATGTGGTGCGTGCGGCTGCCGCCGGCTCCGTGGTAACAGAGAAAATATGTGTGCGCTGATTCTGCCCTCGGCAGCTAAAATAGCTAGATTAGCTAAAAAAGCTAAAATAGCTAAAAAAGCTAAATAAGCTAAAAATAGCCGCCTAAGCCGCCCAAGTCCCCGCCCTCATCTGCCCGCGTTTGCGCGGGCAGATTTTTTTTACTACCTTTGTAAAGTTATGGTTGAATTAGGCAATATAGCGGTGTTAGGCGGCGGCTCGTGGGCCACGGCGCTCGCTAAACTTATTCTGCGTACGCGCAAAAATATTACGTGGTTCATGCGCAACCCCGACCGCATCGACGATTTTATCCGCTGCGGGCATAACCCGGTCTATCTGTCGGACGTGAGCTTCGATGTGGACCATATCCACTTCACCGCCGACATCAATGAGGCGTGTCAGCGCGCCGATACGCTCGTGGTGGCGGTGCCGTCGCCGTATGTGCGCAGCCACATCGACTCCATCAACACGTCGATTGAGGCCAAGAACATCGTGTCGGCGGTGAAGGGCATCGTGCCCGACTGCAACATGATTGTTACCGACTATTTCCGCTATCGGTTCGGCTGCCGCGACCAGAATCTGCTGGTCATCGGCGGTCCGTGTCATGCCGAGGAGGTGGCTCTGGAGCGGCTCAGCTATCTCACCATAGGCTGCCACGACAGTGAGAAATGCAAGGCTTTTGCCTCCATTGTGCGCGGCCCTAAGCTGAAGACTATCCTCAGCTCTGACGTGGACGGCATTGAGTATGGCGCTGTGCTGAAAAATGTATACGCCATTGCGGCGGGTATGGCGGGCGGCATGAAGCTTGGCGACAATTTCATTGCCATGCTTGTTTGCAACGCTGTGCGCGAGATGCAGCGGTTTGTGGACGCGGTTGACCCCAACAGCCGCAATATCTGCGACTCGGCTTACTTGGGCGACCTGCTGGTGACGGCCTATTCGCGTTTTTCGCGCAACCACAATTTCGGGGCTATGATTGGCAAGGGCTACAGTGTGCAGGCGGCCAAGATGGAGATGGAGATGGTGGCTGAGGGCTATTACGGCACTAAATGTGTGCATGAAATCAACAACAACTACAATGTGGAGATGCCCATACTCAACTGCGTATACAACATCCTCTACCGCCGCATGAACCCGCGCAAAGCCTTCAGCCAGATTTTTGATTCCTTTAGCTGATCACCTTTTAGCTAAATTAGCTAATTTAGCTAATTTAGCTATTTTAGCCGAACCAAAAGGCCGGCTGCCACATTAAATTAAAACACACTCACTTAAAAACTCACTTTTCTTGCTACAGGAACAGGTAAGAGAGAAAGCAAATAAAAGATACAATGAAAACACCGCAACTCAACATTGAAGACGCCATATATTTTGCAGGCGTGGAAAAATACTCGTCGCTGAGACCGGAAGCCGAAGAGGCCATCACTAAAATCAACCATGGCACGGGCGCGGGCAGCGATTTCTTAGGCTGGGTGAAGCTGCCTTCATCCATCAGCGCTCAGGAGCTTGCCGACATCAAATCTGCCGCTGCCGACCTGCGCGCCGACAACGACTACGTTATCAGCATTGGCATCGGCGGCTCATACCTGGGCGCCAAAGCCGTTATCGAGGCTCTTAGCAACGCCTTCGCCCCCTATATGCCGCAGCAGGCCAATCAGCCGCGCGTGCTCTTTGCAGGCCAGAACATCGGTCAGGACTACTTGGCTGAGCTGCTGAAGCTGCTGCAGGGCAAGAAGTTCGGCATCATAGTCATTTCCAAATCGGGCACTACCACCGAGCCGGCCATCGCCTTCCGTCTGCTGCGTGAGCTGCTCGAGAAGCAGGAGGGCAAAGAGGCTGCCAACAAGAAAATCGTGGCCATCACCGACGCCCGGAAGGGTGCCCTGCGCACCATGGCCGACAAAGAGGGCTGGCGCACGTTCGTCATCCCCGACAATGTGGGCGGCCGTTTCTCGGTGCTCACCCCCGTGGGTCTGCTGCCCATTGCCGTGGCAGGCTTCGACATCGACAAGCTCGTGGCAGGCGCCGCCGAGATGGAGCAGACTACGGAGCATCCCGGTCCGAACAATATCTCTGAGGAGTATGCCATGATGCGCAACGCTCTCTATCGCTCGGGCCGCAAGATTGAGATTCTGGCCAACTATAACCCGAAGCTGCATTACTTCGGCGAATGGTGGAAGCAGCTCTTCGGCGAGAGCGAGGGCAAGGAGGGCAAGGGCATCTACCCGGCCAGCGTGGACCTCACCACCGACCTCCACAGCATGGGTCAGTGGATGCAGGACGGCGAACGCACCATCTTCGAGACGGTGGTCATGGTCGACGAGCCCAACGAGACGTGCAACGTGCCCTACGACAATGAGAACCTCGACGGCCTCAACTACCTGGCCGGCAAGAGTGTTGACGAGGTCAACCAGAAGGCAGCTCTGGGCACGGCCATGGCTCACAAAGATGGCGGCGTGCCCGTGATGACGCTGCGTGTCAACAAGCTCAGCGAGCACTCCTTAGGCCAGCTCATCTACTTCTTCGAGAAGGCTTGCGGCATCTCGGCCTATCTGCTCGGCGTGAACCCCTTCAACCAGCCGGGCGTCGAAGCCTACAAGAGCAATATGTTTAAACTGTTGGGCAAACCAGGCTTCAGCAAATAAAAACGAAAAATTGAGTGTGGCAGAGCAAATAAAACGGCGTGCCGCAGCGTTATAGAATATGGGGTCTTCAGAGATTGCCGAATGTGCTGAAGACCCCGTTTTTCACCCCTTTACCGCAAATAAAAGCATTTTATATTCATAATATCTTAAACACATAACATCATGGCAAAGAAGAAAGAGAAAAGCGTTGCCGGCGGCAGCGCACAGATGACGTCGGAAGATAAACGCGCCGCTTTACAGTCGGCCTGCGACGCCATCAGCAAGAACTACGGCGAAGACAAATTGTTTCTGCTTGGCTCCAACGAGCACGCCGACGTGGAGGTTATCTCCACGGGCAGCCTCGGCCTGGACTATGCCCTTGGCGTAGGCGGCCTGCCCCGCGGACGCATCATAGAGATATTCGGCCCGGAATCGTCGGGCAAGACCACACTGGCCATCCATGCCATTGCGCAGGCGCAGAAAGAGGGTGGCAACGCCGCTCTCATCGACGCCGAACATGCCTTTGACCGCGCCTGGGCCGAGACCATCGGCGTGGACGTCAACCGCCTCTGGGTGGCTCAGCCCGACAACGGCGAACAGGCTCTGGACATTGCCGAAACGCTTATCAACTCGGGCGCTATCGACATCCTGGTCATCGACTCCGTGGCGGCCCTGACGCCCAAGGACGAGATTGAGGGCGAGATGGGCGACCGCAACATGGGTTTGCAGGCTCGCCTCATGAGTCAGGCCATGCGCAAGCTCACATCATCCATCAGCCGCACCCGCACCTGCTGCATCTTCATCAACCAGCTGCGCGAGAAAATCGGCGTCTTCATGGGCAACCCCGAGACGACCACCGGCGGCAACGCCCTGAAGTTCTACGCCACCGTGCGCATCGACGTGCGCCGCATCGAGGGCATCAAGGTGGGCGGCGAGATCATCGGCAACCGCACCCGGGCCAAGGTCGTGAAGAACAAGGTGGCGCCCCCCTTCACCCGCTGCGAGTTCGATATGCTATACGGCAAAGGCATCAGTCGCGCCGGCGAGCTGCTCGACTATGCCACCGAGTTCGACATCATTCAGAAATCGGGCGCCTGGTACTCCTACAAAGGCTCGAAGCTTGGTCAGGGCCGCGACGCTGTGCGCAAGGTGATTGACGACAACCCCGAGCTGTTCGACGAGCTCGACGTGCAGGTGCGCGCCAAGCTCTTCCCCGAGAAAGCCGCCAAGGAGGAGCAGCAGCAGACTCCCGAAGAGCCGGAAGCCGAAACCAAGGCCGAGACCAAGAAGGGTCGCAAGAAGGCCGACAAGGAGCAGGCTGCCGAAGAACAGGCCAATATGTTCGACGAGCTGCCCGAAGCCGACTCCGACCTCAACCTGACCGATAATTTCTGATAACAGAATCTTCAACCCGCAAACCGGAGATGTGCCGCGCGTCGGAAACCCTTGACAAGGCCTGCGCATGGCACATCTCCGGTGCCTATTTCCCCAATCCATGAAAAATGACCAACTGCGTTACCGCGAGAGCGCCGAGGCACCGCTGCAGCTCGATGTGGCGGCGATACTGCGTCAGCGGGCGCCGCGGCTTCCCGGCTTCGTGTCGCAGCTGCTGGCGCGCATCATCCGCCAGAACGACCTGAACGCGTTGCTGAGGGCGGCGTGGCCGGCGGCGGGCAGCGATTTCTCGCGGCGCATACTGACGGAGCTGAACATCACCGCCGAGCTGCACGGCAAAGACCACATAGAGGGTCGTGAGCGCCTCGTATTCGCCTCAAACCATCCCCTTGGAGGGTTGGACGGCATTACCCTCATTGCGCTCTTAGGTGGCCTCTATGGCGACGAAAACATCATCTTCCCCGTCAACGACATGCTCATGAACGTCCGCCCCCTGCAGAGCGTCTTCACACCCATCAACAAATACGGGCGGCAGGGCCGCGAGCGCGCCAACAGCCTGCGTCAGGCCTTTGAGAGCAACAAGCACGTCATCATCTTCCCCGCCGGACTGGTCAGCCGCCTGCAGCCCGGAGGCGCGATTCAGGATCTGGAGTGGCGCAAGACCTTCGTGAGCCTTGCCGCCGAGACGGGCCGCCAGATTGTGCCCGTGCATTTCGAGGCCCTTAACCGCAAGCGCTTTTACCGCCTGGCACAGTGGCGCAAGCGGCTGCACATACCCTTCAACCTGGAGCAAGTGTTTCTGCCCGCCGAGTTAGTGGCTTGCCGCAAC
>ENA-ORNF01000290-ORNF01000290.1-human-gut-metagenome-genome-assembly--contig:-NODE-290-length-52043-cov-15.649400_pt1 | contig 52043 bp, 54 predicted proteins | sample MGYA00242110_ERZ509012 | MGnify/ENA primary metagenome ERZ509012 (study PRJEB26280, sample SAMEA2338714) | human gut metagenome | biome: human gut; feature: human-associated habitat; material: faeces... | reverse complement strand
TGTAGGTATTGTTTGCATAAGTCTTTTTTAATGCTTCGTATGCGGAGTATGGTTCCGTCTGCGGATAAACCTCTGCACGGACATCATCGTCTTTATTTGTAATGGCACTACTATTATTAATCTGATTACAAGTTTCCTGATTTTTTACATAAATTCGAGAGCCTTTTGAAATTTCATTAAAATTTGACATACCAAACTGGTCTACCACTTCTGTTGTACAAAAATATATCTTTAACGGATGTTCCATATGGGTAGCTCCATTTGACTCATCAGAAAACATCTTATCGTACATTCTTGTCATAGTTTCCGGGATATACACTGTCTGTAAATAAGTAGTATTGGCAAACGCTAATCCCTCTAATTTCTCTGTACCATATGGAACTCTATAAGACGCTCTTGTATTTCCTTGAGGGTAGGTAATTAAAGTTTGATTACAGAACAACACGCCATCTTCTGTATGGTAAGCTGTTTTGGGACCCGGCTCATCAATATAAAATCCTTTGCAGGAACCCATCAGAAAAAAGGCATTTGTGCCTATATTTGTTAAATTATTTGGCAGATGAACCTCCTCTATGCTCTCGCAGCCCTGTAAAGCACCAGAGTATATGGTTTTTACAGAATGCGGAATCTTTATGGATTCTGCTTCCTCTAAGCCGTAAAACGCATTTGTCCCGATAGAAGAGATACCTTCATTGATTACTATTTTTTTTACCTTATGATAATAGGCATGCCATTCTGCCCCTTCTCCCGGAGACAGGTTATACATCTCGCCACTTCCAGATAACGTCAGCGTACCTGTAACTTCATCGAAGTTCCATGTAATGTTATTTCCCATGTTGACACCATAGTTACCGCTTGTAGCAGCACCCTGTGACGGTACATCTTCCTGTGTTTCCACTGTAATGCTGTTCGTGTTCTCCGATGTGGTATTCACATTCTCTTCTGGTTTATCTTCCTTAGCAGTGTTTGTAGCATCTGCCGTTTCATTCTCTGTTGTATCAGATTCCGTAACATCTTCCGGTGTTTCGGCTTCTGTATCTTCCTCCGATTTCGTCTGTGTAGTTTCTTCCTCTTCCATAACCATTGTATCTGTAGTATTTTCACTGTCTTTTTCTGCCGCAAATGCGATGTTACCATTTGTCAAGGTAATGGTACATGCTAAAATCAATGCTAGAACCCTCTTTTTCATCTCTCAGAAATCCTCCATCCTTCCTGAAATTCATATCCTCATTTATAATTATATTTTACCACATTTTTCCTGTTTTTTCCATAGAAACCCCTGATATTACGGCAGTTTTATGCTGATTTAAGGATTGTAAAATTTGCAGGAAAATTTCTTAAAACTCCTCGGATTCGAGAATTTCTAAATTCTAACTATGTAATGTCTTTCACGTCTAAACAAATGTGGGAGCTTCTTATTCCTCAACGGCTTTATTTACAACGTCAGATGGGATTTCAACGTCAATATCATTAATCTTGTTAATCGTTACTTTAGCGGAAAATTCATTGATGGTGCATTCTGTCGTATCTAAAGATTCCGGGGCTACCTTACACTCAAGAGATTTGATGAGTCTTGATTCTTTATTGAACTTCATTGTGACATCGAGTTTTAATGATGATAAATCAATATCTTCTGTGTAATCCATCTCATTACCCAACACTTTTCCATACAATTTCTCAAAATCACTCATGGCAACTTTTCCGGTTACGGTATATTCTGAATCGCCATCCTTTATATCGGCAAGTTTCAGGTCTGTGAACATATCTTTATTTATCTTTCCTGTTTCAAAGGTTTCAGACTCTTTATAGTCTAAATTGGATTTTACCCACATACCGTATTCTTCATCATAGGAATAGGATACATTCTTGTCTAAATCCGCATAACTTTTTACCGGAACCGTTTGTGACATACCAAGAATATCCACTGTTGCAGTACCGTCTGCATATGCAATTTTTTCTGTTGCCTTGATGTTACAATCCATAGCAACTTTAAAATTCATGGTTGTAGAACCGGCTGCATCTGCTGACTGCTCTGCTGCATCTTCAAGTAAATCTGAAATATCAATATCGGCATCTGCGTTCATGGTTAAGTCTGCGTCCATGGATTCCACTTTCTTGCTGCCGTAAGCTCCATCAAGTAGATTTTCTGCCGTGACTTTTTTCCCACATCCTGTCAATCCGCTTACGATCATAATTGAAATTACTGTTAAAATTGCGATTTTTTTATTTTTCATTTTGCATTCTCCTTTAATAGTTAGTATTTTTAGAATATCTTTTTATAATGCTCTGTCTCATTTTCTATATTCCAGTCACCATTTTAAGTACAATTCCCAATCCAAGCATCAATCCTGTCATGGCAACGTATATCCTTGATGAACGCATTCCCCTGATACTGAGATAGATGGTTACTATGCACAAGGGGAATAAACATATGAAACCAGCTCCCATATTTGCCAAAAAATCTGTGAGTATTCCAAAGATCAGTGCTGCCCATGCGAATTTTGTCTTATCCCTTGCTGTTTCTTGAAAGAACAACATTTCAAACCCTCCTATACGCTGTATGTCATCTGTTTGGATTATCCTCTCCTCTCCTTCTACATCTGCGAACAAGTCTATAAATTCCTGCATATTGTCACCTAATACATCTACTTTCTTTCCCGTTGTAATACCTTCTTTGCCTCTCCATTTCGGTATCCAGCCTTCGATACGCAGCAATCCTTCCTTATAACGTATCTGGAAAAACCGGTGTGGTATTTTCCCATTATAATAAAACAGGATGCTGTTATTGTTTTTCTTTCTCATATATTTCTTTTCCAGCAGATACGCATATAAACGCTCCCGGACCTCTTCTTTTGTTAAATCCATCTTTTTTTCCCATATAAGTCTCATATTGTTTTCTCCTTTTTTTCGTCTTTCATGTTGTTTTCTTTTTCTGCATGTTCTAAATCATCCGTTTCTGTCAAGTGTATGTGCGTCAAATCTCTTATAATCAGGAATATAATCACATAAATAACAATGGTATTGGGCAGAAAGAAACTAAGCCATAATGTATGGCTTTTTTGCACGACCAACAAAAATATCTGCAAAGAATATAATGCTAGTGATGTGAAAACTTTGGTTTTTTTCATATCATACATAAATATTAAACATACCAATATCCAAACAAGCGAAGACATCAGCAAAGTATATTCATAATAGTCTTTCACTATTTCCATAGCTGTCTGTTTATCGTGCTGTATGCAATACAGTGTATTAAAGCCGGTCATGAATACATATAATGCAAAAAAATGCAACATGCTGTCTGATATCATATTTAATAATTTTTTGCAAATTTCACATATTTCTCTCTTATTCAACATTTTTCACCTCCTTTGGTACTATGGCAATCATGCTTTCTAACCTTTCAACTTCCAGTGGTACACCGCCCACCGTAATTACTTGCGTAAGTTTGATGAACGTTCTTATATCCCCATAGCTTCAGCTATGGGTTTTACAACACATCGGATAATTAATCCTTTCTGCTGCCGGAAGCTCCGGCAGCATCTACATATTAATAGTTACTTTTAATAACTACTTTCATCTGTCATCGTCAGCCTGTACTGCATCATATATATCTTTCCTATCCATATTAAGTATTCCTTTAATCATTAGCAGGATTGGCATAAGAAGTATAATATATCCAAAATAGAAAATGTAAAAATACTTCACGACACACCAAGTAGTGTCCTTAAACTTTAAAGGATAAAAGGATCCAAAATTATAGTAACTAACCACAAACAAAGGACCCAAAAGAATAAATGCCTCTCCAATAATAAAGAGAATACAATATAATTTCATCACACACGCCGCTAGTTTAGATTTTTTAGTAACCTTCTTTTTCTTCAGATCTATTTTTTTCATCAGAATTCCTCTCTTTCATTCTAGCATAATTTAAGTCTCCAGGATGTATTGTTACTATTGTTACACTGTGTAAATGTCGAAATGTTAATCCCCTTATAAGCCAAAAAACAATAGCATAAACGAGCATATATTTTGGAACAAAAAAACTGTTCCATAATACATGAAAGTTGACCAACAGAAACTGTAAAATTGAAAGTATTACAGCTACAAAAAACTTTCTATATTCCCCCAAAAACAAACATTTAGAAGAAATAATAATCCCCGATATAATAGCAATGCAAAATGTCCATAAGTAAGATGCTGATTCTAACCATACCACTGCTTCTCTCAATGTTCCCCTGCTAAGATGTTCCAAGAAAACAGTTCCTGCCAAAAAAATATATCCTTCCAAAAACATAAGGCTCACATCTGATAGCATATACAAAATATAATTCACATAAAAAACCGCATCCTTTTTTCGTTCATCCATACCAATTTCCTCTCTCTTATTCCGCTTTTAATATCAATGAGAAAATGTAACATATATCTCACGATCTTTATCATTGATTTCTATATTATGGATTCCCATAACGTTCAAATCTTCTATATCACTTTTATTGGCATCCTTGATTTTTTCACCATTAAGAGACAGCTCATATCCATTTTCTATTGCGTTTTTTGCTTCAACTTTTTCATATTGTAAATAAAAAAAGCAACCAACATAGGAAAAAAGCAACAATACACAAAAAAATTCAAGTAAATTAACTATAAATAATTCTGTTTTAGTAAATATATGAAGTTCTTCACCAACTTCTTTAGACTCATATTTCATAATGTCCACTCCTTTCTGCTGCCGGGACTTCCGGCAGCATCCATATATTGATCATTACTTTTTAATAGTTACTTTCATAATATCCAACGGTTTCAAACTCCCCGTCTTCTTCCTTATATACCGGTTTATAATGTTTTCCATTGACATTGGAATGATACTCTTCACCGTTCCACTCTTTATCGATCAGTATTACACCGTTCTCAAGAAAAACCGTACTGTACCATTCCAATCCATAAGTACTGGTCTCCGGAAAACGATCCTCAAATTCCTGCTGCGTGATCGGACATAAAATGTCCATTTTTTCTCCATCCTCTGCTATGATCAATGCTCCATTTTCTGCTTCATTATAATGTACTGTCTTCACTTTCATTCCTCCTTGGGATGGGAGAAACCTCCCATCCATCTGTCATTACTGTTCTGTTTTTTTTGATGTCTTTCTCTTAGATCCGGCTTTCTTTGGCTCTGGATCTGATGTTTCCGGGTTTGTATCCTCTGCTGCAGGTTCCGGAGCCTTGTTTTCTTCTGTACCCGGTTTTGTATCATCCGCTTTGGCTTTGCTTTCTACAAATTCCTGTGATTCGATATAAACATCCGTGGTGTAGATCTTCTGTCCATCCTTATTGGTGTAGCTGCCAGTTTTAATGCGTCCCCGGACAAGCATCTTCATGCCTTTTTTTAAATACTTTTCAGCAAGTTCCGCTGAACGTCCAAAAGCTACACAATTGATAAAATCAACATCCTGTTCCCCGTTTTTCTTTAAGCCATCATTAACTGCCAGTACATAATTAGCAACCTTCATCGGTTCGTTACCTTTTGTCATTCTGATCTCCGGGTCTTTGACCAGTCTACCCATTAAAATTACCTGATTCATAAAAAATCTCCTTTCGATGTGCTTTGTTTTTTCTTTATTTACTATATATATAGTATAACATAAAATAGCAAAAAATCCATAGAAACAAGGAAAAAACATCCAGTAAACCGGCGGTTTATTTTTTCTTTTATGGAATATCTCTGTGTCCCGGAGCCTGCAGCATACCTTATGCCGGTACCGTTCATCCATTGCACCGCACCCCGTCGGGACCCGAAAATCGAGCTGCTGATGCTTTGGACAACTTAGGACAGAGGTGGTTGAGCGGAGGGAGCGAAAACGCATCTGTTCTTAGTTGTCCATGCTAATGCAGCGAATCATTTTGGGGTGACGGATCCAGGTGCCCAAATAAAAAATTTTTAACCTTATATAAAAAATTAAAAAAATTTTCAAAGAATCCTTTGTTTATGCGGGTTTAAGCCACCTGCTATTTTTAGCATCTAATAAAAAATTTTATTTTTTTCCAAAAAATTGCGTTGGGAAAATTCAGGTGTAAAATAATACCACCAAAAAAGAAAGGAGCAGATTTCATGAGAAAATTTCAAAAAAATCATATCCGAAACCCGACCAAAAAAATTTAAAATGAACTTTACTAAACCAAAATCAAAAATATTCAAATTTAGGAGGAAAAACATATGTATACAACTATTAGAAGTTTTATTTTTTCAAGGGAGACATTTTTATTATTAAATGCAGAAGCAGTGTATAGAAAAGAAGAGGAAGAGGATCTGATGGAAAAAATTATTTTTGATCAGACTTTGCCAAAAACGAAATTGTTAAGAGATATATCAGAGAAACTTCTTATGCATGTTGCCGAAGAAGAGGATGAGAAAGAAATGGAAGAGGAGCAGAAGTATGTGACTGAATGCATCTTGACAGGCTTGGTATGGCTGGAAGAGCATCCCATCAAAAATCCGGCACCTATTTTAAAAATATTCCTGCAATCCGGTGCTGAAAAAAACACACCAGAAGAAATACATAACCGGATCATAAATACCATAAAAAATTGGGAAAACTATAGAGATAATCCAAAAACCTATCAAGTTTTAAGAAAAATTTATTTAAGAGATAGGCTTAATCAATACCTCCCTTGGTACGAAGCCATCAAGTTTTTAAAGAGGATTGAAACAGAGTAGAAGTGTGGCCACACAAGTGGCTACCTTCGCTCTGTCCGGGGAACATTGACAAAATATCCGAAAAATGGTATAAAATAATTAATCCTTTCAATTTGAGGGTTAATTATTTACGATGAAAGAAGGAGTCGGTATACCGGCTCCTTTTTTTCGTTCCCTGCACAAAAGGAAGAGGAAAGAGGCAGGGAATTTTTCTATAAAAAAGAAATATCAGATATCCAATCCCTGGTCTTTCTGCAACTCCTGTTGTTTCATCTTTTCTAAATACTGCTGATTATATTTTTCCGAAAACCGTTTTAACCGGAAGGCTTCCTGATCCGTAAAGTTATGCTGATATCCATCCGGTAATTTAATCAATAACTGATTTCCTTTTCTCCAGACAGTCGTATCAAACATCTTGCCATCCATGTGTCCCTTCGCCAAAGTTCTTCCTCCCTCTTTGTGGAAAGAAGAGATGTAAATCTGAGGTTCTTGAGGGATCTCCAGTTCAGCCTCCGTCATCGGAAAAAAATGCAGCGTATGAATGTCTCCAAACTTTGACCTCACATTAACTAAATCCTGATTCCAGTCCTTCGATACCGGAAAATGTTCTGAAAACTCTGTTTCAATCTGATTCTCCTTTAAAAAATCTTTCATTTTCTGCACTGAAATTTTCCCAGCCTCATCATTATCCGGAGCCATGAGGATCTGTTCATAGTTTCCCTCTTTGATCCTTGAAAAAATACCTTCCAGCTTGCAGCTCCCGGTCAATGCATAATAGTCATATTCCTTAAAATCATACCCCTGTGCATGAAGCACTGACATGACCGATGCAGCATCGATGACTGACTCTGATATGATCAACTTATTTGATCCGTTGTGTATGTAAAAACCTTTTTCATAATCGCATCCCGGAACATCTCCGACAAACCGATTTTGTGTACTGGTCCCACGCAAGAATCCATAGTTAGGATTTCCCACATCATCATATCCGACAAAACAGCAGTTATTACGGATATCCTGATACAACATCTTTCTACTCACAAAATCCTGCACTACATCCGGTTCTAAAAAACGGCTTTTCAAAAGATAAGCATAGACACGCCTCATATTCTGTCCACGCTCCGGGAGTTTTAATTCCCTTTGTATTTCCTTTTTTTTAGACTGTTCTGCAGCTTTTTTATCCGGAGAAAAAGTCGGATAGTCCCGGCTTAAATCCAGATTCGCATATTGTTTCAATTCCATAAATGCTTCATGAAAATTCATTCCATTTACATTCATGGCAAAGTCGATCACGCTGCCTTTGGTTGTTCCTCCAATCCCACTGTTTCTGTAAAAACAATTTTTCTTTGGATCAATCCGGATAGAGTCTATTTCCTTTAAAGAAATGTATTTACCTTTTTTAACCGGAGTATAACCTATGGAAGCTGCATAGTCCTGAATCTTTATCTGTTCCTTCATTGCTTCTGCAACCATTGCAGTCTCTTCCCTTGACATCCATTGATACGGCATATATATCACCTCTTTTCTTTTAAATACTCAATCCATCGTCCATATCCATGCCATGATCCGGGTGAGAGAGTGCTGCATCCGGATTTTTCATAGAAGCCTCTTTTATCATACGATCCAGAAAAGACTCCTTTTTCATGTTCAATTCTTCTGCCGGTACATGACGCTGGACACAGGCATCTAAAGCCTCTGTATAACCATTGTAAATAGAATACACATCCGAAAAGATTTTGTCCAACTCTTTTATCAGAGCATCCTCCCCCAATGTACTTATGATCTCTTCTTTTAAGGTGCCGAAATGTTGTGCAAGATGTTCTTTTCTCTTATCTACAGGCATGATCCCAAACCTTGATTCCATCATAATGCCAACACAGTCCCCTTCAAATTCTATCTGTGCCAGACTTTTTTCTCCTGCATCACGATGTATCATTGCATGACCTGTCTCATGAGCAAGAGTAGAAAGCCTGTGGGTATCTTCCAAAAGATGATTGATCGCAATCTCATTTTTAGAAGGTACATAATATCCCCTTAAAGTAACAGATGCCATATCTTCAACCCTGACCGGGCAGGAGAGGGCAGTAGCAGCAAATTCACTGACTGCATCAAACAGCCTGGCATGATAAACTTCCGGATATCCCATCGTAACCAGTTCCGGGTACCGTTCTTTTGGAAAATCCGTTTGTGAAATATCAAAAACATTGCCAACCTTAAAAACTGTCCGTTTTAATACTTCAATTTTCTTTTCCTTATATGCCTTTTTCCATTCCGGGGATGCCTCGCTTAATGGAACAATCTCAGAATCTTTCTTTAAAAATGTCTTCTGAACCGGAACAAACACTTTCATTCCTTTCTGCCCTTTCCGGATATTAACCCCCATAGATTTCCAATTCAAAAATGACTGCACGAATGATGCTCCCCGATTCTGTGAATAAATAAGCATGGTATTTTTCACAGAATAACGATAAAATTTAGAACTAAACGCCATATATTCGGCAATAGCTTCCGGATTTGTAATATAAGTTTCCGCCATTTGAAAAATCATGTCATGCATCTGTCCTTTCATCTGCATAGACTTTTCCATCCATTCTTTTTTATCGAATTTTTCCTTTCCCATTTTCTACCTCCGTTTCAAAAACATACTATAAATGAAGTATAGTATATTTTGGGAAATATCTCAATAGAAGAGCATAAAAAAAGAAAATCCTGAAATATTCCAAGATTTTCTTTTCTTATTGCAATTTTAAACTGGATGCTTTACAATAGTTCCAGAAAAAGTATTAACACACGGCATCTCATACTTCAAATAAATAATAGTGCTGCATCATCGATGACAGCCGAAATGTTTCTTTATCTGAGAAGAAAGTAACTGCGGAAAACAGTTACTTTCTCTTTTTTATGGCTTCTGATCAGTCATGACACATCGTAAATGGGTGACTTATTGTATTGCATATATTTGTTTTTCTTTTTCGTTGACAAGGATCTGATCATCCAAAATGCTACTATCCGGCATAGTTTCAATATATTCATCAATATCAACATCTGTCTTTTCGCCATTAATATACAATGCATATCCACTTTCCAATTTTGTTTTTAACTCTGATTTCTGCAGCTCCACAACCTTTTTTTCTATATTATGCTTTGACTTAGCACTCTCATTTACAATATAAAAGGTTGAACAAAAAGTATATACAGCCAAGAGCACTATAGATATTATAATAAAAACAACTGATGCAATGTGTTCTCTTATCAGTCTTTTTAGTGACTCTATAACTTCCCTTATTGCTAGTTCCTTTTTCATTTAACTTCTCCTTTATTCCATTGATTTATTGCTGTTGGAATGTCTGCTTTTTCAGTATGTCTCCCACATACACTGCAAACGGCAAATGCATTGTTTACCGTTTCACTATTATAATTTAATTTATTCTTTGTATATAGCAATACTGGTCTTTCTTTACATCCACAAAGACATGGTTTTAAATCATCCCATGGATAATGACACCTTCCACTACTTGGTGTTCCCAAAATACTTGCATCTGATTTTAAAGTTGTTTCTTTTTTCCAAAACATATAGATCCACCTGCGTTTCAGTCTTGTGTTCCAAGCATACTATACAGCTCATAATTGTAAACGACATACTCTGGATATCGAATCTGTACTGCCTGCCAGAAAAACGGTGCATAAGAACAGCAGAACAATTCTTCTACTGTATATTGCCGGCATTCAAGTAGTTGATCTTCTACTGTATTTTCTTCATTCACACTAGGAGTTCCATTGCAATACAAGTTAAATGCCATACGAACAACCTTAACGCTTCCGCTGGTCTGCCATCCGTCATGTAAACATTCCGGCTTTACCAATCCTGTCTTAAAATCATAGATCCTGTTGATATGTTCTCTCGTATCGTTATTAATACCAAGACAGTAACAAAGTGCTTTATGGTACACGTCCTGCTCCCGTACCTCTTTTAACTTCTCATAATAAAAATTTTTGTGCTTTTCACTGATAAATATAATTTTTTCTTCCATAGCTGATATCTCCTTTCAATTATTTACTATATGTGTAGTATAACATTTTCTTAACAAAAATACAATAAAATTGTACTCAAAGGAGCCACTTATTTCAATGATTTTTTCTTTTTTATGGAAGATTTGTCAACTCTTATTATGTCCGCTTTTTACAATCTCTGTAAAATCTGACCAATCTTCTACTTTAAAAGCTCTAATATCACGAACACTATTTCTGAACCATTCAATCTTTGATAATCGACTGATTGCCTTATATACCGTTGTCAAGCTATTTTCATTGCTTTTATTGATGTAGACACTGCCATGTGTCCATTCAAATCCAACATTGCCCAACTCATGCCTAACTTCTTCATAAGCACAATGATACGAATTACCATACTCTTTCTTTAAAACTTCTAAATTTAACTCAAAAGAAATACCATACATTTCCTATATTTCCTCCTATACTGCTTTCCTGCCAAACTCATGTTAACTGATCCAATGCCCGGATGTCCTGTTCTACAAACTCTTTGACAATTACAATCCTGCGTGATAATATAATACTAGAAATAGGTACTGCCGATAGACGGTTAGTCCGATAATATATCTGAACAGCCGCTCAGCTTACCAAGACTCAGGGCGGCTATTTTTGTGGTTTATCATTATCTTTACCGAATGTGTATCCGATACTAAAGCAGGTCAAGCCGAAGCTAACTACTGCAATGAAGTCTACAATACTCATTGGCTTAGCCCTCCTTTCCACTGGATTCCATTTTCAGGTTTCTATGTAATCAGAGGGTCACAGTCCCTCTGCAGAAGAACTAACCGCCTACCGTTATGACAGTACCCAAAATATATTATATCACATTTTTACAAGTAGCACCATTATCCGACTTTGCTTTGAAGCACAAAAAAGACATCTTTTCGATGTCTTTTTTGTATTTCCCTATATGCTACTTTACTTTTACCGTCTTTTTGCTGCTCCAGGTTCCATAGTATTTCTTTCCGCTTATCTTTTTGTAAGAACGGATCCGTACATAGTATTTCTTTCCGGTCTTTAGCTTTTTAATGGTCTGCTTCGTGGTCTGTTTCTTTCCGATCACTACATTCTTTACGTTCTTTTTGAACTTTTTGTCCGTAGAATACTGTACCTGATAGCCGTCTGATCGGTTATCTTTCTTCCACTGCACAGTCAGCTTTTTCTTCCCGGAGGACAGCTTCTTAATATCACGCTTTCCCGGTACGGCATAAATGGTTACTTTCTTCGTCTGCTTTTTATAAGCCGATGTTTCTTTTGCCGTTATGCTGATCGTTACTTTCCCGGTTCCTTTGATCTTCACTTTTCCTTTACTGTTTACCGTGGCAACCTTTGTATTGCTGCTCTTGTAGGTGAGCTTACCTTTAGCTTTTGGTTTTAAAGTAAAGGAAGAATTATACGCTTTCTTATAACTGGAAGAGATACCCGTTATCTTCTGACCTGATTTCTCGGTCTTCTTTCCAGAATCCGTTGTGTCATCTTTTTTCTGATCGGTTTTTTGGTCTTTCTCTCCAGAATCTGTTGTGCTGTTTTTTTTCTGTATCTCAAAATAGGCTACTGTCTCTCCGGTATAATTTCCAATCCCTTTAATGATCGCTTTTCCGGTTCCCGGTTTCGTATTATCAGAATACGATATCGTATAATCGGTTCCCGGTTTCAGCTTAACAGAACCATCTTTTATAATCACTTCCGGTTTTAAGGATTTTCCAGTGTAGGTACAATCAGCCGCTTGTGCTGAACACTCTCGAATGGCTTTTGTAAATTTTAACCGAATACTCCGACTTATGACCTGTTTTGTTTCTTTATCTGTATATTTTGCTGTTATAGTGGCTTCTCCCGGTTTATATACTTTCCAATCGGCTGTATGATAATAGTATTTGTCACACACACCTTCTGAACCTTTCTTTACACTGATCACAGATGGATCACTGCTTTCCCAAATGACATTTTCACGATATTTCGCGTCATACGGATAAATATTTAATGTCAGCGAACCTCTGTTTTTCATATCTGAAACAATTCTTTCAGGATTAAGATTACATCCATACTCCATATCTATTTTGGTAACACTTCTTTTTACACTAACATTCAGATTTACCGTATATTGATCATGAACAATGCCGGTAATTACACACTCTCCATTTGCTTCTCCTGTAACTGTTACCTGTCCATTCACACATTCCACTTTTGCAATGGAATCATCGGAGCTTTTCCATGTCACAACATCCGTTGTGTCTTCCGGGAAAAGCTGATAGTCGATCGTACAGTTTTCCTCCGGCTCTAATGTGATGTTCTTTGTCCTGCTTCCATCAGCAAAGGTTAGATCTGTTGCCGGTGTCAGGTATGCATTTCTTTCTTCTGCAGATAATTCGGACTCCAACAACACACTGGTGTTTTCCGAATTATAAAAGTCATCTGCCGATCCAATTGCTTCTTTCATTGCCTGATTCTTAACAATGATCTTACAGTTTGTAAGACTGGCAAATCTATCTCTTACACGAACCTGTGAAGGTTCCGTATGGCAGAATACTATCGTTGCGTCTGAAAGTCCCGTAAATGCTGATATGCTGATAAAACTTACCGTATCAGGAACAACGATCTTCCTTAGATTTTTAGGCTGATAAAATGTTCCTATTGCGTCGACATCTCTCGGAATAATATATGTTTCACCCGGCTTATTTTCCGGATAACGCTCAATCATTGGTTTCCCATTATCTGCTGCATACCGAAACAACACCCCATCCCTGGAAAAATAAACCGGATTTCCTTCTTCCACTGTAATCGATCTCAGTGATTTTGTTCCATCAAATGTAGTTATCACTACATCTCCAGGATGCCCCATATGGATCACTGTTGCCGGTATATGAATGGTTTCCACCGTTGTATTCTTATAAAATACCTCCTGCTCCAGTGATGTTACTGTATGACCCTCAATCGTGGATGGTATGACTACATCCTTATCACTGCCCGTATATTTTGTGATCTCTGCCGTTCCATCTGAATATAATTTACCTTCCCAGTCGTGCTGTTCCTGAGTGCCGTTTTCAGCCACGTTTTCCGTCTCCGTGGTAATTTCCCCACTTAATTCATTTTCATTGCTTATTTCCGCCTGTACGTCCTCAGAGACACACTCCGCTGCAGGCTCCTCATTCTTTTTTTCTTTTATGGAATCTTCTTCCTGAACTTCCTGTATGCTGCTCTCTTCCACTCCGGTATTTTCGGCTGCATACACCAGTCCGCTGTTTGTCATGCAGAGTGATACTGCAATGATCCATGCTGAAATCCTTTTTGCCTTCATAAAAAATCTCCTTCCACTGTCCCCGTTATTTACTATGTTTTCTGTAAAAAAAGAAAAATCTGATCTTTTTTACTGTTTTTCCCATTATACCACATATTCCCTGCTTAGCAAGAACTTTTGTTCGGTTTTTGCTACCTGATAAAAATAGCATGTACCTCAAACCCGTATAAAATCAGCATTTTCACACAAAAAAATCCTGCCGGAGAATATCCGGCAAGACCTTTTGTATCACTATCTTTTGCAGTCTGCAAATTTTTTCAGGAAGGACTGATACCCTTCCGGTGTTGTACAGGAAGAGATCCCATTTTCTTTAATATAAGACTGTACATTTACTACATCTTTACGTTTAAACTCCCATACCTGCTGTGGGGTTTTATTCCAACTTCCCGTTCCTTCGATCTCTTTGGTATAGGCTTCACCAAATATCGGAAGCGGATCTGTTTTCTTTGGATTTTCCCTTTTGTAACTTACGGCTTCTTCCAAGGCTTTCTTATAGTCTTCGTTCTTTTTCCAGATGGAATTATCCGACAGTGTATTCAAGTATTTCTTACTGATAAACCTTACCTTTCCTTCTTCCGGTTCTTTTGGTACGGAACGGCTGTCTATGATATGTACCATAACGGTCTTCTTCGTAACATTTCCGGCAGCGTCCTTGGCACGATAAGTTACACTGATATCCGCACTGTCTTTTAGCTGCGTAAAATCACTTTCCTGATAATCACACAGATCAAATACCGTATGATTCTTTTCATCATTCTTTTTTTTCAGTTTTCCGTCTTTATTACCGGAACTCTTTAATTCCTCATCGTAAGCCTCCGCAGCATCCAGCAGGCTGTCACGGGTAATCGATCCCTCCTGTGCCTCTTCCAGTGTATAGTAGCGGTCATATGCCTCGATCACAGGTCCCATATCCCATACGGCTCTCAGATTGATGTACGGAATCCCATTATAATATGTCCGGACTCCGACAGGAAGCGGTGCTCCATAAACAGATCTATCCTCTTTCAGATCCGTAAGGCTGTCCTTTGGAAATTTTCCATAGTCAGAAGCCGGGGCATTGTATGTAACATTATTTCCTTTAGTAGCATACTGCATTAACTCTGAACCTAAAATATCTGCTCCCAGATCATATCTTTTTCTTTCTTTGTTTTCGTCAGCGTCTTTATCCATACTCCATCCTACCACGGTTCCGCTTACTGTCTGTTTGACTGTCTTCCCTGTTTCGGCATCCACATACGCATCTACTTCTTCTTTTTTATTGAAATGCTCTGTTTTTGGATTATCTGCTTCTTCCAGGTTGTCATCAAAAGTATACTCAAGACTTTCCGGATGACCAAGCTGATCCGCACCCTCATCGATGAAGTCCAAGCCTGCCGTCTGCTCATTTCCGATATATGCTACTTTAAAATTTTCTTTCCAAATGGCATAAAGCGTAAGGTCTTCATGCTTTTTGTAGGATGTTCCCGGATCGTATGTCTTATCTCCCTTGCCATCCGGTCTTGTATCCCATCCGACAAATTCGTAGCCTAATCGGATGAATGAGTTTTGTTTGATCACATAGGTTTGTGTATATTTCTTTTTCTCCTTTTGTACCGTTCCTGTTCCATCATTCGCATTGTAGATGATATCTCTGGTCTGCTCTTTCCAGACAGCATACAATTTTTTATCTGATGAAACGACTACTTCTGCGTTCGGTGTATATCCTTTATCTGCACTGGAAGCATTTTTATTGCTGCTCCAGCCTAAATGATCATAACCATCTCTTTTCAGTTTCGGCAGTTTTACCGTTCCATCCGTCCAGTTTGCATAAAGACTGACCACGGCTCCCTGTGTGCTGCTTAAATTTCCTACACTCTCCTCTGGTTTATAATCTATCTTTGTTCCGGTACTGCTCTTCATCCAACCATTAAAGGTGGCTTTTGCTGTATCTGATTGTGCCGGATTTTCTGATTTTGTAATATTTTTATAATAATCTACATTAAACTGCCGTACATAAGTGTTTGAAGCAAGCGGTTGCCGTTTATCATAGGTATGTATACTGTTTTCCATGCTTCCCGATGTTGCCCCGTTGCCATGATATTTTACCTGATATTTAATCGGTTCCCATACTGCATAGAGATGTACCACTGCCCCATTGGTATCTGCAAGATTTTTTACGGATGCCTGGTTTGCATACCGGACGTTTCCATCTGCGGATGTACTCCATCCTTTAAACTGATAACCGGTCCTTACAAATGCATTATTACTAAGATTGACGCTTTTATCATATTCTGCCTGTGTATCATGTATCGTTCCTGATGTTGCTCCATTGCCATGATAACGAATCTTGTAACTGATCGGATTCCAGATTGCATACAAGTCTCTATGTGTAGATGTATCATTTGCAGATGAAGGACGGATGGAATAGATATGTGTACCATATCTGATTGTATTTCCATTGTATTTATCCGGAGTAGTTGCCTGCTGATTCAATGACCATCCCTGGAACAGATATCCCGTCTTTTGTGGATCGGATATGATGTCTACACCATTTAAGTCATCCGATACGTTCTGTATCTGATAATCACTGCTATTACTTGTATTTCTTTTGTAATAATGAATATCATAGCCATAAGATGCCCTAAAATAGATGGAGGATGATGTAGAACCGATTCCCCATCCTTTCAGTTTTTTATCTCCAACATCACGAAATGGTTTAGATGCCCCTACCGGATTTGCTACCATGAATTTACCGTCTTTATATCCCCGCTTGGATGGAGTCAGCCATTTACTTTTACTTGGGTTTGTACAAAACTCTGTTCTGCTGTCTATATGATCCTTGATCGTATAAGTATGTGCTGCAGCATCGATAAAACATAGGGCTTCCGTATTACTTCCCCTGGTATGGTTATAAACTGCTTTGATCATCTCATATACTGATCCATCATTACAAGAGCCATAGAATCTTGTATATAACGGTGTAACGGATGAGGTTGCTGTAGACGTTCTGTTTGCATTTTTATCACACATTAAGTTAAATACGATATGATGATAAGGAACGCTTACATTATCATAAACTTCTGCAGGATTATAATAACGTCCTGTATTATCCGATGCTCCAAGAGGCTGTACATCCTGTATCTCTACCTCCGGTTTTTCTTTTTTTATGGAAGTCTCTTCCGATGTGTTTTCTCTTTTCTCCTGCTTTTCAGCGTCTTTCTCTTTTGTCTCTTCTGATCTTACCTCTTCTTTTTTGGGTTCTTCTTCTGTCACTTTATCCGGTGCATCTCCGATACGTCCGTTTCCAAAGTATTCTGCAGATGCCTCCGGCATCGATACGGCTTTTTCTTTTAACTTCTGATAACGTTCTTCTATGCTTATCCCTTTTCCAAAAGATGCTGCTACGCCTGCTGTATATGCACAGGAGATCGATGTTCCTTTTACGGTCATCTGTTTTCCTGACACCAGTACGTCCCTTTCTCCATAGGAACAAAAATCAACTGCTCCGTAATTTGTATACTCTGCAGCCTCTTCTTTGTTCTTTATGGAGCTGATCACTGTTACATACTCACTGTTAGCCGGTGCGTATTCCCGGATATCCGTACTGTCATTCCCTGCAGCACAAAGTGTCATGATATTTCTTTCTTTTGCCTCTTTTATTATCTCATCCAGTGCCGGTGATATCGTTTTTGATGATACTCCCAAAACGATCATATCTGCTTTCTGATCTATGGCACTTTGAATGGATTGATATATGGATGAAATGCTTCCCTCTCCCTGGCTGTTTAATGCCTTGATCGGAAGTATTTTTACTTTTTCTGCATTTACTCCATTCTCTTCCAATGCTGCTATGATTGTTTCTGCCATAGCTGTTCCATGTCCATTATCATCCATCGTAGAACCGGCATCTCCTGTTCCGGATAAATTTACCCCGGTATCTTCTATGTAAGCAGTAACAGAGGCTGTTCCAGCATCGATTCCTGTATCCGGAAGAGCGATCCTAAATATATCATCCTCCACCGATTCTTTTGTAGTTTCTGTATCCGGTTCCCCCGGTAGTGCTTCCTGTTTTGTTTCTTCTTCTGCATTTGGTAGATCTGTCTGATCCGTTTCCGGTTCTTCATCTTCCATATCCGTTTTAGATGTGTCCTCATCCTTTTTTTCTTTTATGGAATCTTCTTCCTGATCCGAATTTTTCTGATCGGCTTCTTCCTGATCCGCCTCTTCTATATTTTCCTCTTCGGGATTTTTTTCTTCCTGATCGTCTGTATCTTTTGTCTGGATTGTTACCTTCACATCCTGATCAACATACTGGACATCTGATGAATTTATAAAACTTTGATATGCGTTCTTTGCACCTTCTTCATTTTCATAGGATAACAGATATGTATTTGTTCCAATCTCTCTTTTATCCATTGCTCCATGTATGTCCAATTCAGGATTTTCGGATTTTACTATCACATTCTTATATGCAGCTACTGTATTTTCTGTTGTTGTGTCTGCATGAACCATGGATAGTCCCGGCTGCGTCAGGAATACGGTCATGGCAAGCAGGGCTGCCAGTCCTTTTTTATATCTCATGCTTTTACCTCCAATCTGCATAGAATATCACATCTGATGTTATTTTCTGACTAAAATCTGCCTTTTGTCCTGTCTCTGCATTGATCCATCCGGAAAAGATACGTCCATCCTCATCCTCCGGTTTCTGTGGTTCGATCAGATCAGACTCTTCTGTCAGTGTGACCTTTTTATATAAATCCTCATCCCTTCGTTTTTTATCAAGGTAGAAAATTTCACTATATCTGTTTTTTTCTTTTATGGAATCTTCCTGTTGATCCAAAATGATTGTTCTTTTGCAGCTTACTCTTCCAGGATTTCCATTAGGATGCTTATAAGAAGATGTCACTTCTGCAGAAAGAATCCCTTTTTGATAATCTGCTTTTAAAACCGTGACGGAAACGTCTGAATCAGAATCCATCTGTAGCATCAGATTTTCTATAAAAGCTGCCTGAAATTCATCATTGTTTGTATAATTTCCCTCTTCCTTTGTTTTCTGTCCTGCTGCCTCCATAGCAGTTGTGATCCCATCCTGAATCTCCGTCTTTCTCTCTGTCTTTCCCTGTATCGTATACAGTGTCAATAAAAGAAGAATTACAATGACAAATGCTGCCAGTCCGGTTATTAGGTTTTTCATTTATTTCTATGCCCCTTTCCTGTTTACTGCAACATAAAAACTAATTTCTGTCTGGTTATTGTCCTCATCTTTTCCAGATACCTTGATCTGGTAGAACCCTGACTTTGGAAATTTGACAATTCCTTTTTCTGAATCAACAGATGCCTCCGATAATTTGGATTCATCTGAAAGTAATACTTCAACTTCAGGATGTTTTATTTCTCCATCAGAAACTGCCTGTGCCAGAGTCTTTTCACTTTTTCCTTTATCTTCTTTAAGATTGATCTCTTCAAAGATGCAATACTCTTTTTCTGCTTCTTTGGAACTCTTCCCGGTATATTCCAAGATTGGGTTTGCCAGGACTGCTTTTTCAAATGCCGTTGTATTAGAAACTGTGCTTTTATTTTCTTCCACGTTTTTTCCCAGCTTTCCGGCAATCCCCTTATTGTAAAGTCCAATAACGATCAAAACAGCAAGGATCGCTATCAAAAATCCTGCCATGACCCGAATGAAGTTTTTCATATCCTGCAGCCTCCCTTACATTCCATATAACCACTTTGAAAACATTGTTGCTGCTGCTGAAAAGCCACCGCCAAAAAAAGCACCGGCAAATACTCCGATCATAATAACTGCTCCTCCGGCTTCTATCAATGTTTGTCCATGTTGTTTTATAAACTCTATCATCTGTTCTAACGCCTCCTATGAGCTTAAGTACCGTAGCAATATACTAAATATCCCTATCAGTGGAAGATATAATGCAATTTCTATCATCACTCCACCTATCTGCTTTATTATGCTTTGCATTAATTTACGTTCCCCCTTACTGTATGTGTGCTTTTTGATCCTAAAATCGGAATGGAATAATCATATGTCAGCACTAATTCTGCACATTCTACATCCTGGGTATCTCCAATGCTTCCGCTTTCATTCTCACCATAAGCAGCACTCTGCTTTCCACTCTCTTTGCCGTACACATTAACTTCAAGAGCATAACCATTTTCCTTTGCGGTACGTCCCACTTCCTGAATGACATTTCCGGAGAAATTCGATTCCGCAATTTCTTTTTTTGCTGAATCCATAAATCCCCTCGCAGAAGAAGCGTCCAGCTCTGCCGATATTGTCCCGACCGCAATATATGTAATCATTGCAGCAATGAATAGTCCTAAAAATCCTTTGATAAACGCATCCATTCTTTCTTATACCCCCTTTATAGTCCAGTGCCGATGTTTCCATATGTCGTAAGCAGAATCAGACCTAAATCTGCCATCATTTTCATTCCTGACGGGATTACCGGGTAAAGCATATATACCATGATCCCGGCTATCTTGTTATTATTTTTAATCTTTTCGCTTTGTATGGTCATTTCATTGTTTTTGTCTATGATCTGTAAAATCTGCTCTTCCTGATTTCCCCCAAGTCCTTTAGAAATCGAATATAAGATTTTCATGCTTTCATGTACTTTAGGCAAATCATAGATTTCCAAAAACTCAAAATATGCATCCGGATCTGCAGGTTTCATCTGCAGTGTTTCACTAAATTCTTTTAAAGGGTACTGCAGTACGTTTGGTGCATTTTCCATGGATTTATAAATTGCCCCCTGTACGCTTTCTATTTCCATTAGCAACGTGATCTCAAACAGCCACTTTGGATAATCTCTTTCTACCTCTTTTTCTATCTGCTTTTTCCTTTGCGAATATTCCAATTTATGCTGATTCAGCATTAATACCGTTATCGGAATGCCAATGGCAAAGCATACCAATGATCTCGTAAATGCATAACATACAACGGTAATACACATTGGAATGACCGCCCATTTGATACTTGATACAATTTCTTTATGTTCATCGTAATTTTTAATATATTCGTAATCTTTCAGGATTTCCTTTTCATCGCGTTCTTCTACTTCCGTAAGCCAGTTGACTGCATTTTTTTTCATAACTCTTCTGAACAATAAAAAGATCAATACAAAGTTTAATACTACCAGTCCACGCTCTGCCATCTGGGTCATGATATTCATTTCTTTTGGAAGGAAAAACAGAAGTATTTCCGGTGTAAAAAACAGGGTAATCATCGACAATATTACTGATACCATCATATTTTTCTTTTCACTCCTGCATTGCTCCGTAATACTGATCCATGCATTTCTGCGTTTTTCCAAAATCTGTATGGACTTTTCATAGTCCCCCCCTCTTGTTTCATTCCTGATGAGAAAATCATGGAAAAGCTCCATTTGTTCACATCCATACTCTTCTGATATGATGTCTAAGGCTCTTTTGGATGCATCTGGCTTCGTATACTCTATTTCAATCTCACGGAGTGCCCGTTGCAGCGTGTCTTTCATATCCCCATCTTTAAATAATTTCTCCGTGTCTTTTAGGGACTGATATATTTTTCCTCTCTGCCTGTATGCTCCTTCCATCTGCTCAAGGTAGACACAGGCATCCGTAAATCGTTTATATTCCATCTTTTCTTTTTGAATATTTTTTAAAATACCCGGTATCAAAAGAAAGAGACAGATCATCACTACGATTCCAAATACTACTCCTAATTTTAAGATTCCTGCTATGAAAAGACCTCCAAAGACGGAGATCCCTATATTTTTTATGCTGATCATTTCTTTCATTGTTATGAAACCGCCTCCAGACTTTCTTTTTTCATTAATTCTTCCAGTTCCTCGCAGTAAAATGCATTTGATATTCCGCTCTTTTCCATCCTCAACTCAATATCTTCCGGCAATACGATATCCTCATTTTCCAGTTTTCCGTTTCTTACGATCAGATTACAATAGTTTTTTCCATTCTCTCTTGAGAAAAATCCGATCTGGCTGATATATCTTTCATATATCTCTTTCTGTGGATCGTAACGTGTTTCTAATAACACTCCTACATCCATTCCTACATAAACATCATTTTCCAAGCGTTCTGCATCCTGTTTATTCTCCAGCATATTTAAGATCCGATCAGGTATTTTTCTGACATCATCTGTATGTAATGTGGTAAAACCGGAAATTCCTGTTGTCCAGCATTGGATCAGATATTTTACTTCTATGGAACGTGTTTCCGACAGCATCACTCTTTTAGGTGTTAAACGCAAAACCGTAGACATTGCATCTGCGTAAGAATAATGTTCATTGACACGAAATTCCATACAATCCTTTCCCGGATTAATTTCATGATAATGCAGCTCCAATGTGTCCTCTACTGTGATAACTTTCTCTTCTTCCGGAATAAATGTTGTCAAAAATTTTGCACATTCGGTCTTTCCAACACCCGGTTCTCCGCAAAATACCATATTCAATCTTGCTTTTACGCAATTTGCTAAAAGATGCAGCACTTTTTCTTCGCAATAGTGTTCCTGAATTGCTTTGCCTGGCTTGATCCTTTGTTCCGGAAGTGTTTTCCTGATACAGATACCGGTACCTGTTATTGCTACAGACTTATGTACTACCGTGATCCGGTAATTTCCGGTTTCTGCTTCCAGAGTAGGATTTGTAGCTGTCAGATTTTCTCCCAACATATTTGATACAGCAGCCGTAAATGACTCTATAAAATTTTCTGTAAGCTGTTCTATTACATCTTTATCTGTTACTTTCACCCTTCCAACATTTACATCACGGATCCACAGATCACGACCGTTAAAATCAACATCCGTGATATCATCTCTTTTTAAATACTGTAAAAACGGTCCATATTGAATTTCTGTAATTTCTAAATTATCCATTGTCTTCATCAGCCTCCTATAAAAAATTCCAAAGCAGATACCCCACTTTGGAATTCTTTTGAATCAATCGTTATTCCATCCAAATTTTGCTCTGTGCTTTTTCATTAAAGGTTTCTATGAGTCCTTCAAATACTCCATTAAATACTCCTGCTTTGTATATTGCAATAATAACGCCAATGATAGCTATTACGGCTAAAATTTCCAATATTACTTCTCCATGCTGTCTGATAAACTGGATCATGTTTTTACTCTTCCTTTCTCTATAAATTTTCTTTATATAACAACTCTGTTACTGCTTTGTGGTATTCCGGATTGTCCTTCATTTTTTCATATGCTTCCTTTGCAGAATACCTTGGTCTACGGTTACGATTTTCCCGCAATGCTTCAAAAACATCCACGGTATGTATTATTTTTGCATATACGCTGACTTCTTCTGTCATGACCGGGATGGGAGTCAAATGCGGTGCATCCCTTCCATGATGAAATAACACTACTTCTGCTATCTTATCCGGAACCTGATTCTCTAAGAGAATTTTATATCCAAGGTACGGATGCAGGTTCATTAATTCACGTTCGATCTCTGAAAAGGACTCTGCTTTCCGAAACATATACTCATTGATCAATGTCTTTCCTATGTCCAATACAGCACATGCATTCACAAGCACCTCTTTGTCTATCGAATCCTTTTCTTCTAAATATCCGTAAATCGTGATTGCTGCTCTGTTCACATTACAACAATGCTCAAAAGTTTCATCATCCATTAGATTTGTCAGCTTGGATATCGAATCCAGGAGTTTCATCTAATTCCTCCATTTCTTCTTTCATCTGTTCTAAAAACACTTCCCTGACATCTTTGTTTAATAACGAAAATGTTGCTATGCACGTCGCTGCTCCAAATAAAAGAAACAACACTATCATAAGAACCGTTTCTATCATCAACACCGCCTTCTTCTTACGGGCTTTTTCTTTTTTTATGGAAGTATTCTTATTCTCAATAAATGATTTTTTAAATTTTGCTTGTTTCATTTCCTGTTTTTTGACAGTAAAACCTTGATTTTATGCGGGTTTCAGGCACCTGCTATTTTTAGCATCATTGAAATAGATCTAAAATTCCTTTTCTCATTTCCGGCTCGACCTCCTGTAATGGAGTGATATACTCTCCATCTTTCACAATAGATCCAATAGGTGCCTCATTTTCTTTTGCATCAATTACTGCCAGCTTTCCCTCCTCATTCTGCAGAACCGCATAATCTTCCTTATAATGCCCGATGATGTTCCAATAGGCTTTTAATACCTCTTCCTGATTCATGTTTTTTCTTACCCTCCTTTTTTCTTGTACGTCCTTTTTTAGTTACTTTATTAATAATCCCTTTTACAGGAATTATCTGCTCATATATTCTGGTATCTGTAAGACAAAATGGATCTTTTACTTCTTCTGAAAATAAAACTGTCCCTATATCCTCAAACTGTTTTACGATCTCCTGCTTTTCATCTTCTGCTGTAAATGAAAATATAAAAAATGCATCTTTATAAAAATTATTTTCAAGCAACTCCTGTGTATATCTCATTTCTGTTGGAAATGATCCGGTAACAAATATCTGTATATTCTTCTCTAAAAAAGACAATTTGTTAAAATCGGTATCTGTATAGACTCCGTAATCATAAACAAAATAGTCATAATCCATTTTTAAGACATCTGTCAGCCTGTCTTTTTTAAAATAAATGTCTGTATTTTGAAATTGGATCAGACCGATCTCCTGATCTACATACTGGCAGTTATACCACTCATAAATATCTCTCCAGAAAGAGCTTCCATTCATCTGTATGTAACAGGCTTTATACCCCTGCAATGTCAGATACTTTACTATCTGCAGTGCCTGTGTAGTTGTTCCTATCCGGTGGCAGCTTCCTGCAACACTGATATATTTTCCCTGGAATGTCTGCTCTTTCTGTTTCTTTTGTTCCTCTTCCACATCAATAGGGGAAGCATTGCTCATATTATTTTTTTCATAATATCCGTTAATACACTTTTCAAAGGTATCTTTCTGTTCGGATAAGGTTGCCTCCGTAATAAAATACTTTACCTTTCTTGCCTTTAACTGCATGATGACTTCTGACTTCATGCTGTATCCGCAAGCCAAAATAACAATTTCTGCATTATTGGTATTCTGTAAACGTTTTATTTCTTCTGCAAGTTCCTTTGCCTCATCATGGTATTGCTCAATATCAAATACCATATAAGAGCAATTCCCATATGATAAAATCTCATTTACCTGAGAAGCAATATGTGCATCCTCCGGCACATATACGGTTTCTTCCTTTAATCTGCTTTTTGCTACCTCTTCTGCAAAAAAGCCCTTTTCCTCCTGTCCAATAAAAATAATCATTTCTTTTCCTCTTTTCCGGGTTTCTTTGACAATTTCTTTTTCAACACTTCTATTTTTTTGTTACACTCTTCCACGTTCTGTATATTGGTTTTCTTTTCCTCTTCCAGATTTCGGATGTTTCCATATGCTTTTTTTATAATGTTATCTGTGTTTTCCTGTTCTTTTTCCGTTTGAAACTCTTTGGATTCTGTCAGTTCTAAAATCTTTTCTGCGTACTCTTCCTGCTTTTTGGTCTTGTCCTGATTTTCCTTTTGATACGTCTGAATTTTTTTATTCTGTTCCGATATCAAAAGTTCCATATGCTTTTTAAAATACTGTTCTTCCGTACACAGGGATATGGACTTTTTCACTTTTACGGATTCATCATTGGTATAAAATTTGACCTGCTTTTTCTTTCCGTCCGAAGATTTCACATAAATATTAAAGATCATTTCTTTCCATTTTTTAGGTACATTTCCAACCCTTACAATGGCAAAATCTTCTTCTGATGCTATGACTTCTATATCTAATTTCTTTAATTCCCTCGTCATAGCTTCATATTCAAAATCATCCAGTTTATCCAATGAATTATTGGCAATGCCAATATCCAGCTCCATCATTCGTTCTGCCGGTGAATATTCCCATTTTGTTAGCGTAAATGTTACATTCTCTGCTGATCTTTCCGTATACATCGGAGTAGCCATTTGATAATCGTTTCCATTAGGGAACCAGCTTTTGGAAGTTAAAAACAAAAACTGACCACAAAAGAAGATCAGCAAAAACTTTATCATTCCTTTATTCCTGCTTTTATGTAATTGCTCTATCCATTGCTTAAATTCTAATAACATTTAACCCTGCTCTCACTTTACAAAAGATTTGATAGCTGCCTTATTACCGTAAATTTTTTGTATTACATCCTTACACCTAAGATTCTGATCCACCCTTACGATCTGGATCTGAGACCCTGCTGCTTCTTTTATTTTTTGCTGCATGGTATCATCCGGTTCTTCTACGATGACAAGCACATCCGCATCCTCTACATAAGGTGTTAAAACAGCAGATCCTTTATATACTTTATTTGCTTTTTCTAATAACTGCTTTTTTTCTGATTCCCTGCAACAAACAAAAACTTTTCTCATATCTTTTTCCTCCTGTTAAAAACAATTCATGGTTTTACCATGGGACGATAGAAAAACTTTTCAATTCCCGGTTATATACCGCATCGAATCCAGGTGAACTATCCATATCTACTACAAAGGACACTGCTACTGTTTTCTTGTTATAATCGATCAAACATTCTCCATAGAAAGACACGGATTTCATCTCTGCCAAGCCATATCCATTCATCCATTCACGGATAGCTTTTTCTAATCCAGCTTTGTCATTATCAATAAAATTTAAGACTTCTTCATTTAAGTCCTTTATCTCTACGGATGATACTGCCGATATTTCACTTCCATCTTCTATTTTTTCAGGTTGATCATCCTCTGTAATCTCTTCTGTCTGTGTCGTACCGTTATTCAATGCCTTACCAATAACATTCTCTATATCCTTGTTATCATATGATTGTTCCTGCTGTGCCTTTTTGGTTTTCTCCTCCGTTTTCTTTGTGTTTTTCATGGAAAGATAACCTTCCATAAAACAAAAAATGATAAATACCAGTAAGAATATCATTAGGATCTTCTTTTTCTTCTTCTCAGCCTCCTGTTTTTTTTCTTTTATGGAATCTTCTTCTGATTTACCCATGCCGTATAATTTCCTCCTCGTTGTTATTTGTTAATGTAACTAAAATGCATATAGTCCTTACTGCTATTCCAATCTCCTCCCCAATAAAAACCATATTTTTTAAAAATATTGACCACTTCTGTAGTAACTGCATAGGGATCTTCTCCCGGTTTATAATTTCCGGATGTATACCCGATCATCGGATTGGAGTTCCAGTTCACATCAATTGCTACACCATAAGAATGTGCAGATACTTTGTTTCCTGATACCATGTTTCGCCAACAATATGCGGATGTATCGGAAGCCCTTACCGGGAAACCAATGTTTTTTAATTCTGTAAATGCTCCTATCACATTCACTGCAATACTTTTATGTACCGTAAGCTGTGCTGTACTTTCTGTGCCCGCTGTATCTATGACTGGAATACTTACCGTAGTCAGATACTCTTGCATTTGTGTGCTGCTTGTAGGTTCTCCATTGGGAAAAAGCCATGACATTCTGTTTTCTAATGGTATTCCGGAAATTTCTGCACTGTCTCCACTTGGCATATAAGGATAATAGCGTAGTACATGATCGGTATAATGTTGATCCCCATACCGCCATTCCCCTAGCCTTTCTGCTCTTACACCAGTATTTCTTACTCCATTACTTTTCTGCCTTGCAAATTCATTTGTCAGTTCCTGTGTCCATTCCCCACCATTTTCTTTTACAAACTTTAAAAATCCTCCACCGAAGTTATAACTTTGCAATGCAAGTTTTATATGTATAATGTCCATAATTCCACCAACACCGGATTCCATTAAGTAACCGGACATGATTTGACATGCCCTGTCTATGGATGTTGCAGTGTCAATGCTGTTTGGTGGTTTTCCAAGTGATTCGGAACATTGAAATACATCTACACATGCTCCACCACTTTCCTGCATCATTACAGCTAACATTAGATCTGTATATTCCTCTATTCCATATTTTCTGGCTGCCTCTAGCACCTGTCCTCTGTAATTCTCTACTAACGGACTGAGTGGAATATTAGCACTGGTAATATACTGTTCTGCAGATTCTTCCTCTTTCATCTGTTTTTTATAAGCAACCATTTTCTTTCTTTGAAAGTTTTGTACCATACTGACAGAACCAAATATTGCTATTAGCAGCGGTATTATCATACCTATCATTACCATTCTGATTATTTTCTTCTTCATGCATCAAGCTCCACCTGCGAATAAAACCCTCTCCTTTTCTGTCAGGAATACTTTATATTCAATGTTGTGTTCATTCGCTATACAAAGAATGCATTCGCCCTGTCCCAGTAACGGTATTCTGTTTTTTTGTGAAACGGTCAGCATACTTCCAAAAGCTACATCCAACATTGGAATAGCAGAACTTTCTTGATGGAAAAGTACCTTGTATTGTGTTAATTCAAAGATATTTTTTAACTGGTTCATTACCCTGGCATCTACAGAGCCTGTCCCACTTCCATCCAGGGTAGGAAAAAAGTCTCTGATAGAATGTGAAGCGAATAAGAGACTTCCGAAAAACTTTGGTGCCTCTCTCATGAAAATATCTATCATCTCTAATACCTGTGGTTTTGATGTATTAACCCATCGATGCGATTCATCTATGATAATTAAAAATCTGACAACATCCTCCCAATCAATTTGTCCTGATTCCCATTTTTCTTTCATAATGATTCCATTTGTCACACAGTTATCCCACGACAAGGATAATAAGTTGATCAAAATTGCTGTAAATATACTATCTTCCAGCTCTTTCACATTGGACAGATCATAAGTAATGATCTGTTCATCCATGACATTCTCAATAGATGTAATACCGTCAAATATCTTTCCATATGTTTCTTTTAACTTCTTTAACTGATCTAAAATATGATCATAATCAATCATCTTTTCTGCGATCAGAGCTTTCTCTGTTTCGGCATACTCTGTTACTTTCATCCTTTCCATTTCATCTAATGTTGTGTTGATCAGATCTGTTAGCGTAGGATAGGCATTTACCGGAAGTTTGGTTATCTTCTTTCCAACATGAGGTTTTAAATCAAATTTTTCATATAAAACATCCAGGATTTCATGAAATCTGTTCATCTCATGTGAGGCACACTCCACCTTTGCGGAACGATATATAGACTGTACCTTTGCAATATGTCTTGCATAATTGACAAATTCATTGTCTGTTACCTGTTTGATCTCCAGCCAATTTAACATTCCTTCGCTTCCATCAAAATTAATAACTTTTCCTCCATATTCCCGTGTCATATTCTTAAATTCACCGGTTACATCAAAACACCGTATAAAGTTTCCTCTGGCTGCATTGTATTCAAACCGTTTTTTAAGATATGTGGATTTTCCGGAACGCTGCAAACCTATGGCTACACAATGGTACTGCAATCGTGTTTTTGATTTATGAAACTCATCAAAAAGTACACTTCCTCCGGATGGTGTTGCTCCCATATAATTTCCATTGGGATCTCTTAACTCTGATGTATAAAACGGATTTCCTCCGGCTATAGCCTCTGTTTTAAAAGGATTTCCTTCAAAGGATAGCTTTGTACACTGTTTACGATATGGCAGGTACTGGCTTTTCCATTCTTCTTCCATCTCATTTAAGAAAATGGCTGATTTATACTCATCTGTACCTAAATCATTAATGATTTTTTCGCATCTACTCTCTAATTCTTCTCTCGTCATTGCATAAACGTATATCCTGATCTGAAGCATTTTTACCACTTCTCCCATTCTGGATATTTCATCATACAACTGCCTTAATTCTTCCTTTCTTAGTTCTGCATCATAATATTGCTCATAGTTCTGTGCAAAGCGGCTCCTGCTATCCTGCTCTCCTATTGACTTATTGATATTTGCCTGAACAACACCTTTCTCCAACGTATACAAATCTATCGTTGTTATCGTGTTATCCTTTCTACACAAATTCATCAGCCAGTTTTCATCCAATACATCCGGAAACTTAAATGTATGAATACAAGTCTCATATCCCACACCGGTTCTTGCATAATCCGCTTCAAAGAAAATACCGCCCTCCGGCTGTATTTTAGAAATGAGATTTTTGTTTGAAAATGATGATTTTTCGTTATCAATTCTTCGATTCTTGTTATTGATTTTGTAAAGAATCTCCACTTTTTTTTCAAGAGAAATCCTCTTAGTCAATGCTCTTTCATTCATTCCTAATACAGACTGGATATTGTCAATGGTTTTTCTGTATTCTTCCTCTGTTTCACAGAAAATCTGCATATAAAACTCTCTTGTTAGATAATTTTCCTGTAAATACTCCACCTGCAGAAGTGCGGTGTCTAAAAGTTCCTTAAACATAGGATTTTTACTCTTTTGGATCTTATCTGAAAAATACTTTTTTTGTTCCGTAGTATCCTCTGGAAAATTTAATGCCCAAATTTTAATATCCTCAGATGTCAGCTTATAGAATTTTTCAAAATAGCTGTTGTCTAACCTTCTTTCATCATCGTCCAGATTTTTTATATCCTTTGGATTTATCTGAATAAAATCCATAATGGTTCCATCTGAATAGATAAAATATTCCTTTTCAAAATCTATTTCCTTGATGGGTATTAAACTTGTTACTTCATTTTTCTTCTTTTTTGTGATCATAACCTCTCATCCTTTTCATAAACTGGCATATACACATTGTTTTTTCTCTGAAATAATCGAATGATAATAGCATGGTAATTTTCTCTCATTCCATTTGTGTTACTTGGCATTGCAAGGTAAATGCCACAACAAGTAGTAAATATCACATACAAAAAACTTAACTTACTTGTAACATTCTGTTTTACGATCCATGAGATCAGAAAACTTCCTGCAATAAGGATAGCCTGGTTGATCTTTACTTTTGACATAACAGTCTTTTTAGAATTGATTTCCTGATAATTTTTGTACATCCCTATTATTTCCTCTCTCTGTTTTGTCTGTTATCTGCTCTTCTGATATTGGTATTATCCATTCGATTACCTTTCTTTATGTTTTCTTCTCTGTTTGTCTTTTCACGACCACTTTCTTTTATTCCTTGGTTCGTAAATCCTCCCAAAGCAGATGTCGAAGGATTTTTATTTTCTTTTTTATGGAAGTCTTCTTCTCTTCCAGTTGTACCCATGCCACTATCGGATGGCATATGATTGCTCTGACTGCTTTCTCCAGGCATTCCAGAAGCACTTTCTCTTCCCGGTACACTCATACCACTATCGGATGGCATATGACTGCTCTGATTTCTTTCTCCAGCCATTCCAGTAGCACTTCCTTTCTTCTGTCCGGATGCTGCTTTTATTCCATCTTTTTTATCTATATAATTCTTCATTCCATCCATTGCCTGTTTTTGCGGATCATTTTTTGTTTCTTCATCCATTGTTCCGGATGCTCCTAAATTTGATTTTTCCTGATTTTCTTCTCCCTCTATGCCTTTTGCTATTCCGGCATTTTTATCTTCTGATTCATTTAATGGATCAAGATTCAGTTCAGCTCCATTGTTCCCTGCACTTGTATTCTCCCTATCTTCTCCTGGCATTTTTCTGGTTTCTGCTGCATTTCCTTTATCATTATGTACGGCACCTGTCTTCATTGCTTTTCCTGCAGCATTTTGCATCTGTTGATTCTTTGCGTTCTGTTCCTGTTCTCCTGTTTTATTTTCCTGTCCTGATTTCATATGTGCAGCATCTCCTTTCGCTGCTCCAGGCATATTTTTTTCTTTTCCATCTGCTCCCTGAGTACTTCCTGTACCACCACTCATTTTACTTATTCCGGATTTTATCTTCTGTCCTATCGTTCCTGCTGTTCGTATTTTAGAATCAATATCAGCTTTTGCCATTCTTGCTCCAAAAGCAGCTCCGGCTATCATTCCGATACCACTCTTCATTCCTACATCACGTCCGGAGATAATTTCCATAACATTCGGTCCATCTATAACCGCAATCGCTACAAGAAGTTCCAAGAGAACTTTTACTAGAGGGGTTTCTGCAAAATTCTCTGTAAGAAATGCCTGGAAAAACAAATATAATCTGATATTTAAAACTACCAGAAGCAACGCAATATAAGAATCTCTGATCCCTAATAATATCTTTTTTACCTTTGTATTGTTAGAAAGTTCTCCTGAAAATACAACTGCTATAACTTCACTTGCAAATATGTTGTAAATAAGCTGTACTGTTTTCAAAGAGGCACACAGATAAATTAGAACAATGATTATGAGTGAGATTATGATCTGTCCATATTCCACTTTGTACCGGTAGTAAAATTGATTGAATAAGTCTGCATCATCCTTGCTGTTCCACCCTATTCCATTGTAAACATCTTCTATCCTCTCCTCATTTGTAGCACCACTATTGATAAAGAACAGATATTTTCCAAGAATATTTCTTCCTTCATCTGTTGTTAGATAGGATGAATTAGGATTGATAACTTCTTTTATATTGATAAGTTCTATCTGTTCGTCACTTAATGAATCATACTTTTTAGGTTCATCATTTGCTAAATTTATAAGTCCCTGTTCTTTATCTATATAAAGCAGATCATACATATGGTCTTTAATTATGACACTGGAAGAAGTACTCTGACTTCCTTCCAGTGCTTTTTTTCCTAACTCTAATGTTGTATTAAGATCGGATATAATGACGGTTCCACTTCCGGCTACCATGAAAAACAGAAGCATAGAAACAATAGGATTAATGCTCAACTTTTCATTCTTAAACATGAGCATCATTCCTATTGCCAAAAGAGAAATGCAGACAACTGCAACTGCCAATGGCTGCAATTCCTTTAAAAAGTCATTGCTTGTATTCCAGGTTGTAACATTTATTAAGGAAAATGCTTTTTCAAATAGTGTCTGTACTACATCTGCCAATTTTTTCAGCAGTTTTACAATTCCCCATCCAATCGTTCTACAACCATCCAAAAATAGATCATTTTGGACAAAATACTTTTTATTTTTTATAAAATATGGTATCAGTGTGTCTGCTTCTGCAATTATCATCTGCCAAGTTCTCCCTCCAAAACATTTAGCAATGGTTTCTTTTGATTTTCTTCTATCTCATCTGTATCACTGATCAACTGGATCAATGTTGTAATTTCCATATCATTAGTGATTTTCCAACGTTCTAAAACATCATCTCCTAATGATTTTTTTAGTGCCTTGTTTAAGGATTTATGCTTTTTTTCTGATAAATCTCTGAGCTTACTACTGTCTCTATCATCTCCTGCTGCAAGATCATTTTCAAATCTTGCAAATGTCTTATTGTAATCCCATACTCTTTCTTTTGGATTGATATAAGAGCAGTCTTCTGTATTAATTTCACTTAGTCTCACTTCTTCCGGATTTTTAATATCCGTCAGGTACTGGTATCTGTATTTGAACCTCTGTCCATTCTTTATGGAATTAAAAATTGGTTTCGGTTTAACATCATTTCCCTTCAGATCTGTTCTCATCGTACTTCTGATCACAATACATTCTCCTTTTTGCAATGACATCAGATCCTCCGGCTTCATCAATGGCTTCTCTACCACATTCTCATGGTATGTTTTATGAAGTGAAAATTTAGATCCTACCCTTTGTATATCCGTAATACTCTCCGTTCCAAGAGAGGAAGAAAATTCCTTTGCTGTCTCTAAATCATTCGATATGATCCAGATTTTGTTATGACAGTTATTTTTTATTATCTTATAGTCTTCTCCATATACCTTTTTTAACTGTTGCTCATCCTGGATATAAAAATCAAAGGTAATTCCAAGACCGGCTCCAAAACTAAGCATAGTATCTGCCTCTTCCATTTTTGGAAAGTTTCCAATTTCATCTCCTATAACTTTTATTTTTCTCTTACACTTGCCATATTCAATGCATTGTTGAGCAATTACAAAATACACCTGTCTTATAAAAACACTTGGTAAGAAGTATTTTGATTTATCGTGACTTGGTACCCCTAAGAAAACTGCAATCGGTTTATCTCCAAAACCTAAATTCTTGATATCAAGTGAACTTTCTGCTGTCATCTTTGCAATGTTCTCATAAGTAAATTCGCCAAGTTTTCTAAGCATTTCTGAGAAAATAGAGCCTTTTGTTCTGTTTCCGGTTACTTTTACTCCGATATAACGCAGCTTTGCCCTGTCAAATTCAGGTCGGTTGTTAAAGTAAATGTCAATTCCAGTTAAGTTTGAATCTGGAATCTCTATATTAGATACTTCCGTGAAAATATTAATGATGGAATAGAAGTTAATACATTTTTCATTTTTATTGCTTTCATAAAAGGATTCATCAGAAGGTATTGCCAAAATATCTCTTTCCATAATGACATCTTCTGATATTTCCTTTGTTTCGTAATATAACGCTCTCGCTTTCTCTTGTTCTTCTTCCGGAAGATTACCAAAGGCTTCCTGTTTCCTCTTAAATACTATTTCCCGTCTTCGATTTTCTTTATCATCTTCACTCAGACAATCATCTATTGCAGCAAGAATCATGGCACAGCACATATCCGATGCAACATCAGAAAAGTATTTCATGTCTCCCTGCTGTGATTCCTTTCCGGAAAAAAGCATGACAGATGTTGCCTTTGCCAATAACTCTGCATTAGCCTGATCTCCATTCTTCCAAAGAACAATAATATCCGTCAGGCAGTTATACATCATAGAATGTTCCGGATCTGTCAGATTCATAAAATAAACATCATATCCTCTGTCTATGAGTTTTTGTTTCGTCATCTTATAATGTTCACACTTCATATCAATAATGACCAATGAACGCTGCTTTTCTGCCCTACTGTATACTTCAATGGATGGAACAACAAAGATCTCGCCTTTACCACCTCTACTAATTCCTATATAGAGATTGTTGACATCCGTCTGATCAATAAATAGTTTGTCTTCATACCGGGCTACAATGCAGCCTCCCCATCCTGGAAATGGTGTATCTTTTTCATCAATCTCCAGGTATTGTTCTCTGATCTCATCCAGAGTAGTCCAGGAAGCTGTACCTTTTTGCCCTACATTAAAATAATCATCTGAAAATGCTTCTTTGATTCGGAACGTAAACATTACATCTAATACTGCCAATACGGGAACCAGCAGCTTATATAGACCTTTCCAACGTCCCATATGAAACATATTCTTCCAAGAAAAGCAAACTTCTTTAGAAATTTTTCCCGTAGATAGCAATGACATATTTCCTATTGTCACTGCAAAATAATTCACTCCTAGAATTAGGATAATATCAATGATGATGAGTATGATTGGAAGAACATACCAGTTAGAAAGTAACCGGTTAATTCTAAATATTTTCTTTGGATTCCGAAAGTCTTCAAAAACACCATTGATTTGCTTTTTTATATGATTTTTTTTAATGTTCATATGTTTTTATAATCCTGCTTGAAATCCTGCTTGCTCTGCCATATCCACTCCAAATTGTACTGCAGCAAAAATCAGGAACGCACCTATAATAATATGCGGAATGTGTTCTTTTGCATAATCATTCATTTTTTTTATTGGAAACAAGAACAAAAATCCTATTATTACTACTTCTACTGTAATCAACATCCATGTATACGCTTGTACGGATGTTATGTAATTGTATATATTGGTAATAAATACCTCCATTTTAAAATCCTCCGTTTTTCTTTCTTTTTACCCTACTTAACAAACAGTTCTTATAATGTTATATAAAATCAAAAAACCTCCTTTTTATAATTGGAAAAGTATACTTTTCTTCAATTTCTCAAAAAAGAGGTTTTACGCAAAAAAAAAATAGTACAAACGCACTATTTTTTTGTAAAATTTATTCAATTTTTTAGCAAACTTTTCTCAAATTTATCTACATGAAAAAGTATACCTTTCTCACAGATTAGATTATACCAAAATATGGCAAATTGCAAGTTTTTTTTCTTTTATGGAATATATTTTCTTTTTTAGAATATGTTTGCGTGTGGTTGTATTGTTGATTTTGAGAATGTTTGCACAAGAAATTTTAAGAGGGTTTACCATGGTCTGAGAGAGGTAAGTATGAATTAAAAAAGAGAATATATTTAAAGTGAGAAAAGATTTACTTACGTTTTATATGTTACGTTTTCCCTTGATTTTTCAGCCTTTTTTCCATTTTTTCTTTGTTTCAAAATGGAATATATTTCTTACGGAATGCTTTAAGACTTGAATATTAATTTTTCTAGGGTGTACATAAATTGAATATATTTTTTTTATATGTTGTAAAACTTGAATGAATTTTTAAAAAATTCCACAAAAAAAGCAGGGTGCTCATCCTATTTTCCTGCTTACTGGTTCTCCTGTTCCCGATTTCAAATTTTGTATATGATTTATGTAATGCAAACAAGACCTAACACATTTTATGTTAAGCCTGATTACTCTGCATATCCTAATTCCTGCCTGATGATCTTATGTATTAAGGATGGCTTCAATTCTCTTCGCCACCGGTACTTATTCGGCTGCAGCTCATTCATTATTTCAATTGACGCTCCTACGATCCGTGAAAGATTAAATCCCCCTCCTCTACAAATTGCCTCTTTAATATCTCTTCGATACTGGCTGAGCACCGTTAGAATATCTCGCTTATTATCTTCCCGGTACTCACGGATGCGGTTTCTCCTGCAGCTTATCTTTATGATATGTTCATCGTATTCCTGTTGTTCAAATCTGCTTGTCCTCTGTGTATGCTTAGAATTGAGCGAAAAGAAGAACTTGGCTTCTTTGACAAAAACACCAAATAGCTGTTTTAGATCATGAAGATAGTTTTGTATTGCCCGATGCTCTACCCCTAACAGCTTCTTATATTTGTCATAGAACTTGGCTACTCCGATCTGGTAGCTTCGTTTATCTGATGTTGCCCGGCTTGTGACGATAATTCGCAGCATATCTATAGCCATCAGTTTGGCTCCTGCCTTTAATCCCAAAAAGACCGGGTTTACAAACAGGGCATGATTTACATTTAAGTATTTTACGGTTCCGTTTCTATAATCCTCATCCGTATAAAGACTAAAATCATTCCCACAGATCGTAATATCCCAATCCGTATAATCATTCTTTTCCGTTCTTATGATGTGCTTGTCCTCTAGGGAATGGATCATATCATAGAATTTCTGTGCGGAGATATTCAATGCCTCACAGATATCTTTGTAGTATATTCCCTGAATGACTCCCCTGTCATCCTGATAACGGGCTATATGCAATATGAAGTTGATTTCTTTACTCGTAATGTTTTCCCGGAACATCTTTTCCAAGACACCGAGACTTAATTTCTGCATATAGAAAAACTCCTTTTTTGTTACAAAAAATAAAGACTATATGGTATCATCCCATACAGTCTTTTTGTCTCAAACTTCTTGACAACCCTATTATTTATCATTATAATAAACCTTAGAAAGGCTTACTTTTGGCGGTTGCCTTGCTGTTTGGTATGTGAAGGATACCTTTCAGTTACTTATCGATGCTGATAACATCTTTAAGAACTGCCGAAAGACGATTATTTCAAATTGAGGGCTTCCTAAAAGCTCTCAATTTTTTTTCGTCTCAAAAACTAAATTAAGTCTATCATAACACCCTAAAATTGTCAATTTTTTATTCAATATCATGCATATTCCATATACTATATACACAATATCATGTGTTTCATATTTTAGGACAAAAAAAACCTACTTACAGCCAATGTCATCTGAAAGATCGTTTTTAGCATCTTAGACTTATTTAAAACGTAAGTAGGGGTTCTATCTGTTGGATATTATATAACTATTCTGAATATTTTGTCAACTTTTTTTGATAAGAAATGTCATTGCTCCCCTTCAGCCTGAAGCTCCTTCAGGTACTTATTGTATGTATAAGAGCTGATATTATATCTTTTCATAAATTCCTGTTTGCTGTATTTTTTATATTCTTTACGGAATACTTCCGGCTTTACCTTTCTAGGTCTTCCATAATCATCCCATTCTCCCCTTGCTTTCTTAGCTGCTATTCCCTCTGCCTGACGTTTCTTACGTTTTTCCATTTCTGCCTGTGCAAAGGTTGCATATAGCTCGATCAGCATATTATTGATCGTATCGATCATGAGCTTTACCATATTCCCATCCAGATTATCCATATTCATCAATGTTGTAGGGATCTCTAAAATCTGTACCTGAATCTCCTGATCCTTATAATAATTCAATTCCTTTAATATTTCATTCTTGTCTCTTCCAAAACGGTCTATTTCCGTTACGATCAATGTGTCACCTGTCTTAATCTTCTTTTTCAGCTTATTGTATTCCGGTCTGTCATAACCTTTTCCGGAAAACTTATCAAGATAAAACTCTGTGTTCTTTAGATCGTTCTTTTTAACATATTCCTTTAATTCAATAATTCCTCTGTCCAGATGCTGCTCTTTTGTACTCACTCGATGATACAAATATCTTTTTCGCTCCCGGCTGCAAAACTGTTGCAGCCCTTGAGCATGGAAATACACTTCACTTTTTTTATTATGGAAGACTCTTTCATCCGGTACATGAAATTCTTCTTTTAGCTGCATACAAAAAACCTCCTGCACAATAAGTTACCACAAAATGGAGATTAAGTCATGCAAAAAATTATACTATACTATAATTTTTAATTTTCCTCATCCCCTATTACCACTGGATAAACAACTGCCAGATAACTAACCAATGCCTGAAACAGTAATATTGTAATCGTAACATCCTGTTTCTTTTCCTGTGTTAGTTTTTTCGCAAGCTCCCGTAATTTTTCTTCTCTTTCCTGATCTAAATATATCTGCTCTTTTTCTGATTTTATTATATAATCCGAACATGAGTGGTTCCTGATCAGCAGCCTGTCATCGACATTCGGATCCGATCCAAGATAATAATCAATCATTCTCCTATGAAAAGATGCTTTACTGATGTCCAACTGCCGGACAATTTCTTCTTCCATCCGCTTTGCAGTTGCCGTAACTTTAAAACTTGTTAATTTCACTTTTTTCTTTTCCATGTAATCACCTATCTCTTTCTATCCCATTCACAGCGGAAAACCACACCCATGTATCAGGTGTGGTAACTATTCCAATTCATAAACCAAGTCATCTGATACACCACCAATTATAGGGGTCTATGACTACTAGCCTATGCAAAGGCACCGAAGCACCTTTTGCAGACGGTTTTTTCGCCATAGAATTTACTGCCAAAGAATTTTTCGGCAGCTTTGGGTTGTATCATACCCTAATTATTACTACTAATGCTCTATTTTACCAAGCAATTCATCATGCATTTGTTTGAATTGTTCAAATGTTTCCTTACATCCGGCTTTGTCTAATTCTACGCCATCCGTCATATGTGTAAGCAAGAATGCCGTATAGAGATTTTTCTGACACCCGGAAACCGAATCGTATCGTTCCGTTACATCCTTTTTTTGATACTCGTCTGTAATATGTGAATACTGACAGAGTCTCGATGATGCACTGACTTTTATATATTCACCATTATTCTGTTCTATTTTTTGTGACAAGAGTTCTAAAAGCATGGCAGGTCCCTTTTCATTGATGACTTTTCCATAATTTTTCCTGCTCGCATAAGAGCCGTCCTCTTTCTGCTTAAGGGGCATTCTTTCCTGCATCTGCTTATAATTCTTATCTACCACATAGAATTTATTTCCCATCGATAAAAGTTCATTAACCAAAACATAGTGCTGATATTTGCGGATGGCTGCCTGTTTCCTCCCCAGTTCTTGTAACTGTAACTGCATCTGTTTATAATGATTGCTTTTCACCCAGACAACTCTCTTGGCTCCTTGTTTTTTTATGGTTCCGTCTTCATTATAATTATCCGGATTCATGGCTCGTCTGGAACGGTCCATCTTCTGTTGCAGTTCTGTTTTTTCTGCCTCTATATTTTTCATATCTACCCGGCTTGCCAGTGGAACGAGTTTTACTTCGTTTTCACAAACGGCAGCAAGTGTTCGTAATCCCGTATCGATTCCAACACGTCCCTCTCCCATTGGGTGTTTTAATTCCCCGGTAATTCTATTATATTTTACTGGCGGTCTTCCCTTAAGGACAATCTGTAAATAGTATTTGCTTTTTCCACGCACAGTTTCCCTAATAATACGGTTAAAGGCAACGTCACACTCCAATGCTTCTTTTTCATAGATGCTTTTTACAATAACCGGTATTTCAAGACCGTTCCAAAACAAAGCTAATTCAGTAGTTCCTGTCCAGACGTTTTTTTTCGATACTGCATCTTTTTTTATACGGATTCCACTGCAATTTGAAGCTCCCTCTACAGAGTTGAAATTTCCATATCGGCAGAAATGAACGGTCTGTCCGTTTCCATATAAAAACTTGTCCCAAGAGGTCCATAGTCGATAGCCAATTTTTTGTGCTGTTGCACTGTCAATATTTTTGCTGAATGGCTGACGCTGTTTACAGGCGAGACTTCTCATACTAAAATCCGTAAAACCATATTCTTTGTACGTATCGTTTAACATCTGATACAGTTCCCGTTCCCTTTTACTGCGTTTCTTCGATGATTTTTCTTCCTCAGTTTTGGAATCATAAATCTGTGACAGTTCTTCACGAATGTTACGATATCTCTTGGTTTTTATCATTTCATTATAATCATTCTTGGTTTTTGCCACCAGTTGATTATACAAACGGCGACTGATTTCCAATCGCTTATCTATTATATCTTCCTGAAATCTTTGCGTTTTTAATGGTAATTTTAAAACAAATCTTTCTTTTTTTCTTTCATTAGCTATCTTTCTTTTCTGTTTTTGCATTGCAATTTATTTTTCTCCTTTTTAACTGTTCAACCTTACAGCAGTCATATGCAGTCGGTGCTGACTTCATTTTAATTTGAAGTCGTAATACAAACTTCCTGATGCTCATCGTCAATTTTTACAGTTCCATGTAGATTATCTATGTCAATTTTACTAGCATCCACCTTTGTCCCATTGAGATACAGATCGTATCCTTTTTTTATTGTTTTTTGAGCTTCTTCCATTTTTGCATTGTCATAAACACACCACAAAACGATGACTATGCACTGAAAAGCCACAACGATTAAAAGTACATCAATGATTTTTCTTGAATAACTATGAATTTTAAACACTTCCTATATTCCTCCTCTACCCAAAACGGCAAATATCATCGCACGTTATATTCTCGATACAATGTTAGAAAAACATTACCGACACAATACCTCCAAATAATTTACTGCTGAAAGAAGTAAGGCAACTCCTAGAGTAATATGCGGCATAAATTTCTTTGTTTTTTTATTTGGAAATAACAATAATATGCCTTGTAATAAGACTATTATCATTGCCTCTATTATAGTTACCATAATCATATCATTCATGATTCATATTAAATCCCCCCTGTTTTTTATATGCCCTTTGGGGCATTTTTTATAATTCTTGTAATTTTATTTATACAATTTGAATACGTCTTATACTCAGAAGCATTCAATGCAACAGCACCCTCTTTAAGAATATCCTGTACTTCCTTTAGATTCTTTTTTATATCTGTCCATTCAATTTGTACTGTATCCTCTATCTTGTCCTCTTTTTTATTCTTTCTTTTATTTTTTTGATAAACTTCAATATCTCGTGCTTTAATAGGCTTATCAATATCCCTCTCCAACATATGGTCTATTAAAGCATCCTGTTCTTCTTGAGACAAACTAGCAACCTTTTCGGCATTGGAAATAGAAATATGATCATCTTTAATCGCCTTTAATAGCTTTTTACTTCCCTTATCATCCACCTTTTTTATCTTGGCTACCTGTGCCGGTGATGTCTCTAAGGCTTCTGCTATTAAATCCCTTGTCGTAGTTCCTTTTATCTGTTGTACGATATCCTGTCCTTTTTCATCCTTACCTAATAGAAAATTTTCTACACCTGCTTTTCTGAGTTTTATATAAAGTTTATTCCATTCTCTGTATTCAAATAATATATCCGCTTCTGTTTTTGTTCTATGCTGATTTGTCGTTAAAATAGCGAACATTTCTTTTGAATCCCTGTCCAGAGGAATATCCATCTTATCTAAATCCCTGATCGTACAAGGAACATACTCACCCTTCCATTTTCCCTGTGAGTCTAATAACTTGATAGCCTCCAGTCTTCTATGTCCTGTCAGCAACATATAACTATCATCCGGCATTTTCATAACTTCTAATGGCTGTACCAATCCTGCCATTTCTATCTGCTGTGCCAGTTCCGGTATTGCCTTTATTGACATCTTATTCTTAGGATTAGGGATGATCTGATTGATCTTAAGATATACAATCTCCATTTTTTCTATTGCCTGTTCTTTAGAAGAATCATTTAAAAGTCCTGCTCCAAGAGACATTTCCTTTCCATTATCGAATCCTTTAATCTTACTAAAATCAAATTTACCACTCATAACCTATGATCACTCCATTCCTACTTTTTCATTTTCTGCTGTTTTTCCAGTTTCTTTAAATATTTTTTCTCACAGGCTTCACGGTCATTCGACTGTATGTATTCTGTAAGTGCCACATATGCCTGCGTTACTCCTAACTTCTGTTTTTTATCTAATGCAAGCAATGTTTCCTGCTGATATGAATTTTCTTCCAATTTTACTGTCTTTCCTATTTCATATGGAAGACGCAGCCCCGGAAGTTCTTCATCCAAAAATTCTCTTGTACGTTTCATTACATTAGTTCTCGGATCACACTGTGTAAAGAAACATCCTCCAATCTCCAATCCCGGATTATAAGATTGTACTGTACGGATAAGATTTAAAGAAATTGCAATTCCTACTAATGAATTTCCATCCGATTTTGTTGGAATAAAAACCTCATCCGATGCTACCAGAGCATTAATATTTAAAAGGTTAATCGATGGCGAACAATCAATCAGACAAAAATCATATTCCTCCTGCAACTTATCCAGATGATGCTTTAACCGAAACTGTTGTGGTGTCCGAACATCCGCTTTTAATCTTTCTTCTACTTCTGCTAATGTCTGGTATGTAGGAATGATATCTAAATTTTTATATTTTGTATGGATAATTCCATCCCTTATATCAAGACTGGAATCTATAAAAAAATCTTCAATTGATAACTCTTCTCCTATTTTTCGTCCGGATAAGATTGAACGAAACAGACTATAATAATCCACCTTGCTAAACTGATTAGACGTATTTCCTTGAGGGTCAACATCGATGAGCAACGTCCTTTTATTAAATACATCAGATAATATTGCTCCTATCGTGGCTACACTTGCTGACTTTCCTACTCCACCTTTTTGATTCATAAATGAGAATATCTTCATTCGTATATTCCTTCCTTTCATTATTTACTATATATATAGTATAATCTTTCCGTGAGTCAAATGCAAGTTTTTTCGCCAAAAATGAACCACAGAAACAACCGAATTTTTCTTTTTTTATGGAATCCTCGGTTTTAGAATTTGTAAAAATTTTTCTTAAAAGCCTGAATTTCCGCACCTTTGAGGCACCTGCTATTTTTAGCAGCTACTTTCCTATTTCCTTTTTGTATCTATAATAGGTGCTTTCACTCATTTCTAATTCCCTCATTAAGTCAAAAGGTTTGATCTCTCCATTCTCTACTCTTGAAAATTCTTCCCTAAACCTTTCTATTGCCATAACTCTAGGTCTTCCATAATCATCCCATTCTCCCCGTTCTTTCTTTGCCCGGATCCCTTCAGCCTGTCTCTTGATACGTTTTTCCATTTCCGCTTCTGCTCCGGCTGCATAAATTTCTATCAAAACATTATTTATTGTTTCCACGACCAGTTTTGCCAGATCATTCCCCAGGGAGGAGAAATCAATCAGAGTGGTCGGTATTTCCAAGATCATAATCCGGATATGCTTCTTTTGAAAAAAACGAAGTTCTGCTAAGATTTCCTTTTTATTTCTACCCAGCCTGTCTACTTCTGTGATGATCAGGACATCTCCCTCTCTTAATACATCTTCCTTTAAAACCATGTAACGTGGTCTGTCAAAATTTTTTCCCGTTCCTTTTTCTGCAAATACCTTTTCCAGTGGAATATGTTCTTTTTTACAAAATTCTTCTATTTCCCGTATTCCTCTGTCTAAGTGCTGTTCTCTGGTACTTGCTCTTGTATAACCGTAATAGTTCAATTATAATGCTCCTAAAATGTATCTGTTCTTTTTGGGTGTTCCCAAAAATTCTATTATGTACTTTTTGAGTGTACTATATTGCTATATAAAAATCAACTTTTAAAGGTATACTTTTTGGGTATAATTTGAAAAGGAATCCCCATTTTATAGGGATTCCAGGTACCTGCTATTTTTATCATCTATTCTAATTCCTGATTTTTATACAACTTTGTGATCTCTTCATATTCATAGATATTCTTTTGTATCTCATATTCACTTTTAAGAGAACGCTTGATCTCTTTTATCATTTTTTCAAAATTCGATAATACATCCGTTCTATAGAATCTTTGAAAACTCGTTTTATAGTATTTGTAATTTTTTATATTATTCAGCATTTCCTCTGCTATCTCATTTCCATGCTCTGCAGATTTTCCTAAATATATTTTTGCCTGGTTTATATCCTTTGGCAGATACCTTCCTTTCATGTATTCTATTCCAATTTTCAGCTCTGCAAATTGATTACCCTGTTCTGCTAATTCCATCATATAGGTTATTCCCTTGTTAGGATCATAAATACTTAGTTCCTCATTTAAGTATGCACTAGCAATTTTATACTCAATAACTTCATTCTTTTCTTTGATACTCTCTAAGTATGATATTCCTTTTTCTGCATCTAAATACTCTCCCTCTTTTAAGTAGATCACTCCTAACATATATTTTGCATAATCATTATCCTGCTGTGCAGCCTGATCCAAATAATAAAGTCCTTTTTGCATATCATAGATTTCTAATTCTGGATCTGTATACATTTTCCCCAAACGATATAAGGACCACTCATTCCCTTTTTCTGCAGCTTGTGTAAAATACTCAATACTCTTATTGATATCATATTCGCTTGATGTTTTATCTGCATAGATCTTTCCTAAAGTATACGCAGCCCATTCATTTCCTTTTTCCGCTGCTTTCTCTAAATACCCCAATCCTTTCTTGATATCTAATAATTCACTCTCTGCCTCATCTATATAATATTTTCCCAATGCATATAAAGCCCACTCATTTTCCTTTTGTGCAGCCTTTTCCAAATAATAAATTCCCTTCTCTTGGTTATAGTGTTCTGCATCACGTTCTAAATATATTTTTCCCAATGCGTATTGAGCAAAATCAAATGTATCATTATCTGCAACAATCTTCAAATGTTCTAGCATCTGCCCCTCATATTCAACTCCCATTTCCTTATACAATTTTGCAAGACCATAATTTGCATAAACGTTTCCTGCCTCTGCAGATTCCTCTAAATACTGTTTTGCTAATTCAATATTTTTTTCTGTTCCAAGTCCTTGAAAATACATCATACCTATACGATACGCAGCTTTATCATCCGGTGTCCTGTCATACATTTCTTCAAATCCTGATAATGCTTGTTTATATAATCGACCTGCTTTTTCTTCATCAATTTCTGTTCCAAGTCCCTTATGGTATAATTTTGCTAATTCATATGATGAATATGGAAGTGCTCTATTTTTAAGTGTATTATTTGAAATCTCATACCACAATATTGCTTCCTCATAATTTTGTTCAACTCCATTTCCGTACTTGTACATTGATGCTAAAGAATATTGTGCATAGCCGTTTCCATTTTCTGCAGCATTTAAAAAATACTTATATGCTTCCTCCTGATCCACCTCCGTTCCAAGACCTCTGTTGTACTGCTTTCCAATTCGATAATCCAAATATGACATCGTTCTTTTTTCTTTTCCACTTTCTCCATACAATTGTCCCGGTTCAAATTTCGGATAACTATGATTTCTTAAATGTTGGAATCCTTTTAATGCTTCTTGATAATAGTAATACGATTTTTCTGCATCGATCTTACAGCCCTTTCCATATTGATAATAATCTCCTAAATCATATGCAGCCAATACATTTCCTCTTTTATATTCCTGATGCATCAGCTCTACTCTTTTTCCCATATTTTCTTTTATAATTTTATTATTTTGATCATAAATAATATTTCGTGCCGTTTCATATCCATTTTTCCAGTCCATATAGACACTAGCCTCATGTGGATCGCTAAAACGATTCTCGATATTATGATCCAAATCATCTACAATATCTAATGCATCCGATTCCAATTCAAAATATAACAATGGCACCGGCATGGAAATATCTATATCCCGGTTTGTCTTCAATTCATACTCTGCAATAAGTCTTTCTATTTGATCCGGCTGCTGCTCCATATCAGCATCTAATGACTTTAACTCCTTTAGAATTGCATTACCCATTCTTCTATACAAATCATTATACTTTGTTATCCGGAAATCCTTACCGGTATTTCCATATGATGTCCTATATGCCTTTGCCTGTTTTTTTAATAAAACATCCAACTCTTTCATGTCTTCCATATGGTATTTTCGTAAATACAGATCTGTTACCCGATCGATCTCCGGTCTTACATCTTTTAATATATTATTTCCATACTGCCACAAATTTCTTGGACAATCCGGAAGATCATTATATAACTGAAAAATAGCCTGTGCTAATTCCTGATCCTGTACTAATGGATGCTTCGCCTTCTGCTTTAAGATTTCTTCCCGGATAACTTTATTGATCATCAAATTCAAATCTTTTTCCTGTATCAGCCCATTTACAATTTTACTCTTACAGGCTTCGATGCTGCTCATTTTAAATCTTCCTACATATTCTCTCTTTCCGTTATAGATCTTAGTCTTTCTTTGTGGAAATAACTCTACCGTTGCCACATGGACATGAATGTTATCTGTATTATAGTGAATGGCTGCACTCCATGTTGCATTTTCCAGATTTTCCTTTTTTAGCATTTCCCTGATTCCATTTCTGGCTACCTCTTTTAATTTTTTATCATCCAGTGTTTTTGTTTTTGCATCATATACTCCCTGTTGTGAAAGCCACCGATTATCAAAAGAGATAACTGTCTGCCACATAAGCGAACCATTATCCTGAGCCTTCTGAAAAATAGATTTTAAAGATTTCTTTTCTTCTTTAGATAATAAATCTTTCTTCTCTGTAAATATTCCTTCTGTCTTTACAGGATTTCCCATGTAATCATTATATAAATTAAACTTCTCCAGATTGTCATTACGAACAGCCTCTTTCCGATCTATATAATCTATGTAAGAACCAAATACACTTGTACCTGGCATTGTAAATTCTGTCATTATTACACATCCTGCTTTTACTCCTGCCATAATGCCCTCCATTTACTTGTTGATAAAAATAGCAGGTTCCTCAAACCCGCATAAAAAAAGGATTCTTTAAGAATTTTTCTTTTTACTTTCCCTGTAGTCTTTTCTTTGTTTGAAATGCTGTATCTTCTTTTTAATAATGCTTCTACTTTCTGCGATCACAGGAGATTCATATACATCCACCGGAATGAGCGAATCAATTTCCGGAAACTCTTGCTCTAAAATAGTGTTCATCAGATCTAATAAAATAATCGTGTTTTGCTCTGCCACTGTCGCAGCCCATTTAATTCTATCTTCATATGGTTTCCTTTGTTCCTGAATCTTCTCATATATATTCAACAGTAAATGCTCTGTCTCTTCTTGTTCCTGATATTTTTTTATAATATACTGTAATGCCTTTTTTTCAGATCTAAAATTTTGCTCCTGCTTTACCTTCAAAATGACATTCATATCTTCCTGTGATAATTCAAAATGTTTATTCATCCTCGTCTCCTTGATCAGAAATTCTATTAAGTGCTTCTGTATTCAACTTAATAATTTCCGCTATATCCTTTACCAGGTTCTCATACTTATTTTCGATTTCTTTTAACTCTCCAAACATTGCAAGCATTTCTAGCTGTTGTCTTAAATATGATTCCCTGCTCATATGTTTCTTTCTTGCCATTTCTCCCAGCTTTACAACGGCTGCTCCATCAATTCCCCTTATAGAAATATCTGCCATCTACCGCACCTCTTTTTACTATGTTTATAGCATTATATCAAAACGGCTTTAAAAAAGCAATTTTTTATGTACCGATTTTGATATATCTGTATCTATTTATTCCATTTTGCTAGCATAGGAAATCGACTGGCTCTGCCAGTCCTATCACGAAGTGATAGCAGATTTCCCTTATGCTCTTTTTTCTTCCTATTCCAGTGGAGAACCACTGGAGCTTGCGTAGCAAGCCCGGCTACGCCGTGATAGGAAGAAAAAAATTTTTCACCACCACATCCTGTCCCCGGTACAACCAATTCAATAAAAAAAAGAAAATTGGCAGGGAACTAAATCCCTGCCAACGCTTTAGATCGCCTGCTATTTAACTAACTCATTAACACACTTTAATCCGATCCGTTTTTTTATCGTAAAGATAATATGTATCATCTAAAACCTCATCCCTACGAACTGCTTCATAATTTACATTCTGTACCATTTCTCTATAAAATTTCGATTCGCTATCGGTATTCTGCTTCAAAACAAGCACTTCATGTATAGAGGATGGAAGAATCACTAACCTGTCTGCTCTCAAAATTTCTGCCGTTTCTCTTAAGACATCCTTATAAAAGATTGTTCCAGCTCCATACAACTTAGACTGATTGGTCAAAACTAATGTATTTTCTACTGCTTCACAAGGCGGAAGTGTCGGAAACAGTTCTTGTAAGGATTTCCGCCATACCGGAAAAAGTCTTGGTGTGTTCTGTTTTGCAAATGCAAACAATTCTTCTTTCGTATAATGTAACCGTTCCATATGAATATTATGAATTACAATAGAAGCCTCGCCCTCGTCCTCGTCTTTTACCAAATTATTAACATTTATCGCAATGATCATAGCTAACGATTCGTAAGTCATATGCGGTACATCCTTTAAAAGTTCTTTATTTCTTTTTTTATTGATAATTCTAAAATAAACGTTTTCTTTGATGTTTTCATCAGAAAGCAACTTCTGTAAATCAAAATTTTCTTTCTGTCTGTGGCTCATCAATATTTCAATAATTTCTACAGCAATGTCATCTATGCTCTTTCCGCTTTCAAACTCTTTGAAAAAGGATTCTAAATATAACACGGGAGTTATATTTTCATTTGTCCTTTTAATCGTTACGGCTTCCAGTTCCAAGCCATTGTTTTTCATCATAGAATTGAAAACAACTTCGCCATCTGTTACCCTTTCCGTGATTTTTCCTTTTAAAATCTCCTTGAATTTTTCCATTGTAGTTTCTCCTTTCAAAATTGTTATTATTTACTACATATATAGTATAACATTTTAACTAGAAAAATACTACAATTTCAGCCAAAAAACGTCGCACATACACCTTTAAATTTTTTTCTTTTATGGAACTCGAAATTTTGAAGAGCCAAAAAGAAAAAGGATGCCATGAAGGACACCCTTTTCCTATTATTATTTATTATCTTTTAACTTTGCATCTGCTGTAATATAATGCTATGATTCCTTATAACCTTTTTCATAACTTGAATATCCTCTTTCATGGAACCAATATCTTCATTCCCTGACTGATACCGTTTGAAAGTGTCAACATAGCAGGCTTGTATCTCTTTCAACTGCGGTAAAACATCTAACTCTAACGTGAGCTTGGTAAAGTTTACACTTTCTTCCACTTTAGTCATCCGCTCATTAAGTGAAATCAATGCCTTATCTACTTTCTTGCTATGCTCTTCAAGTGAATTTAAGGCGTTATCTATGTTCTTGTTATGCTCTTCAATTTTTCTGTTATGTTCTTCCATGGATGCCAGTCTAGTATCTAACATCTTATACAATTCGCTATTATTCATATTCACTATCTCCTTTTTTTAGAATATCATCCTTTTGTAGTTACGTCAATCTGCTATCTCTATGTACCTCTTCCCATTTTTCTGCTCCTTTCAATATCGTTAATTATTTACTTCATATATAGTATATCATTTACGCTTGAGAAACACTATATTTTCAGCCGAAAAAGTAGAACTCTAACCTTTGAAATTTTTTTCTTTTATGGAATATCTCTGTGTTCCGGAGCCTGCAGCATACCTTATGCCGGTACTGTTCATCCATTGCACCGCACCCCGTCGGGACCCGAAAATCGAGCTGCTGATGCTTTGGACAACTTAGGACAGAGGTGGTTGAGCGGAGGGAGCGAAAACGCATCTGTTCTTAGTTGTCCATGCTAATGCAGCGAATCATTTTGGGGTGACGGATCCAGGTGCCCAAATAAAAATAAAAAGCTCAAACCCTTATAAATCAAGGATTTGAGCCACCTGCTATTTTTAGCATCTTTTATGCAAAAGGAAGTTCCTCATCTATTCCATCCGGAAGATTCATGAAGCCATCTCCTATTGCACTGCCTGCTGCATTTCCATTAGCCGCTGCAGCACCTGCATTGCTAGCACTCGCCGACTTGCTCTCTGCAAATTCCTGTTCTTCGACTATCACATCCGTTGTGTACACTCTCTGTCCGTCTTTGTTTGTGTAGCTTCCGGTCTGGATACGTCCGGTAACTGCTATCTTGATTCCTTTATGGAAATACTTTTCTGCAAATTCCCCAGAACGTCCAAAGGCAACACAATTAATAAAGTCCGCTGTCTGTTGGTCTCCGTCACGTCTGACTCTTCGGTCTACTGCAATCGTATACCTTGCAATTGCCATTGAGTTCTCTCCTTGTGAATATCTAACCTCCGGATCTCTTGTTAACCGTCCCATCAATATAACCTTGTTCATCTTTTTCCTCCTATTCTAAATACAAAATCTTTAAGTTAGTCGGTACCTGTTGTAAGTCATCCAATGATTCCGCTTTTTCCAAATCTTTCCTATGGACAATATAAATTCTTTCCCTTGTTTCGCTTGGACTTGCTTGCTCGATATAAGCCACAGCACTCTCATAATAAGCAAACGCAGCACAAATTGAAAATCTATCTTTTTTATCGTCATACTCCTTACCTTCAATTTTATAACCCACTAGCCAATTCAATTGTTTCTCAATCTTCATTTCTTTTACCATCCTTTTCTTATTTACTATATATATAGTATAACACAAAATAGCAAAAAATCCATAGAAACAAGGAAAAAACATCCAGTAAACCGACGGTTTATTTTTTCTTTTATGGAATATCTCTGTGTCCCGGAGCCTGCAGCATACCTTATGCCGGTACCGTTCATCCATTGCACCGCACCCCGTCGGGACCCGAAAATCGAGCTGCTGATGCTTTGGACAACTTAGGACAGAGGTGGTTGAGCGGAGGGAGCGAAAACGCATCTGTTCTTAGTTGTCCATGCTAATGCAGCGAATCATTTTGGGGTGACGGATCCAGGTGCCCAAATAAAAATTTTTAAACTTCATATATAAAAAATCAAAAATTTTTCCAAGAATCCTTTATTTATGCGGCTTTTTGTTACCTGCTATTTTTAGCATCTAAACAATTTTACCCTCCTGTCTAACTTCTTTCGGACTTGGATATTCCATTGGATACAACAAGACACAAAAATAGTCGCTCCATGAAGTGAAACGACTATTTTGTCAACACATTATATTGGACTAACCGTTTATCGGTAGTACCCTTTTCTGATTAACCTTCAACCGCCTTGTCTACAACGTCAGATGGAATTTCCACGTCAACATCATTAATTTTGTTAATCGTTACTTTAGCAGAAAATTCATTAATGGTGTACTCTTTCGTATCTAAAGATTCCGGGTCTACCTTACACTCAAGAGATTTGATGAGTCTTGATTCTTTATCGAACTTCATTGTAACATCAAGTTCTAATGATGACAAATCAATATTTTCTGTGTAGTCCATCTCATTGCCTAACACATTTCCATACAATTTTTCCAAATCACTCATGGCAACTTTTCCGGTTACTGTGTATTCTGAATCACCCTCTTTTGTATCGGCAAGTTTCAGATCCGTAAAAATGTCTTTATCAATTTTCCCTGTATGTCATCTGTTTGGATTATCCTCTCCTCTCCTTCTACATCTGCGAACAAG
>ENA-ORNF01000287-ORNF01000287.1-human-gut-metagenome-genome-assembly--contig:-NODE-287-length-52144-cov-5.863810_pt1 | contig 52144 bp, 42 predicted proteins | sample MGYA00242110_ERZ509012 | MGnify/ENA primary metagenome ERZ509012 (study PRJEB26280, sample SAMEA2338714) | human gut metagenome | biome: human gut; feature: human-associated habitat; material: faeces... | reverse complement strand
CTGCGAAGCCTCTTCCGGCTTCTCCTGCTCTTGCTGCCTCAATGGAAGCGTTCAAAGACAGCAGATTGGTCTGGGATGCAATATTCTCGATATCTGCGATGATCTTCTCGATATTCTGGGTCGTGGTATCGATTTTCTTCATGGCATCTACCAGTTCATCCATCTTCTTCTGGCTGTTGGCTGCCTCGATACCTACCTGTTTTGCCTTGTCGTGAACGATATCGGTAGACTTGGTGTTCTCCAGTACCTGATTCGTTACTTCTTCTACGGTAGCCACCAGTTCTTCAACAGCTGCTGCCTGACTGGTAGCACCTTCCGCAATATCCTGTGCACTGACGGCCAGCTGATTGCTTCCGGCAGACACCTGTTCGGAAGATCCCTGAATACCGTGCATAGTCTCGCTGACCTTGTTCACCATCTCGTCCAGTTCATCCAGTACACTGCGGAGCTGTCCTACATAAGCATCGGGGCAGCTGCTATGTACATCAAAATTACCCTCGGAAAAATGTTCTACAATATCCTGCAGATCTGATACAACCTTTTTCAAAATAGCTGCTGCGGTCTCAAAGCTGTCAGAAAGCCTGCCCAGTTCATCCCCGGATTCATAGGGTACTCCGATCTCAAAATCACCGGCTACAATCTTTTCAGCTGCCATTACCAGGCTTTCAATAGGTTCCACTAACATTTTAGTAAGCATTTTTGACATAGCTGCATTAAATGCAATAGCTAATACAACTATGATCACAACAATTACGCTTCCCACATAGCCTTTTGACTGTATCAATCCCACAACTGCCACCAGGGCCAACACCACATATAAAACGTCCATAATGCGGAATACAAAAGAAAGCTTATTTTTTATAGGCTTCTCCCTTAGCATTTCTTCCAGTTTTTTCATTTGTTTCCTGCTCCTTCCATTAATTAACCTACATACATTTTATTTTAATTTTCTCTGGAGGTTTCGTCAAGATTTCTCTGCTTAAAATTATGTAAAAATCATGTGTGGGATGCCTGGCTCATCTCCAGAAGCTTATCCCGCATTTCATTTTCGATCCGTTGTAAGTCTTCCTCTGCACTCTGTCTTCTGGCACGACCCTCTTCCTGGATCTTCATGACTTCATCCAGTGTGGTCATCAGTGTCTGGTTCGTGGTCTTGAGCGTCTCGATGTCTACAATACCTCTCTCAGCTTCCTTCGCTGTCTCTACGGATGCCACTTTCAGTGCTTCTGCATTCTTCTTCAGCAGCTCGTTGGTCATATCCGATACCGCACGCTGAGCTTTGGCTGCATCGGTGGCATGATCCAGACCGATGGCAATGACCATCTGGCTCTTCCACAGTGGGATCGTATTCACCAGTGTGGACTGGATTTTCTCGGACATGGCAATGTCATTGGACTGGATCAGCCGGATCTGGGGTGCCATCTGCAGAGAAATGGCTCTGGTCAATTCCAGATCATAGATCTTCTTCTCGAATCTCTCACACATTGCTGCAAAATCCTTGGCCGCCTGAGTATCCTCCGGCAGTCCGCTCTTCTGTGCCTTCTCCAGAAGTTCCGGCAGTTCCACGCATTTCGCCTGTGTCAGCTTCTTTTTGCCCGCCAGAATGTACATGGACAGTTCTTTAAAATAATTCAGATTCAGCTGATACAGCTTGTCCAGTACCGCCACATCTTTTAACAACACCACCTGATGGCTTTCCATGGCATCACAGATCTTGCTGATGTTCACTTCCGCTTTATCGTATTTCGCTTTGAGATTGCTCAGTTTATCCCCACTCTTTTTGAACAGGCCAAAGAATCCCTTTTCTTCCTCTGTATCAAAATCCTTGAGTTGTGCCACTACGTCAGTCAGCAGCTGTCCGACCTCACCCATATCCTTGGTACGGACATTGCTGAGTGCTGTCTCGGAGAAATCTGCAATCTTTTTCTGGCTCCCCGCACCGTACTGCAATACCGCCTGAGTATTGGTCAGATCAATCTGCTCCGCAAAATCATCTACCATTTTCTGTTCTTCCGGTGTCAGTTCCATCTCCGGAACAGCCTGTTCCTTTACCAGCTCCTCCGGCTTCTTCTCCACGATCTCTGCCTTTGCCTCCGCAAAGGGATCCAGAGTGAGTGTTGGTGCTTCTTTCGTTGCTGCATCCAGATCCATATTCATACTTATAACCCCGCCTTTCTATACTCTCTTATGATTTTTTATTTACCATCAGCATTGCTTTCCTGCTGTCATACACCTTTTTCTCTTAGGAAATCCGATTCCGTCAATCCTTCCTTCGCCAACATCGTCTGCAATACCTGTGCATCCGCCGATGCATCAAAGGCTGCATCCCGGAACAGATTGTTCAGCAATGTAACGAACGCCTGATTGATCATATCCAGTGTTTTCTCGATCTCTTTTTTGGCATCGAGAATATCTTCTCCCGGGCTGCTGATCTCATCAAATTCCGCATACTGCTCCACCAGCTTTAACATAGTAGGCAGATAATAATCCATCAGTTTATGCATCCGGTGCAGCTGTTCCGGATGTTCCTGCACTCTGTCAAAGATCTCCTTCAACAGATTTTCCAGCCGGTACAGCTTATCGGAGATTGCTTCTCCTTCGATCCTGTCGTTCAGCTCCCTAAGATGACGGATGTATTCCATCCCTTCCGCTACCATACTGTGTAGTTCCTGCTCTCTGCGGTTCTGCTCCGTATCCTGTTCATTGATAGTTTCTGTCGTCTGTTGCTTCTCCTGCTCACTGATCTTTTTCTGCTCCAGATAAGCCTTCTCCGTCTCCAGATACTGACGGTAGATCACATCATTGAGCATAAAGCAGGTCTCTTTGTTATCCAGATGTCCGTCCGGAAACATTCCGGCCTTTAGCATCTTCCGCAGATCCTTTCTGACATAACGGACACTCTTTCCGGTATAACGGGCCATTTCATTGATCACACCATACATTTTGGTGCCGCACAGTTCCAGATATTTCTCCGCACGTTTTAATCTTCTGCGCTGTCCGTTGCCATAAGAGATCATCTCTAAAAATACCAGGGACAATACCCCCGGAAGGATCGCCGCACTCAGAGATGCTGCCTGAAAAGCTGCCAGCAACAGCTGTACCAGAAGTCCCAGTCCGCTGAAGCCCAGTCCGATCCCGCCGAACACAGTACACAATGTTCCGGACACATTTCCCTTCTTTTCCATTTTGACCAGAGAAGTCATTTCTGCCGCAGTAGCTTGTCTGGGTGTCACCGGCTGTGCCTGATTCCGTGCACGGTTCTGCTCTGCCTGAGCCTTCCGCTGTTCTTCCCACTGTTTTTCCCGCTCTCTGCGCTGCCTGTGCCATTCTTCGTTCTGCCTGCGGCGCTCCTCCTGCTGTTTTTCCCGCTGTTGCCGTTCCGCCCGGATCTCCGCCTCGGTCTTGACTTCCTCCCGCTTTTTCTCCTGCCAGCTGCGCTGGGAATTCCACACCTTTTTCTCTGTGGCTTCCCGGGAAAGATTTGCCTGAAAATCCGCCTCCCGCAGAGCATCATTGACCGTATCTGTCACCAGTGTATTTAATGTGTGAAAGTCTCCGGTCTTCATTGCTTCCGCAATGGTCTCTTTGAATTTTTCCCCTAAGTTATTATTCTGCACTTCACTCATAATTAATATTTTCTCTGATTTTTCAGTTCTTCATAAAGCAGACAGTAATTCTCATATCTGATCTGTGAAATTTTATTATCAGCCACGGCATCTTTCACGCCGCATACCGGCTCTGAGATATGAGCGCATCCACCGAATCGGCAATACTTTTCAAACGGTGCAAACTCCGGATAAAACCGGGCCAGCTGCTCCTTTTCCAACTGAAACAGCCCCAGAGAGCTGAAACCCGGGGTATCCAGAATATAAGTATCTCTGGCAATGGAAATCAGTTCGGAATGTCTCGTGGTATGTTTTCCCCGCCCGATCTTTTCGCTGATAGTCCCCGTCTCCATGACAGTCCCTGATTGCAGGCAGTTCACCAGCGAGGATTTACCGACACCACTGGGGCCTGCCACCGTGGTCGTTTTTCCCCGCAGCAGCTCCTGTATTTCTTCGATGCCTTCTCTTTTGGCTGCACTGACCGTAATGGTCCGAAACCCTGCCCGCTCGTAAATCGCCCTGTAATCCTCTTTTTTTCCATCTTCATCAATGTCCTGCTTATTAAAACAGATCACACAGGGAATCTCCTGTTGCTGCATCATGATGAGAAAACGATCCAATAAATTAAAATTCGGCTGCGGCTTCGCAACGGCAAAAATCACCAGTGCCTGATCCACATTGGCTACCGCCGGGCGGATCAGTTCACTGTGTCTGGGCAATAACTCCCTGATATTCCCTTTTTTCTGTACCTCATCCAGGACATCCAGATCCACATCATCCCCTACAAGGGGTTTTCTGTGATCCTTGCGGAAGACACCCTTTGCCTTGCATTCATATACAGTTCCGCTACAGTCAACATAATAGAACCCGGCAATTCCTTTTATAATCTTGCCTTTCATAGTTTCCTGCCTTACTCCTGTTCCTTTACAAATTCAATCCGTCTGGTAAAGGAACGGTCTTCTGTCGTACCCGGAACATTTACCGTGTTGCCGTTCTCATCTGTTGTGGTGGTTCCCTCTGTCGTCACCTGATAGGTCATGATAATGGTTCCGCCGGAAGATCCCAGGCCATAGTAGTTTGCTGCCTGAGGAAAACTTGATGTTCTGGTATCCAGAAGTACCTGTCCGTCATCCGTCGTCAGCTTGATGCTCACTTCCGTTCCGGATACATAATCCGGTGCTTCGGAAGTCGTAGGTGCCGTAATATTGGCATTGCACTTGTAGGTAACCTTCTGAGCGCCCTGACTGACTTTAATATCAATGGAGGTTCCCTGATCCACATAGGAGCCATGGGAATAGCTCTGATAGCAGATCATCCCCTCGCCCACTTCATCACTGTAAATATAAGTCACGCTGCCCACAGTCAGTCCTGCTTCAATTGCCTCTACCGTACCGTCCTGTTCCGACAGTCCTATCAGGTTCGGTACACGAATCTTGGTATCTTCTTTTCCAAGGCTTACCGTTACTGTGATCACACTGCCCTTCGGTGCCTTGTTTCCTTCCGCAGGAGTCTGGGAAATGACACGTCCCGACTCCACGGTTTCAGAATAACTTTCTGTCTTGTTTACCAAAAATCCCTTGCTTACCAACTGCGTATTTGCCTCATCATACGTAAGATCCACCACACTGGGAACTTCCACACCCTGGGTGCCCGCACTTGCCTTCAGCGTCACTTTACTTCCTTTTTCGATCTGCGCTCCCACGCTGACATCGGTGTTGATGACTACGCCCTCAGCTACAGAATCCGACTCTTCATAGGTTACCTCAGACATAATTCCGAGACTGGTCAGCGTATTTCTGGCATCGTCCACATTCATGCCGGTGACATCCGGCATAGAGACTTTTTCCACCTCTGTGGCATCAGTCTCCTCCGTAGTAATGATGGGACCTGCCGAACCATTGCCTTTACCGTTCCCCTGTTTTCCACCGAAGATCTTCACCGCCAGCACAATGAGGATCACACAGATCACCACACCTGCCACGATGGCCAGAACCGTTGTCACACGCTCCATCTTGGGATCGTAGTCGTAATCGTCCTCTTCTTCCACTTCTTCATTGTCATAGACTGCTTCCGTCTCTGATCTCAGACGCATTGTCTCATCATGATCCTGCTCTTCGTACTCCCGACTGCTCTGATAGGGCACCTTTTTCTTGATCTGCGCCATATCTTCATCGGAGATCATCCGGGTACCGCCTTCCATATCCGGATCATTCGTTACCACAAAGTCCTCCTCGGGATTGATCAGGGACTGTTTCAGATCAGCAATCAGCTCCGCCATGTTCTGATATCGGCGATCCGGAGATTTCTGACAACACTTCAATACAATGCTTGCAACACTGGAGGGAATCTCCGGTACAAATTCTTTGGGTGACGGCATCTCCTCCTGAATATGTTTGATGGCAATGGCTACGGTCGTCTCTCCATTAAAAGGTACTCTTCCCGTCAGCATCTCAAACATGGTGATACCCAGCGAATAAATGTCACTCTTCTCATCACTGTAGCCGCCTCTTGCCTGCTCCGGAGAGGTATAATGTACACTTCCCATCACATTGGAGGTGATGGTATTGCTGGTAGCCGCCTTGGCAATTCCAAAATCCGTTACCTTTACCTTGCCGTCCTTGGAAATAATAATATTCTGCGGCTTGATATCCCGATGGATAATGTGGTTGTTGTGTGCAGCCTCAATTCCCATGCTTACCTGGATGGCAATGCTGACTGCCTCTTTGTAAGACAGGCGGGCTTTCTTCTCAATATATTTTTTGAGGGTAATGCCTTCCACCAGTTCCATTACAATATAGTAGATGCCGTTCTCTTCCCCGACATCATAGACATTTACAATATTGGGATGCATCAGTCCGGCCGCTGCCTGCGCCTCGATCCGGAATTTGGATACAAAATTCGCATTCTCGCTGAATTCCTGCTTAAGAACCTTGATGGCCACATAGCGATTCAGTTTATGACATTTTGCTTTATAGACATCTGACATTCCGCCGGTTCCGATTTTTTCCAAAATCTCATAGCGGTCGCCGATCATCATTCCTATTTTGATCATTCTTGCTCTCCATTTCAACAAAAGCTGGTTAATTTATGCACACGGTTCGATCAGAATCACACTGATATTGTCTCTGCCACCGTTTGCGTTGGCTGCCTCAACCAGTCGCTCTGCCTTTTCCACAAGGTCTCTGGCACCGCTGATAATCATACGGATTTCTTCATCTTCCAGCATATTGGTCAATCCGTCGGAACACATCAGGACAAGATCCCCCTCCTGCAGTTCCACGGTAAAAAAGTCCGGTTCTACACTGTCTTCGGCTCCCACTGCTCTGGTAATAATATTCTTGTCAGGATGATTTCTTGCATCTGCAGGATCCAGTTCACCGATACGTACCATTTCTTCCACATAGGAATGATCTCTTGTAATCTGCCGGATCTCTCTGTTTACCACATAGAGTCTGCTGTCTCCTACATTGGCTACCTGTAAAAATCTGCCCATACAGGAGGCTGCGACTACCGTCGTCCCCATTCCTTCCAGTCTGCTGTCTTCTCTGGCTCTTGTACGGATCACTGTATTGGCTTCCTCTATCGCTCTTTTAAAAATGATCATGGGATTCTTTTCAAAAGAATTCTCCATATCGGCAAGCATAGTCTCCACGGTCACCTTGGATGCATAATCTCCCGCATTGTGGCCGCCCATTCCATCCGCCACAATAAATACATTGGGCAGATTACCTACCGGTTTTTCAGAAGTATAAATGTAGTCCTGATTTACTTTTCTTTTCCTTCCGATATCGGTTATGGAAAATGTTTTAAGCACTTCAAACTTCCTCCTGTGAGATTTTATCCGGATCCCTTTGCTCCTGTACATGACGGCGTCTCAGCTGTCCGCAGGCTCCATCGATGTCCCGGCCCATCTCCCTTCTAATTGTAACATGTATCTTTTTACTTTCAAGTTTATTTTTAAACGCCTGGATATGCTTCGTATCCGACTGCACATAATCCCGCTCTTTAATAGGATTTACCGGAATCAGATTAATATGACAGCATAACGGTTTTGCCAGGGCGGTCAGTTCTCTGGCATCTTCCTCCGTATCATTTACGCCGCCCACCAGGCTGTATTCAAACGTAATTCGCCGCCCTGTCTGTTCAAAATAATACTGACACACTTCCATCAGTTCCTTAATAGAATATCTGTTGGCTATGGGCATCAGCTTTCTTCTTTTTTCATCCGTAGTTGCGTGTAAAGACAATGCCAGTGTGATCTGCAGTTTTTCATCCGCCAGCTGCCGCATTCTGGGTACGATTCCACAGGTGGAGACCGTGACGTTTCTCTGACTGATATTGAGTCCGTTTTCATCGGTCAGAAGATGCAGAAACTTCAGGATATTGTCATAATTGTCCATCGGTTCCCCTGTTCCCATGACAACCACATTGGAAACACGCTCACCGGTCAGTCTTGTAATGGCATAAATCTGATCCAACATCTCGGAAGGCTTCAGATTACGCTCCAGGCCATCCAGCGTGGAGGCACAGAAGCGGCATCCCATACGACATCCGACCTGGGAAGAGATACACACACTGTTGCCATGCTTATACTGCATCCATACACTTTCCACCACATTGCCGTCTGCCAGCTCGAACAGGAATTTTTTCGTCCCGTCGATCCGGGATTCCTGGATTTTCACCGGATTGACACACGTATATTCATAATTCTGCTTACACTGTTCCCTGAACTTTGCGGAGAGATTCGTCATCTCATCAAAGCTTCTGGCAAGCTTCACATGCATCCATTCATACATCTGCTTTGCCCGGAATGCTTTCTCTCCCATGCCTTTCAGCTCTGCTTTCAGTTCCTCCAGATCCAGCGATTTGATATCTTTTTTTACATCCATTTTTCTGTTCTCAATTCTTTGTCTTACACTTTTCTGCGCAGTCTTGCAAAATAGAATCCGTCGGTCTCATCCGTTCCCGGCAGAAGCTGTCTCTCTTCTTCCAGGACAAACGGGAAATGCTCACAGATCCAGGCAGCCATCTGACTGTTTTCTCTACTGTGGATCGTACAGGTGCTGTAGAGCAATACACCACCGGGTTTTACATACTGCCATCCGGCTTCCACAATTTTCTTCTGCAATTCCGTGATAGACTGCAGGCTTTCCGGTGTGACATGATACTTGATATCTCTCTTTTTTCCCATAACTCCCAGTCCGGAACACGGCACATCCATCAGTACCACGTCTGCACTTTCTTCTTTGGCTGTATCATGTACCGTGGCGTCATATACCTGGACTTCCACATTTTTGCGTTGCATACGATCCAGATTTTCCCGGATCAGATCTGTCTTGTATTCCGATACATCTCTGGACAAAATATGTCCATCTTCCCCTGCAAACTCTGACGCAAGAATCGTCTTGCCACCGGGTGCCGCACACAGATCCATGACAAAATCGCCCTTTTGAATCTTTGCAGCCTCCACTGCCAGTGCGGAAGAGGCATCCTGCACTGTGAACTTTCCTTCCGCAAATCCGGGAAGTCCACTTACATTTTCCAGATTTTCCGCCAGATAGACATACGCCAGTTCCCTGCTCGGGCACAATGTCACTCCGGTCTGTGTGATCTGCTCCGCCAGGTGATGCCGCTTTGTCTGATCCAGTCCGGTGGAAAATCTTAAAGATACCGGATGAATCTCCAGCAATCCTTTTAAAAGTCTTTCCGTTCCCGCTATGCCATATTCAGGCAGCCACAGGTTCACAATCCATTCCGGCATGGAATATTTCACACTAAGATACCCTGTCGCATTCTCCGGATCCGGCAGGGGCATGTGCTCCTTTTGTCTGGAAATATTTCGAAGTACCGCATTCACAAAGCCCTTTAAGGTGCGGAATCCTCTTTTGGCGGCCAGCTTACAGGCCTCATTACATACTGCACTGTCCGGGACAGAGTCCATGTACAAAATCTGATACGTACTCATACGAAGGAGACAACGGATCAGCGGCTTCATCTTCCGGACCGGAACAGAAGAAAAATGGTCCAGATAATAGTCCAGCTCCAGTTGTCTCTCTATGGTGCCTTCCGCAACTCTTTTGATAAATGCTTTTTCCCGCAGATCGAGATAATCATATTTGTCCAGCACCGCTTTCATTAATTTATGGGAAAAATCCTGCCCCTTCTCCAGATCAAGCAGAATTTCCACAACGATCTCCCGGGTATCTGTTGTAGGATTGCTCACGTTTAGTCTCTCCTTCTGCGATTGCCGCCATACAACAGTATCAGACGAAGCAGCTGTAATGCAGAGGAAGCTGCTCCCGCCACATAAGTAAGCGCTGCTGCCGTCAGTACTTTCTTACCACCGCTTACTTCTTCTCTGCCCAAAAGTCCGTATTCTTCCACCTTCACAATAGCTCTGTGGGAAGCATTAAATTCCACCGGCAATGTCACCAGCTGGAAAATAACCGTCAGGGCAAATGCCCAGATTCCCAGCTGAATCAGAGTCTGGTTCCAGCTGAGCAGCACTCCCAGAAAGATCAGAGGGATGCTCAGATTGCTTCCGATGTTCACCACCGGCACCAGGGCAGCCCGGATGTTCATGGGCACATAGCCATGAGCATGCTGGATAGCGTGTCCGCATTCATGGGCAGCTACGCTGACCGCTGTCACCGAGGTTCCGTTATAATTATTATAAGAAAGTCTCACCGTGTCCGTGCGTGGATCGTAATGATCACCGTCACTGGAATTCAGACACTCGATCTGTACATTGTATAGCCCTTCTCTGTTGAGGATATTCCGGGCAGCTTCCGCTCCCGTCATTCCCCGCATATTCCGGACTTTACTGTATTTGCGCATGGTGGAGTTCACCAGTGCACTGGCTGCCAGACATAGTGCCAGTCCGATCAGCACCAGAACATAAGTCGGGTCAAAGTAATAGCCATATCCATAATAACCACCGTACATAGAAAAGTCTCCTTTCTATCTGTCTCCCAGAATCTCTCCCGGCTGTATCTTCACTCCCAGCAGGAAGTCATGGGTCGTCATACGCTTTTTGCCTTCCAGCTGCAGTTCCAGAACCCTCAATGCCCCTTCTGCCGCTGCCACCTCAAAAGAATCCTTATTCACCATAAGAATTGCCCCCGGTGTCTCTGTATGGCCTGTTGCCATGGGAATTGCTTTCCAGATTTTTAACTGTTTTCCATGATAAAAGGTATATGCACTGGGCCAGGGGGTCAGTCCGCGGATCAGACGATCCAGTTCCGCTGCCGTTTTGGTAAAATCCAGTCTTCCCATTTCCTTGGTGATCAGTGCGGCATAGCAGGTCTTAGTGTCATCCTGCTGTTCCGGTGTCAGTTTCCCTGCCTCTAACAGCGGAAGTGCTTCCGTAATCGCCTCACCGCCCAATACCATCAGCTTATCATGTAACGTCTCGAAGGTATCCTCGGAAGTGATTGGGATTTTCTTCTGATATAACATATCTCCGGTATCCAGTCCGGCATTCATCTGCATGATCGTCACACCAGTCTCGGTCTCTCCCTCGATGATCACTCTCTGGATGGGAGAAGCACCGCGATATTTCGGGAGCAGAGATGCATGAATATTCAGGCATCCGTACTTCGGCAGATCCAGTATCTCCTGAGACAAGATCTGTCCGAACGCTGCCACGATATAGACATCCGCAGGGTATTTTTTTAATTCTTCCACTGCCTCCGGTGTCTTGATCCGACGGGGCTGGAACACCGGTATGCCATGCTTTACGGCACATTCCTTTACCGGAGGAAACTGTAATTCTTTACTTCTGCCTTTTGCCTTGTCCGGTTGCGTTACCACTGCCGTGATCTCATGTCCCTGTGCGATCAGTGCTTCCAGAGCTCCTACCGCAAAATTGGGGGTTCCCATAAATACAATCTGCATAACCTGTCTCCTTTCCGGAAAACTTATTCTTCTTCCTCGTCCTCATCGTCGTAAGTCACGTCCTGCAGCGATCCTTCCGCCTTTTCCACATAGAGATGACCATCCAGGTGATCCAGTTCATGGCAGATGGCTCTGGCCAGTAATTCCGTACCCTCGACTTCGATAGGCTTCATGTTCACATCCAGTGCCACTGCTTTTACATAGTTGGGTCTGGTCACAATGCCGAATTTGCCGGGTACGCTTAAGCAGCCTTCCTGCCCGGTCTGTTCTCCGCTGCTCTCTACGATTCTGGGGTTGATCAGGACATATGGATCCTCACCGGTGGTATCAATGACTACGATCCGTTTCAGAATACCTACCTGGGGTGCTGCCAGTCCCACGCCGTTGGCATCGTACATGGTCTCCAGCATATCTTCGATCAGTTCTTTGGTCCGGGGAGTCATTTCCTTCACCTCTTTACAGGTTTTGGTCAACACCTCGTCTCCGTATTCTCTAATATTTCTAAGTGCCACTGCTGTTACCTCCTAAGTTTATTATATCACCGGTGCTCTCCGCTGCTTACGCAGCTATTGTGATCCAATTCGCTGTTCGCCAAAAATCTGCTGGCAGCTTTTTGGCTCTCTTGCGCTCATTACATCACATTTACAGGATCGAAATCGAATTGTATACTCAATTGTCTGGGCTGCCACTGTCTGAGTGTTTCCTCAACCGCATCCTTTACCTCCACCAGCACATCGTACTGCGCATGTTTTATATAAAAGACATGTCGATAGATGTCATTAATTCTGCTGATATTGGCAGGTGCCGGTCCCAGGACCTGTATTTTCTTGTTTTGTGAAAAGTCCATATTAGACTTTACCACATCTGCCAGTCTCAGGGCAAGCTGTTTTACACTTTCTTCCTCTTTGCCGTATATCTGTACTGCCAGCATATGCGCTGCCGGCGGATAACCGGACAGTTCCCGGTACAGGATCTCTTCCTGGTAAAAACTGTCATAATCCTGGGCTGCCGCACAGGTAATGGCATAATGATCCGGCTGGTACGTCTGGATCACGGCTTCCCCGGGAACTGTGCCTCTGCCGGCCCGTCCCACTGCCTGTGTCAGGAGCTGAAACGTCCTCTCTCCGGCACGATAGTCCGATGCATTCAAGGACAGGTCTGCCGCCAGGATTCCCACTAACGTCACTTTGGGAAAATCATGTCCTTTCACGATCATCTGGGTACCCACCAGAATATCGGCTTCACCATTGGAAAAAGAGGATAAAATCTTCTCATAGCTGTCTTTGGTCCGTGTGGTATCCGCATCCATTCTGAGCGTCCTTACCCCCGGGTATAATTCCTTCAGCTTGTCTTCGATCTGCTGGGTACCTGCCTTGAATCCCAGAATATATTTCGATCCGCATTTGGGACAGAGTCTGGGCATTGGCTGCATATATCCGCAGTAATGGCAGATCAGTCTTCCACCTTTATGTTCCGAAAGAGAGACATCGCAGTGCGGACATTTCATCACCTCTCCACAGGCTCTGCAGGATACAAAGCCTGCATACCCTCTCCGGTTCAAAAACAGGATCGTCTGCTGTCCTTTGTTCAGCCGGTCCGTCATAAGTTCCTGCAGTTTTCTGCTGAAAATGGACCGGTTGCCCTCCTGCAGTTCTTGTCTGAGATCTACGGTATACACGGTGGGCAGTTCTCCGCCTGTCAGCCGCTTTGTCAGTTGAAACAGGCGGTACTCACCCTTTCCTGCCCGGTAATATGCTTCCAGAGAAGGCGTAGCGGATCCCAGCACCACGCTGGCGCCATACAGCCTTGCCACCTCCAGCGCCGTTTCCCTGGCATGGTACTTTGGCGTGCTTTCACTCTTATAGCTGTTCTCCTGTTCCTCATCCATGACGATCAGTCCCAGATTTGGAAACGGTGTGAAAAGAGCCGATCTGGGACCTATGATCACATCGATCTCTCCGGCCTTGGCACGTTCACACTGATCATATTTTTCCCCCGGAGACAGGGTGGAATTCATCACGCTGACCCGGTCTCCGAACCTCTGGTAAAACCGAAGCAGCGTCTGATATGTCAGTGCGATCTCCGGGATCAGTACGATGGCCTGCCGCCCTCTTTTTATCATCTCCCCGATCAACTGCATATACACTTCCGTTTTTCCGCTTCCGGTAATCCCGTGGATCAGATACGTCTGTCTGTTTCCGGCGTCAAAATCTTTCAATACCTCCGTGACAATAGTTTCCTGCTCTTTACTTAAAATATTGTGGGTGGTATCCCCTGATTGCATTTTTACCGGATTGCGATAGCTTTCGGAGCTGACCAGTTTTGCTGCTCCGCTTTTTACAATGCTGTTCACCGTAGCCGCACTGACACCCAGTTTTCCGGTGACCCACTCATAGGGAATTGTCTCCTGATCCAATAACGCCCGCAGCAGCCTTGCCTTTGCCACCTGCTTTTTCCGCTCACTCTCACCCAGCAAAGATACGATTTCTTCTCTGCTCATCTGACGTACCAGCTGCCGGTGTTCCAGTTTTTTTACCGATTGTCTGGCTGGCAGCACCGTCTTCAGTGCCTGGATCATGGTACATCCGTAATTGCGGCGGATCCAGGCAGCCAGTGCGATCATCTTATCCTCCACACTGTTTTCCTTTTCCGGAATTTCCGCAATATCTTTCATCTTTGTGGGGTCAAACTGGCATTTCTCTCCGACACCCACCACATATCCTTTGATCAGACGGTTGCCATTGCCAAAAGGAATGATGACACAGATTCCCGGTTCCACCTGTTCCCGCAGTGTTTCCGGCACCCTGTACTGAAAGGTCTTATCCAGTTTTTCATGAGAAATATCTACAATAATATCCGCATATAACGTACTCAATCCATTTTCCTCACTGTTTTCACCGGGATCTGTGTCTTACGCCGATGCTACAGTTCTTTTCCTGCTGCAGAACCGGGGATATGTCCTTCCGCCAGAATATCCCGGATCAGATTTCTCTCATCCATAGGATGTTTTACGCCCCTGATCTCCTGGTAATCCTCATGCCCCTTACCGGCCAGTACGATAATATCTCCCGGTTCTCCATGTTCTATGGCATAAGTAATCGCTTCCTTACGGTCACAGATCTCCACATATTTTCCATCTGTTTTTGCCATACCTGTCTTAATATCATTGATAATGTCCTGCGGCTCCTCAAATCTTGGATTATCGGAGGTGATGATCGTCAGATCCGCCAGCTTTCCGCTGACTTCTCCCATCTCAAAACGACGCTGTCTGGAACGGTTGCCACCGCAGCCGAACAGACTGATCAATCTGTGAGGCTCATACTCCCGCAGAGTCGTCAGCAGACTTTCCAGTGCCATGGCATTATGCGCATAGTCGATCAGTAAAGTAAACTGATCTGACACTTTGATCATTTCTATCCGGCCTTTTACCTTGGCCTGCAGCAATGCCTTCTTGATATTTTCCTCATCTACTTTAAAATGGCGGCAGATGGCAATTGCTGCCAACGCATTATACACACTGAATTTACCGGGCATCGGTACCTCTACGTTAAAGTCCATCAATCCTGTGACATGGAACGTCACTCCCAGTTCTCCCGGTTTGTGCACCAGCTTCCGGTCTTTGGCCCGAAGCATACAGTTTTCGCCCATGCCAAAGCTTTCCAGCGTACAGGTATGTCCCTCGGTTACTTTCTGCCAGTGCTCATCGTCGCCGTTCACAATTCCTACTCTGCACTGCTTGAACAGCATGCCCTTACAATGCAGATATTCCTCAAAGCTGGCATGTTCGTTGGGTCCGATATGATCCGGCTCCAGATTCGTAAAAATGCCGTAATCGAAAATAAATCCCTGGGTCCTGTGCAGCATCAGCGCCTGGGAAGATACTTCCATCACTACTGTATTCAGCCCCGCTTCCACCATCCGTGCAAAATATTCCTGCAGCAGATAGGATTCCGGTGTGGTATTGTTGGCATGAATATGTTCTTCTCCGATGATGACCTCTATAGTTCCTACCAGTCCCACCCGGTATCCTGCGTTTTCCAAAATAGACTTTACCAGATAAGTCGTAGTGGTCTTACCCTTGGTTCCCGTGATACCGATGACTTTCATTTTTTCTGCAGGATGATCGAACCAGGCTGCAGAGATAAACGCCATGGCGTACCTGGTATCCTCTACCCTGATCACTGTCACGTCTACATCCGCCGGCAGCATTACCTCCTTTTGCACCACCAGTACCCCGGCACCCTGTGCGGCCACCTGTGCGGCGAAATCATGTCCGTCAAAATTAGCGCCTCCAATGCAGAGGAACAGGCATCCCGGAATGACTTTACGGGAATCATAAACCACCGCTGTGACCTCCCGGTTCGTTGTCCCCTGTACCACTTCGTATTCCAGTTGATCCAAAAGTTCTGTTAATTTCTTTTTCTTCTCCATAGAGGGTTCCGCCTTTCTACGATGAAAATTTTACATACTTCATTTTATTTTACTCTTTTTTTGAAGAATGTACCACCTATATTTTTGTCAACAAAAAAGATGCCAGCACAGGAAAGCTGACATCTTTCTCATTTTTTGTTTACTTATATAACACCAGCATATTTCCGAATTGTTCTACCCCGTATCCCATGTCACTGTAGTTTATATCGGAACGTTCCACAATATAAAGTCCGTCACTGCCGTCTGCGACAGCATGAAACACATAATTTCCACATTGACTGACATCTAAATACGCTCCCGGGTAATTCGTGTATTGTACCGTTGCTCTGTATTCCTCCGGTGATAGTTTGCTGAATGCCAGCACCTTGGGGTAGTCTATGTCTCCTACATATATTATTTCATTCTCTCCCGCCAGTTCTTCGGCCCGCAGGACCGCCTGCTCCATGCCATCCTGAAACATATTGCCAATGCCATCCGCATAGTCTCCGAAATAAAAGCTTTCGAAGCAAAGAAAGAGAATACAAAATCCTACCGTCATCACCTGTGGAATATATTTCAGGTCTTTCTTAAGCAGCTGCTGCACACGATAAAGCCCCACCGACATAAAAATAATAATGCTGATATGGATACAATTGATCCGGTTGACATTGACATAAATCAGGGATCCCAGAACAAAAGCCGTCAGGAACTGGATTCCGATCATCACATAGCCGTCATAAGTCCTGTTTTTCAGGCTTTTGTAAATGCTCTTCACACAATAGAACAGACCGATCAGTGCAAACCCCAGGAATACTTTATAATACAGGCCGAATTCTCCGGTACTGTTCCAAAAATTTTTGTCATTTTCATCGGCCAATATGTAAAGCAGATGTTTCATCTTATCTGCTGCTCCCACGAATGACACTTCACTGTCCCGCATTACCACCAGCTGTGGAATAGAAAACCACGGAGTAACGATCTCCCGAAGATATCCATTATTTACCAGCAAAAACAAAAACGCCGGTATTGCCAGCACTCCCAGCAGAATGCCCGATCCTACTGTCCATATCGTTATTTTCGCTTTCTTTACATACAGTAAATATACCGCCTGCAGTAATACAATAAACGGAACGATCGTCCAGATAGTTGCATAGCAATACAGACTTATCCCGTAAAAGAGTGCCGATAAGAGAAAATACTTTTCATTCTTTATTCCCTGTATAAAAAACAACAAACCAAAGATTAAAAATCCCGGTGCCAGATTGCTCTCCAATCCCCATCTTGACATCATAATATGCCAGGGATTGATCACCAAAAGAAACATTGCCCACAATGCAGTTTCTTCATCCATGATTTCTCTCATAATTTTTTCTACGGAAATAATAGTCAATATAGAAATGATCACCTGCGGAAGCCGGAACACCCATGTATGCTGTCCAAAGATTGCAATAAAAGGGATCATCAGGATCGTATTACATACATTCATCCCACTCCCCCATGCGATCAGATACATAGGCCAGGGATATCCGAAGGAATCCGTACCTGACACAAGCAATGACCAAGCCTCCCTGGCGGCAAACGCTTCATCCTGATTGATTCCTCCGGGAACACTTCCGAACCGGTAGATCCTGGCAAAGATTCCGGCCAGCAGGATCAGAATATATAATATTCTTCTTTTATTCTCAACAATCTTTTCCCGTACTGTACTCATAAAAACTCCTTAGTATGTCATTTATCTTCTATCTTACACCAGGTATTTTGATTTGTAAATCGCAGGAACCGGTCAGCCTTCCGCCACTGCGGCTTCTTTTTCCTTATTTTCTCTATTGCGGAAATTCTGGACAAAACCGATCAGCTGACCGGATAACAGTACAGTAAACAGTGAGTAACCGATACGTTTTACCGGAATGTAGCTTAAGGACAATACCAGTACAATCAGATCCGTCATAAGATAGACCCACTGGATCTTCCAGCCGGTCGCCTGAGAAATACTCATAGCCAGTGCATCATCTCCACTGGGTGCTCCGCCGATCCGCACGCAGAGTCCTGCCCCCACACCAACGAACAAAGCACCCACAAGAGATGCTGTCAGCGGCATTTCTGCCAGTTGCGGCCATAAATGTGGGAACTGTTCACAGATCTTATAAGTACCGGAAAAGCCTGCCGTAGCCAAAGCCGAATAGGCAATAAATTCCTTGCCCAGTAATTTCCATCCAAGGATATAACATAAAATATTCATAACGCCACCTGTAAACGCCGGAGAGATTCCTGTCCAGTGCTCCAGCAACAGCATAGCTCCCAGCACACCGCCTTCGGTAACCCCGGAGATGGAATGCACATTGTATAATCCAAATGCCAGAATAAAACTTCCCAGCAAGGTTATTGCGCAATTTTTCAGGGTGAGATTTTTCAGAGCTTCTTTCCATTCACAAAACTGTAATTTCATATCTTTCTCTTTCTGTTCTTTTCAAACTCATTCTTTTATATCATACCTTCTTTATCCTGTTTTCTCAAGCACAAAATCTGAAATCGAAAAGCCCCAGGCTGTTACACCTGAGGCTTTCCGATTTTCTTATGAGGGGGGGAGATAGTGAGTTCATCAACTATCTGAAATACATATTACAGGGAAAATGTGTACAGAGTGTGTACGAATTCTAACTTAATTCTAAAATGAATCTTGAGGTTTTATAAACTCTCTAACGCACCAAAAAACCTCAGGCAGCACACCTGAGGTTTTCCGGTTTCTTATGAGGGGGGGAGATAGTGAGTTCATCAACTATCTGAAATACATATTATAGAAAAAATGTGTCCATTTTGTGTTCAAAAAATAAAAAAAATTCTAACAATAGTTCTGCATTATGAATTGTACTTCCGCCCTGCCTTTATAGGTGTTCTGACTAACCTGATATACCACAGATAACGGGAATTTTCCTCTTCCGGCATAAAGTGCCTCTTCACTTCCGATACCGTATTTTTCATTCAGAAAAGCTCCCAGTCGTTCCAAATCTCCGAAAAACACCAGCGTCTGTGTCGCCCCTTCCGGCGTCTTCACACGGAACCTGGCACAGGTCTTGTTAGCACCCATTTTGAATCCCGCCTGAAAGACCAGATTTTTCTGCGCAAAGAGCGGTCTTGGATTCCCTGTACCGAAAGGTTCTAACAATGCCAGTTCTCCCGCCAGAGCATCGTCCGCATACCCCATGGGCATTGCCACGTCAATATGTACTCTGGGAATAAAATCATCTTCTGTCAGCGTACAGTTTTTATTAAGAGCTATCCGCAGAGGTTCAATATCCTCCTCCCGCATAGACAGACCTGCTGCCAGTTTATGTCCACCGTATTTGGTAAAAAACTGTTTCACCTGTGTCATGGCATCATACATATGATAAGTCTCGATAGATCGACCGGAACCTTTGACCCCGTCTTCTCCTTTGGTAAGGATAAAAACAGGATGATGATACTTTTCCCGGACTTTTCCGGCAATGATTCCGGCAATGCTCTCATGAACCTCCGGCAGATAGATCACCATGACCTTATCTTCTGTCATATGATGTTCCAAAATATACTCATCCGCTCTTTGAATTCCCTGCACCGTCAGGTTCTTGCGGCTTTCATTTAAGTCTTTCAATTCTCTGGCTGCTGTCATGGCATCCGCTCTGGTAAAGCTCTGCAGCAATTCCAAAGCCCGTTTGGCTGTATCCAGTCTTCCTGTGGCATTCAGGCAGGGTCCCAGTACAAATCCCAGATGATACGCACTCAGTCTCTCCGGAGCAATTTCGTTTACTTCCATTAATGCTTTCAGCCCCTCATTGTATCCCTTTTGAATGCGTTTCAGGCCTTCCTTTACCAGGATACGGTTCTCATCCTTCAGTTCCATGACATCACACACTGTAGAAAGTGCAGCGAATTCCAATAATTCATCCTGAATATTCCGGAGTCCCGGATTCCCTGTTTTCTCGGTAAGTGCCTGTATTAACTTGAATGAAACCACCCCGCCGCAGATGCCTGAAAAAGGATAGGTGCAATCCGCTCTCTTGGGATCCACTACCGCCAGAGCCTGCGGCAGCTGTTCTATCCGTTCTCCGTTTTCTTCTATATAAGGAACTTCATGGTGATCCGTCACAATCACACGCATTCCAAGAGAATTTGCCAGTTCGATCTGGGCTGCCGCAGCGATTCCATTATCACAGGTTACGATCATCCCGACACCTTCCCACTTCGCCTCTTCGATCAGGTGCTCATTCAGCCCGTACCCGTCATGGATCCTGTGCGGAATTGCTGTATCCACCCGGGCTCCCAGCATCTGAAAACCCTTGGTCAGGATATACGACGAACAGATTCCATCCACATCGTAATCTCCGATAACCCGGATATACAGCCCTTCCTTTACCGCTTTCAGGATCTCCTCCACTGCCTTATCCATATCCTTTAACAGCCAGGGAGAATAACAGTCCTCCAGTTTCCCATAGAGGAATTTCTGAATCTGCGCCTCTTCCGTCAGGTCACGGTTTCTCAGGATCCTCGCCGTCACCGGACTGATATGAAAATCCTTAGCCCACTTATCAAAATCTGCTTTTTTCGCAGCCACATACCATTTTTCCATGCATGTTCCCACTTTCGTAATTGTTTTTCCATGAGACTCATTCCTTAGGTATTATAGCATAAAAAAACTTGTGCATCTCCTCTTTTTATGCTATACTCAATTCAATTTCTACATGAAATTTCTTACATCCGGCGTTTCGCCAGTTTTTTCAAGCAACTTTTAATTACACTAAGGAATTGGGAGGAAATTCTTATGACGGCTAAAAATGATGATTACCTTATGGAAGCGACAAAGACACTTTATAATTTGAACGCCGATGACATGGTCCGGCAGCGCTGCCAGGCACGTATGGATGCCGAGCTTCAGGAGCAATATCTGTTGAAGAAGATTGATACCTTAACGGCTGATAATGATAAGCTGGCTGCCGCTAACATAGCCAAAGATGCCGAGATCGAAGCTTTGAAAAAGAAGTTGGCTGAGTTGCAGCAGAATGCATAACACAGGACTTGCACTGGTTAGAAACGTGCATCGCTGGGCGCACCACTTAGAAAAAGGAGCCTGCATTGAGGCTCCTTTTTCAATGTAATCACTTCTTATTTATTATCAGGGAATGAGAAGCACCTGACCTACATGAATGTTTCCGGGATTGGAAACTGTATTGCTGTTTGCATCAAAAATCTTTCTCCATGCAAATCCTTGTCCGTATACTTTCTTTGCGATCTTCCATAGATTATCTCTGGGCTGTACCACATAAGTATTCGCATTGATGGAAACAGTTGCTGTTGCCGATACTGCCGTAGCGGTACCATTTAGATTAATTACCAATTTCTGTCCCACTCGAATTATGTTAGGATTCTTGATGGTGGATTTATTATCCTCGTAAATCCTTCTCCAAAGAGAAGCATTTCCCAAATATTTTCTAGCAATCTTGCTTAAGGTATCACCAGGCTGGACTATATATGTAATAGTCTGAATTGATCCTGCCGTTACCACCGCACCGTTAGAGTCGGAACTACCAGAATCGGAATCATTATCAGAATCTGTTTCATTTCCGCTATTATTGCTGTTATTTCCTGCAAAAGCCTGATTTGCTTTGTAATTTTGTGCAGCTCGCTTAAGATTGTTCGTACCATCCTCACGGAATTCAATTGCTATTGTATGTGTCCCGGCAGACTGCATCAAAGTCTCATAAGTCAACGTAATACGAGTACTTCCGGACTCTGCCTTATAATCCTTGCCTTCCGTCAGTTTCACACCGTCTAAATATACTGCCTTATATTCTGAAAACTCACCCTTGGACACCATATTCTGCGAATGTGTTTTTGCAAATTGCAATTGTTTATCCCTATCCGAAAGAGAACTTAAATCTATGACATTCATAATTTTCTCTTTCAATTCATAACCAGCATCTGTCGCCTTATCAACATTCTCATCTGTATTATCCAAGACTGTCAATGTATAAGTTTTTGAACAGTAAGATCCATTCAACTGACTTCCATTCTTCATCCGAACCACAAAAGTATACTCACCGGTTTCCTGTGGAACACCATAGATTTCACCATTGGATCTTAATTCCATGCCTCCCGGAAGTTCTCCGTATATCAATTGATATACTACCTTATTCCAACTATACTTACTATTATTTTGAATCATAGTTCCATAAGGAACATATTTAACTGCCTGTGGAATATTGGTTGTTGTCATAACAGGGTCACCCACAATACCTGTTAAAGTCAAAACAATCAGTGTCTTGTCACCGGATTTTATTGTCAATGTTCCTGTGACTTCTGTGCCATCTGCCACCCCATCTTTCGCTTTCAAACGAATCTTTGCAATATTTTTCGGAGATGTCACAGTGGATGCACCTCTTAAATCTTCATTACCAGTCAAACTCCAGTACTCATCCATCTGCAAAGTATCTGACACCAGTTCCGCCTTAATATTCTGAACTGCCTGCGTACTTCTATTTGCCAGAAAAATATCATGTCGATTGTTATGATAGGAATCCAACATCACCTCTCTGGTGGAATAAATAACACCATCTTTCACTTCGGTATGTGATGACGGATCAGAAAAACTATTAATAAACAAATCCGGTTTATCTCCAGTAGCTGTTATAATTTGTAACCAGTAGTTCTTTGATTCCACGCCATCTTCCGCTGACGCAGTATATTGTAAGACACCGCTACTAATATCATGGTAGGTTTCTCCGCTTACTTCCGGAGAGTTACTTCCCTCTGCATACAGTTTTACTCCATTGTCCGTTGTAAAAATAGGAGCCACCATTGTAAGATCTGTTCCTGCGGGAACAATCATCATATGATAATTATATTCTCCATAGGAGTCGTCATCTTTTTTTACAGTATAACATGAAATAATATTTCCATCTTTGTCATTTAACCCTTCAAAACGCACTGCCGTAGAACTGCTTAACTGATGTCCCGAATTTCCATTGGAATTCACATCTGCTGTAACATCCTGAGTGATCACCGTACATCTCCAAATTTCCCCATTAGCTGATTCTTTCGGTTGATCAAAAATTGTAAATGTTACTCCCTTGCTATAGTCTGCCCGATATCCATTCTGTCTTTCAATAGCAAACAAACTGTCTTTGATGTCAACTGCTCCGGCCGCCTGCGCTTCACTTATACTGTTATAAGCGCCAACATAAGCCGCCTTCACGTATTCAACTGCATTGTCATCCAATATTTCATACTTAAGCGTCAATGCATATGTACCATTTGCCGGATACTGTTTTTTCATTGTATAAGTGCAGTTTCGTTCATATAATGGATCATCTCCAATAAGTTCTATATATTTTGAGCTACTCGACCAGGAATTACTTACTTCGGGGAAGGATGTTTCCTCCGGATTACACAGACTTTCTCCTGTGACACTTCCGGCCCATCTGGATATATTCACCTTTACCGGCAGACATCCAGTTGCTCTTCCGGCCGCATCATAAGACACAAAAGTAATCCATGGAATCCAAGGGTCTCCGTTCCACGCATAACCACCATTCAGCACGCTCATATCATCTGGCATAATCTGCGCTGTAATATCCTCTGCCTGCTCTGCTTCCGCTGCTGTATTAAAATTGCCTTTGTATACTTTTAACGAAGTATATTGTGGCGTTGCATACACCTCTGAATTGATCTGAAGTCCCAAATATTGATTCGACGTATAAGACTCATAGTTTACTCTCAATGTAGAAGAGGTACCATAGTCATTGTATCTGGCATTTCTACCTCTTGCCAGAGTTCTGTTTCCCGCAGTATCCTGTGTATAAACAGAAGCCTTTAACCAATTTTCAGTACTTGCATGCCTTACATTTACATAATACTTTATGTTATTCAAATCCAACTGGTCTGCAGATCCGACAATCATCGTCCATGTTGTACTTGTGCCATAACAAGTATCTTTGCTCAGATTTAGATTATCTGCCGATTGCGTAATTGTATAATTGTCTCCACTGTATGTCCATGCAATCTTGTCTGTAGAATTCAATGCATTTGCACCAGTGAAAACAGATGTCACTGATACCTGTGTCAATTCTACCGGAGTAAATTTCGTCAAATCCACCGTCAAATGCTGTGTTGTCAGTGGAAGCAGGGATTGTTCTGCCGTGCCGTCTCCATCATTCGTGAATTCCTTTTTCTCCGGATATACAGTAACCTCCTCGTCTCCCACTTTCAGGTTCATCTGCGTCACTGCAGTATTGTCAAAATATGCCGATACATGGAAGGTATGTCCTCCTACTTCTACAGTATCCTCCGGATTCATAAACCACTCATTTGTGGTCTCCCCGTTGCAGGTAAACTGTACCTCATAAGGGAAGAAGGGATTCTCCTCCGGAATATTGATGGTATAGCTGCCATCCTCAGCGAACATATCCATCCACTGACTCTGATATGCTTCATTCTCAGACACTGACGGATCAATAACACTGACCGCCAGTTTGCCGGTATTGAACCATACCTGATCTGCTTCCGCTCCAGCGCTTTTTGCTGTCTCTTCTGCCGCTGCTGGCAATGTGGGCATGATCAGAAGCGCTGCCAGAAACGCTGCTATGCCCTGTTTCAAATGTTTCATTTGATGAACTCTCCTTTCGGCTTATTCTATATAGTTCTGTCCAAGAACGATCAGTTCCTGGATGGAATATAAGCGGCATTGCCGCAAATTCCCTGATTCATAATCGAAGATGAAACTACCGTTCCATACATCGCAAAGACCGGGTAATTTTGCCAGTACCTCAAAATCGGAATTTAGCAGAAGGCCGTAACGATCTCCCTCCGTGCTGATATATTCGGTAACCAACAGGTCTCCCAGCTGTGTCACATAAGTCAAATATCCCTCTTTCTCCAGTGTTGCCAGTTTTCTGCCGGAAGCAGCGTCATAGACCACCGGTGCCGCATGCAGGGACGAAGCCACACGATAATCTTCTGTATAGAACTCCTCGTACAGATCCTTTCCGGGGGCATCCTTCTGTTCTTCGGAAAGAATGGTTCCATCTGCTGCACTGTAAGTCCGCACGGTGCCATCATACCAGATGACCTCCAGATAAGACTTCTCCGCATCCTTCCGGAACTGCTGGTCATAGATTGAATCCGTATCCGGCAGTGAGACTTCTGTGAGCTGTTTTCCTGATCTGTCATAGATCCGGAATCCATCATTATTAAAAAGCATTACGGTACTGCCATCCTGACTGATCCGGGCCTCGTCATGTGCATAACGGGCATCATACGTCAGTAAAATGGTATCTTCGTAATTCTCCAGCTTCATGATGCGAAGCGTCGGATCGTTGCGGCTTCCCGCCACGGCATAGGTATTGCCCAGTTCCAGAAAGTCAGCCAGATTCTCTCCGGTCTCTCTGGAAGAAAGATGTGCCCCACTGTCATAAAAGGAAAAACTGTTATCCTCACAGGCCGCCATGGCATAAGTCTCTCCTATGGCAAAGGTGTTGATATTCACATTATTGGTATAAGCCAGTTCCAACTGTTCTCCCTGCGGAGTGATCTGTACCAGAAGATTCTTATTCGCCAGATAGATTCCTTTTTCATCCGTTTTCAGATAAAAAGGATCCTGCGCTGCATTCTCTCCCAAGCTGATTCCCTGCACAGTATCCACCAGACCGAAGACATTATCTGTGCCGTTTCGCACTGCATATGCGAAGTAGTCACCAAAGAATCCTCCCTCCATATGTATATAATCCGAAGTATCATACAGTATCAGAGACTCCTCAGGGTCATGAAGATCAAACAACTCCACGCCGCCATCAGAAAAACTGACTGCCAGAAGGCTGCCATCCTGATTCAGGGCGAAAATATTGTCCTTCGGATCTGCTAAAATATCATTGGTCACTACCCGCAGCTGCCTGCCCTCAAAATCACACTCGGTCTTCTTTTCTCCGGATTCTATATCATACAGGATTGCTTTGGGGTTCTCTCTGTTTACACAGGCTGCCGTCTTGCCATCTCCGGAGATTGCAATAAAAGTGGTTTTTTCTCCAGTCCAAAGCACTTTGCCTGTTGCTATTTCGTAATTTTCCACTCCATCCACAGATGCTACCAGAATATGATCCTCGTCGATAAACAGACAATCTGCCAGAGCAGACTGGACAATCGGTATTCCGGCCATTTTCTCTCCGCTTGCCAGATCATACACTGCCGCCTCATACCCGTAGACCACGCAAAGTCTGGTTCCCTCCGGGGACAGATCCATATCAAAAGGGGCTGCCGGAAGTTCTATCGTATCATATGCCTTATAGCCGTCAGCAAGACTGTATACCCCCAGAGCATCAGTCAGAGCCTTTTGTGCCTGCGCTGTGCGTGGTGCCGTGAATACAGATTCTCTGTCGGGAATTGCTTCCAAGGCCTCTTTGACCGCCCCGGTCACATCTCCCTGTGCTAACAGATCCGCAGAATATTCTGCCATGGTCAAAGCCTTCTGCCGCTGTTCCTTCTGGTGCATTCCCTCAAAGGTGCAGGCTCCTCCTGCCAGAAACAGTACTCCCAGTACCGCTGCGGAAGCAAACATTCTTCTCTTATGGCGTACCATTCTGGGGTCTTTCTTCGGAAGCTCCAAAAAATCCTTCAGCATCTCTGCCGCCGTCTGGTAACGGTCCGCCGGATTCACTGCCATAGCCTTATTAATGATTTCCGCTACTGCAATACTACAATCCGAAGCCCCCAGCGGAATCACCTCTGTGGCCCTCTGTGCCGGTTTCCTGCCACTTAGCAGATGATACAGTGTTGCACCGAGACTATAGATATCCGATCTTGCATCCAGAAGAACACCTGACTGACTCCTGGATACACTGCCTGCTGAAAATGATACCCGGGAGTCTGTCTTCAATGCTGTCTCGTTCTCACCATCTACCTCTGTAGCTTCCGGATCCACCTGAGTTCTGTCATCGTCATCCACGACAGTACATTCGTCATCGACTTCCGTCCGTTCATCATCCACAAGCGTTTTTTCAACATCTGTCACAATCCTCGAAGTCTTTTTTAATGTCGCTGCGGCAGGCATTCCCGTCATACGGCCTCCCTGTACATATTCCGCACCGTAATGCTCCGGGGAAGCATATCCTCTGCTGAATCCTACCTTGACCGCACCATCCTCACCCAAAGCCAGTGCGATGTTGAAGTCGATCAGGCAGATATCTCCGTTGGGCAGCAACATAATATTTGCCGGTTTAATATCACCGTGCAGAATTCCATGGGAACCCTGATGATGCAAATAGTCCAATGCTTCTAACAATTGGCAGGACCATTTCACGATATTCGGTTGGGAAATCTTCTCTCCCTGCGCCAGAATTTTATCCAGACTTTCGCCCTCAATGTAATCCATTACGGTATAGACTACACCATCCTGCTGTACGAAATCATATACCTGCGGAATATAGGTCTGGCGAAGATTTTTCAACATATCGACTTCTCTTCGCAGAGATTCTTCTTTCGTAGAGAGCGATCTCTTATCCGCCTTTAAAACCACAAGCTTATGAAGACGTGTATGTCTGCCGAGATAGACAACACCGCCTCCTCCGGCACCTATTTTTTCATCAATTTCATAAAGACCTGCTATTACTTTGTGGTTTTCCATATTCTTTCTCCAGCTTGTTTCTTAATTTCTTACCGGTGATACCAAAGACCACAATATCCCCTATTCCCGCAAGAACTGCCAATATCATAATGGCAATTCCTCCATAGAACCAGATGTCTACCTGTGAAAATCCAAGCATTTTCCTGCCATCCTTTCCGGGATCTTATCCATTCACCGCAACCACACCTACAGTGATGTTGTCTCTCTCCCCACGACTTATCATGCGTTCTATCAATTCCTCGCATGCCTCATCCACTTTTTTGACCTTACGAAGCTTTTTCTCATATTCGCAGAAATCTTCCGGCAACAGTCGGTGATAAAATCCGTCGGAACACACTACAAACAGATCTCTTTCCACCACATTTCCGACTGCACTTGTGAACCAGAGTTCCTCCTGTTTTCCAAGATAGTTATCCAAATAAGATTTCATTCGTCCGTTTTTGATCCGGGTCACACTGGCATCGACTGTCAGTTGTTCCAATACTCCGTCATTGTAACGATAAACTCTGCTGTCTCCTACCTGAATAATATAGTATGTATTCCTAACGATCATAAGCATCGAGAGGGTTGTCCCCATCTCCATTCCTCTTGCAGTTCTACATTCCCGAACCAGTAAATTACATTCTTCCGCGAGATCCTTCATATGAGAAAACAAGAGTTCACCATCTACTCCGGCAATATCGATCCATTCCGTAATCTCATTAAACCATGCTTCAATTCTTGCAACCGCCAGAGATGATGCCATTTCGCCATGTTCTAACCCGCCAACTCCATCACATACCGCCAGAACAATAAAATTATCGCCCCTTTTTTCAAAGGTTCGAAGTACTACTGCATCCTGATTGTTCTCGCGTACTCTGCCGATATTGCTTTTACATCCGGCAACACACCTCATATTTCCTCTCCTTACAGATGGATACGATATTTTACCGGTTTGCTCGTTGTGAAGGTAACTTCACCGCCATCCGGCAGAGGGTAAGGCTGGTTCGGTATAAGAACCTGGTTATTTATCAATGTATGATTTGCGGATCCCAAATCAATGATGCAATAACCGTTGCCGTTTTTCTCGATTCTGGCATGTTTTCTTCCGATCCGGCTGAAATCCTTACTGAAAGCAACATCCGGCTGTGTTTCATCTGAAGAAGTCCGCCCGATTGTAATAAAAGGGCTTGTAAAATCCAGAGAGATCCGCGGAATTGCTCCGGGTATTGCAGACTCGATCAGTTCCAGACAAGCGCCCCCGCTATAGTCGTCTTCCGCGATTTCTGTGCTCTCATCCATAACCGGCGACATCATCTGCAATCCATCTGCCTGAGATCTGCCCGCAGGCATTTGTTGAACCGTAGGCTGCTGCATTGCAGGCTGTTGTGACGGGATTTCCTGCATATGCGCAGTTGCCTGTACAGATATCTGAGGTTCGGAATTCTGCTCTTTTTTCTTGCCACCAAAAAGAGAAAATCCGCCACCCTCTTTCTCCTTCTTTTCCTTCTTCTCTTTCTTTTTCTTGGAAGAATCCCCAAACAGAGCATTTACAGCTGCATCTGAGTCACTCATATCGCCAAGCCCCGCAAACATATCTTCCTTCTGTGCAGGCGCCGGATCGGCTGCTTTTTTCGGTTCGCTGTCTTTCTTTCCTCCAAATAAAGAGAATTTTCCACCTGCCTTGGTATGTTGCTCTGCCTGTTTTTCTGCCGGAACCGCTGTAACCGCCGGAGGCGTCTGCGTTACAGTTTCTATCTTCTGCGGAGCAGCCTGCTGAATGCTGACCGGCGTTGTTGTATTCTGCACCGCGGCAGTCTGTCCCATTGCAGCTTTCTTCTGCTCCTGTAAAAGGATCTGATAGAGATCTGCCAGGTTGGAATCCTCGTTTCCAAAATATCGGAACATTGTTACCTGAAATCCCGGATCATCCGAGATTGTAATCTCCGTAAATAGATTTTTGAAAAATTGTTTAATTTCCGTATCACTGTAGCGATAACTGTTTTCAGGCACATAGATCAGGCTGACACCATGGTTCATCTTATTGATGAACACATATCTGGGATCAATACAAAGATTATGATAATCCAGAAACCAATCTTTTCCCTTTATAAATGGTGTCAATAAATCCATGAATAACTTTACAAACTGCTTTTTACTCAGATTGCGGTCCGAATAAGCAAGTGCGATGGTGTTGATCAGCTTATAACGCAGATTGGTACTTCCATTAACAGTTACAATACGAAACGGAATCAGGAAATCGGGACAATCCTCTTCCATTACGCGTACAGCAATTTCATCTACCTCTGCCTGTAACGGCAAAGCGATGTTCAGATAATTACCCTCCAGACTGCTCTGCAGGGAGAAATTCTCTTCTTTCATCTGCTCTTCACTCCTTCTGCCTATCTCTTTTATTCTTCAAAATATTTTAATGTCAGTAATGCCATACCGTCTGTTAGTTTTGCCTGTGCAATGCCATTATGGAACGGCTGAGCATCTTCATAATTTTCCTCAATGATCATTTTGTTCTTTTCACTGATATAACCCCAGTCGTTTACGCTCTTTACTGCTCCCAAATGATTCGAAAATGATTTTGCATCATTATACTGATAGTCGATCACCTGATTTCCTTCTCTATCGATATACCCCCAGTTGCCGTCTGCATCTGCCACTGCTATATATCCGGAAGACTCCGGTGCTTTTGCATCCGCATAGGTATTCTCGCTGATGTGATTTCCTTCCGTATCGATCAGATACCACACTCCGTTTTCCTTCACCATAGCGCGATCACCCGCAAAGGCATTCCCCAGGGAATTGACTGCTACATCTTCCAGTATATAATCCACTACCGTTTCCCCCGAGTCTTTGATAATTCCCCATTTTCCTCCTTTTGAAACCGCGGCCACACCGCAGGCATTCCCACTCATCTGATCAAACTGATAACTCTCTGCAATCGGAGCGAAGTCATAATCATAATAACTATAGGTATTTCCACGCTTGCCAAGGATTCTCTTACCGCTGACTCCGAGTATATCTGTCATCCTGTCATAAGTAGTACCATCATCCGCACCATACCAGTCCCCATTAGAAAGAATCGCATAATAGGTCCCGTCGATGGACACCACTGCAAAACCCGCCGAGCCGTAAGGAGTGGCACTGTCATAGATAAAGTCCAGCACATCACTGCCTCCCTCATCTATATATCCCCACTTCACACCATCAAAAGCCGGCATCTGGCTATTATCTGCCGAAGGAAGAATCTGTTGATATCTCGTGACCCTTGTTTTATAAGGATATCTGATCTCTTCCAGATAATCCGTCAGAGTCTGACTACCAGTCTTCTCGACTCCGGCTTTCAGAAGTGTAACCGCTTCGGACCATTTGGACCTTCCTGCATAATACTCTGCCGCAGTCAGATATTCTTCCTCCGTTGCTGTTCCAGCCAGATTTCGATTCTCCACAAGCTTTGCATAAGCACTCATATCCTCGTATCCCTGATAAGCGGCAAGGAGCTTTGCCTGAATCTCCGGCGTGAGTCTGGAACTCTGCGACAATGCTTCTTCATAAAGGTCAATGGCTCTGACGTAAAGTTTTCTTGCTGCCAGTTCATCCGCTTCCTTTACCAGATTCCGTTGTTCTTTAATCACCTCTGTGCCGGATGCTGTACGGACAGATAGCAGCCAGCCGACTCCCAACGCTGCCGCAATGATCACGATCAATAACATCTTCTTTGTTTTCATAAAATTACCTCAGCCTCATAATTATTGAATCAACAATGTGATGAACGTACCCAAAAATAAGAACGGTGTCATGGGAACACCATTTTTTAATGTCAACTTTTTACGTATCAGCTGCACAATAGAATAAATACAACAAAGCACTGTTCCATAGAAAAGTGCTCCCATGATCCGTTCTCCGGTCAGATACACCCCCATGACAAATGCCAGTTTCACGTCACCTGCCCCCATCTGTCCTCTGGAAAACAGATAACATAGGAGAAAGATCAGACCGCTGATCAGCCCTCCGCCAAGTGCCCTGCACAAAAGCTCAAATCCTGTCTCAATGTCAAAGATCAGTGTGATTCCCACGATTGCCGTCCACAATAGCAATAATATAAGAATGATCTTATTCGGCACCATCTGCTTTTTACAATCAGTCACGGTAAGCACAGCAAGACCGCAGAGCAACACCGCTATGAGAAGATATCGTGACATTCCCAGTTGCGACAGCCGGATCACTCCCACTGCCATTGTTCCGACAAAAGTAACAAACAATGTCAGAATCACCGTGAAATCCGTGATCCATTTTCCTTTGTGCCGGAATCCCACATCCATCTTCTGTTCCACAATATATTGCAGTCCGTAAAAAGCCGCTGTCACCATACCTGCCGTAAATATTGCACTAAACCATTGCATTTTGCTCCTCCATCATCAAGGCTTATAAGTTCTGCCGTCACCATCCAGCCATGCCGGAACCGTAACTCTCTGCACCACGTGGATATCCTTAGGCATCACAAATCTGATAAAGCTCATATCAATGTCATACTGAACAACGAAATCAATCATTTTCTTATCCTTATCGCAGTACATAGTGCTGCCAGAGAAATCCAGCCCGGACGCACCATCCTTAACGCCATAAGCTCTTAATACTTCATCTGCATTGTCACCCAGATGCTGCTTGGTCAGAACACTTGCTGCTGCCTGTGCTCCGACAGATTTCACGGCATAGGAAGCTCCTGATGCTCCCATATAAATGACGCCTACCAAAAGTGACTGTGGATCACTGAACAGATCTGTCACCTGCTGTACGGATTTTTTTGTGGATTCTACGGTTGCCTTGCCGTCCTCGTAAGTCTGTTTTGCAGAATTATATGCATCCTTAATAGAATCCTGCGATACCTCGAGTTGTTTTACAGCCGTTGCCGTATTAGAAGCAGATTTGCTGAGCGTCTGGATTTTATTCAAGGTATCCACTACCTGAGTAGCTGTATCATCAATTGGCGTTGTATATGGTTTCCCATCTGCATCAATCTGTTGTTCTGCACTGCGAATCCCCAATGCCTGATAGATATAAGAATAACTTGCCAATTCATGAGCTGCAGTGTTCATGGCAAACTGAATCTTATTATGTATAATAAAAACATTGATGAGATAGATGATCGCTATCACCACCATAAGAAAGACCGTAAAGGTAATGACAGCCTCTACGACCATCATTCCCTTCTGTTCCTCTTTTAATTGTCTTCTCAGTTCTTTTCGATACTTACTGAAACTGCTCATTTAATACCCTCTTGTCACCGTGAATTTATAACTGTTCTTCTCAAATTCCATCAGACTGTTATAATCATCGCTTGTTGCTACTTTCTGTGCAAAACCTTCCGGCATTACGAGAAAGTCAAGATGTACGGTACTGGTTGCATTCACCGCAGTATGCGCATCCTTCATGTGGAAGGTCAGACTTGCCAGATTCTGATCCTCCTTCAGACCCGCTTCTGCGGCATTGACATTTAGTTCAATTAAGTTCCTCGTCCGGTTCATCACCTGATCTGTAGTAGTCATAAATATGATCATCAACTTCAGATACTGTTCATAATCCAGTCGAACACATTTATCCTCTGCCTTATTTTCTGCTGTGTTGCCTAACAGTGCTGCAATAGACGAGTAAGCAGTCATATCTTCCAAATGTCTCTTAATCAGAACAACACCTTTTCCGTCCTTTAAATAGCTCCAGTCCTGCGCTGTTTCCAATACAGTTACCGCCATGCGCAATGCTGCCCCTACCGCAACGCCTAAAATCGGATTAACTGCAGTTGCTGCATTCTGTACTGCCTTAATAGAGCTATTAACTTCATGAATGGCATAAGTTGCCGTATAGTCTGTAACAGCACGAATTGCCAGAATCTTATTTCTTGCTTCTTCGAGATTGCTTTTTGATGAATTTTTTCCCCCCAGAAGATATTCCAGTTCTGCCTGATAAAGATAGTTGATCTGTCTGTTCATCTCATATCCGGTTAAAGAAACTTCTTTCTCCTGATCTTTATTTACATTTGTTACACGGCTGGAAAACATACCGAAGTCATATTGCACCGTATATAATTTCAACAAAAGCATATTGGCATTGCTCTTAAATTTATTTATTGAGAACATATCTGCCGCTGCCCCGATCATATCTGTCAATTTAAAAGGTGCAGCTGCAGTGTTGCTTCCATATCCAAAATCCTGCGGAATATCTCTTGCTGCCGTAACTGTCGTCTCATTTGTCAGCGAGTTTTCCGCATTATCCTTCGCAGTATTTGCTGCTTGTTTCTGTTTTTCATACTGGTCTTCTTTCTCACCATTTGTCTTAAATGTTTTGACGAGTTCATCATACAGCTCCTTCTGGCTGGTAACATTTTTAAAATCATTCCATTTAGCCTGCTCCAAAAGTGTTTCCGCCGGATTCCATTCATACTCCTCCGGTTTCAGATAAGCATTTATGACATTGTTTACTTCCAGTATTGCTGTTTCTATCGTCTGAGAATACTCCTTATTCACAGGTACGTCCTTTTCCTTCAGATATTCTGCAATGGATGCATATACCTGAAGTTTGTTTTCTCCAAACAATTCTTTCATTTTGTCCAGATCATCCTGCAGACCACTCTTCAGATCCTCCGACACACTTTTATTATCCAGGATGTCCTGAATTTCTTTCATCAATTTGCAAATGTCCTTGCCATCCTTCGTAATATCTTTTGCTTTGAGATCAAGACTCAAAACTATAGCCTCAAAATTATCTATTCGGATGTCCCCATCTTTATTTTCTACTGCATCTACAATTTTCTTTGCTGCATCTGCAAATTTCTGTTTAATGCGGCTTTCCTGGGCCTCAGGATCTCCTGTATAATCATCCGAGATTGCACATAATCTTTCTTCCTCCGGAGACAGTGGATCCGGTCTCTGACTATCCTCCGTGCTTTCACTCTTTTCTCCGCCTTCTGTCTCTGTGTTCTCTTCTTCATGGGAACTGCTATTATAATCTTCAATCTCCTGTCTGTGCGCCAATGCACTCTTTATTGCTTCTGGATCCTCACTTTTGTAAGCTGCATATCTCTTATAGGAAATTGATTCATGTATATTTTTTATGTCTGTGACGCATGAAGCATAGCCGGTATTAATTCCATCTCTGTAAGCCGGATAACCATCAATTGCCTTTAAATACTGATAATAATCTTTTATTTCTTTAAAAATCTTATCTACCTTCTTATCCAACTCTGTTTTTTTCTTAACAGCCTTAGAATCATTTTCCAGATTTGACACAGTATCCAACATATCCAGAAGATCCGTATCATCCTCCACCAACTGTTCCGCTATACGGAACCTCATAAAATCCCCTACCTGTGTTGCCAGAACGACATTATCCCCCAGATTTGCATTTTCCGGGAATTCATAGCTCATTTCCACCTTAGCCGACCGGTACGGCATAAAGCCTTCCACCTTATTAAGTCCAGCAAAGCCCTGTACCGCCTCCAGGTGCTCCCAGCTAATGCCATTTGCCGAAGGATCAAAAGAAGTCTTCATATATGCCTGCAGATTATCCAGGGCTTTCAATCCTTCCTCATTTTGTGTTACCGCAAAAAGTCCATACAGTTCCTTTAAAAGATTGTCGTACTGGGTCAGCACAGTTTCTCCATAGTTATCCGCAGCCATGACTGCCTGATTGCCGCAGAGTTTTAATCTCGACAGATCCGTAAGAAAACCTGTAAAAAAAATAGTAGGAACCAGAATCAGAGTCACCAGAACCGTTATGGAACCCTTTGATTTTTTTAAAAACAACTCCATGCTTCTCTCCCCTTTATTTAATGTTAAACTTCTTTTTGAAACTGTCGTAAAAATCTATTGCCTTATCTACCAGTTCACTTGCCTTCTGTCCAAGCTTTGTCTTGCTTACTATATCTACTACAAAATCCGTATTCCGGATAAAATCATCGCCGTTCGTCACTACCGCCGTCGCTGTTGCAGAAATCGTTATCGTATCCCTGCCTCCCACCATCTTCAGGCTGATGGCAGGTTTCACCGTCTGGGTCGCTGTGGCTGTAATTGTCTTATATACTATATAATTTTTACTTTCCGCACTTAGCTGTACATTTTCTCCACTGTCAAAAAACATATATCCGACCATGGAACGGAAAAAACTGTTAAAATCATTTTTATTAAATTTAAAGCCTAAAAAACGGTATGGAAATGAATTCGAATAATCACCTGCCGGCGCCTGATAACTGCTTCCCACCGCTGTAATCGTCCCCTCTGCTTTTCCGTATGCCATACCGGAAGATGCGGTCACAAAATTGTCTGAGTCTGTATTTTTATAATAAATTAGGGCATTCTGTACATTTGCCTGTAGGTTGGCCTTCTGACACATAAAGATGGCGACATAATACAGAGCAATTATCATAATAAAACAGAAAGGCAGCAGCAGAGTGGCTTCGACTACCGCAAGTCCCTTTTCATTTTTGATCAATTTCTCCATACTATGTCCTCCATCCCTGTATTTAACCTAGTATAACGGTTTCTAAATAACTACACCATTCACGTAGAATATTTTTCTGAGAGTGCAGGATAAAAAACGTAGGCGTAGCGGGCTACGCTGAGGATTTTTAGCCTGTGCTATCGGGAAAATAGGCAAGTGATATGGGGTAGTTAATTTAAAACTGTTATACTAGTTACCGATAGTATCGCTGTTACCTACAATCTTCTCCCACGTATCATTAAACCACTGTGAAATCTTATCCCAGAAAAGAGATGCCAGCAAAACCACGATCAAGATCAGAAGAACCGTAGCTACGATAGAGGAAACTCCTGTCTCATCCTTCTTGAACTGATCCGCAAAGTTTGCCATGCGGATCTTGGCACCAATATAAAAACGATCCAATGTCTTCAGCATTTTTCATTCCTCCTGTATCATTAAATAATTTATTATCATCCGCCGTTTCCTACAGAAGCCACTTAACGTCGGTACAATAACCCTTTGTCAATACGTGGACTGTCTATTTCAAAGTTATACTGTCCGTAGTCTCAACAACTCCGATATCCCATAAATCTCTGACATATTCTTTTGCTTTCGGATAGTAGTTGACTGCAGCAAGTACAAGTAACAAAATAAATGTCCATTTCACGATTCTTTTTATTGCTTTTCCCATATTTTATCCTACTCAATTAATCACGTCTCTGGGGCCGACAACGCCTCCACTTTCCCAATCCATCAAAAATATCTCTTGAAACGTTTCAAAATTAACAATCACAAAGATTATCAGCAAAACCAATATTGCAGCTATCACTATCCCTACTGCTTTTTTCTCATAAAACACTTCCCTCTCAAAAATCAAACCCACTCATTACCGGTACAATGATAAGAATTATAATTCCCGCAAACATAAGCATCGTAGGAAGCAGCAGTTTCGACTGGATCTTCTCTCCCATTCTCCTGGCATCATGTTTATGCTCCAACCAGCTTTCATCATTCAGCTGACGGAACAGACTTACAATTTCCGAGTTTCCCTTGGAAGTATTCTGAATGATTGCCGTTGCCAGTTTTGTCGTGTACAAATTATTACATTTTGTGATAAACCTGGAATATGCTTCCACTGGGGATACATTATTATCAAAGTCCAACAGTACACGGTTCATCTCCTCATAGAGGGTACCGGTTCCGCTGACGCTGGCCAGTTTCCATGCCTGACTGACTTCCATACCCGCCACAGTAAGCAGCGTCAGTTTGGACATTACCTGTGGAAACTGTCTGGAAATATCCTCCTGACGTTTTGTAACTACCTGACTGACACTGTCATATGGCAGGTATCCTATTAATGCAAACACTGCAAAGCAGACTACACCAATGATGATACTTCTAGTTCCCATCTGCAAAGCAAAACCAAAACCCATTCCGAGGAACAGCATCACCGCACCAAGCAGCAGATTTCCCATGAGCGATGCGAGCAGATAATATGTATAATTAATTGCTTCTTTTTTCTCTTTAAACTGAATACATTTCTGGTTCAGTTTCTTTACAACATCGCTGGTTCCATCCCAACCAAGAATCTGGATCATGCGATAGCCGGCCAGTGGAATGATATCCAACACACTGATTTTTCCTTTTTTAAGGATTTCCAATTGTTTTTTTGCTTCATCCTGCTTTTTCTTTAATGCCTTACCCTGTTTGAGTTTTTTCTTATCCTGTTGTCCGCTTTTCTTCATCTGTTCGGCAAGAAGATTCATTTCTATCTGTGTCTTTTTGATGGTCTCTGTCTGAATCTCCACGTTACAGACGATCAACGCCTTAGCCAGACTGTCCCCTGCTGTCAGGAAGAGAATCGCAAATATTACAAAAAAGACACTTGCCAATATCATGCAAATAAACATTTCACTTCCTCCTATACTTCAATCTTGCTGCTCTTGACCGCCAGCACATAAGATACCCCGAAAATGATTAACGCCACCGTTGCACAAATGTGTCCTTCTATAGTTTCAAAAAGAGCCTCCATCAAAGTTCCACCCATACTGGACATTGCTACCACGATAACAATCGGCATAATCAGCATAACCATAGTTTCTGACTTTGCAGAAGTGATTGTTGTTTCAATCTCCTGCTCGATCTCGACCTTATCCCGGATAACTTCTTCCGTCTGTGACAGAATATCTCCGAACCTGTCGCTCTTTCCTTCGATAACGCTGTAAATTGTTGCGAAACTACGGATATCCTCAATGTCGCTTCGATCTGCCAGATCCTGGAAGAGGACCTTCATCTCAATGCCGCCTCTGTCATACTGCAGAATAATATTTTCAACTTCTCTTACAATATCTGCTTTGGAACTATAAGAAAGTTTAAGATCTTCCAACGCTGACTTAACAGCTGCCACTTCCACATTGCCGGACCGGACCGCCACACTCATCGACCCGAGGAAATCCTTAAACTGCAGTCGGAGTGACTTCTGCCTTTTCTCGATCGTACTGTCTGCGTACATTTTTTCCAGATAGATCCCGGCGAGAAAACCAATCACAACAGAAACCGGAATCCATTGATAAAACAAATACGCCACCACAGAAAGCAAAAGGCTTGCCCCTATATAGACCACTATATGTTCCATCTTACTCATATTGCATTTATAGTAGACTGGCATTTTACCGTTCATGCTTAATCCTCCGCATCTGCCAGATAATCGTAAATACCACTGGCAATAAATTTATCAGGGTGCACCATTTTGTTGTGCGTTCTCTTTAAAGAACCGGATACTTTACGGACAGTTGTATTCTCGTCCTCTTCAAACTTGAACAACGGATTCATAATGATCCTCCCGTTTTCCAGTCCTACAATCTCCGTGATTTCCATAGTCTTACGGGATTTATCCCTCATACGAGACAGATGAATAATAATATCTACCGCCGAAGCGATCTGCTGCCTGATAGCCTCCAGAGGCAGACCTGCTTCGCCACTCAGAACCATAGTTTCCAGACGGCTCAGCATATCCTCTGCAGAGTTTGCATGACCGGTAGACAAAGAACCGTCATGACCGGTATTCATGGCTTGCAGCATATCCAATGCTTCTGCTCCACGAACCTCTCCGACAACAATTCGCTCCGGTCTCATACGTAGAGATGACTTGATCAGATCACGAATTGTGATAGCTCCCGCACCGGTGGAGTTAGCGTTACGTGTCTCTAGCCGTACCAGATTGGGAACATTTCTGATCTGCAATTCAGCCGAGTCCTCAATCGTAATCACACGCTCATCGGAGGGAATGTAGTTGGACAGTGCATTCAGGAAAGTAGTCTTACCGGAACCGGTACCTCCACTGATGAAGATGTTGTATTTTGCCCGCACCAGTTTTTGTAAGAAAACAGCCGCTTCCGGTGTAATAGACTTATAATTGATCAATTTTTGAATCGTCATACCCTCCTCAGGGAATCGCCGAATGGTAACGATCGGACCATTTAAGGCGATCGGATCCAATACAACATTGACACGGGATCCGTCTGCCAGACGTGTATCTACGATGGGGTTACTTTCATTGACACTCCTCCCCATATCCTGAACAAATTTTGTAATAATATTGCGAAGCCTCTCCTGGCTTTCAAACTTGTCCGGAATCCTTTGCAGTTTTCCGGCTTTTTCAACAAAGATACAGTCATAACCGTTGATCATAACTTCAGTGATGGATTTATCCGAGATGATCTTGCCCAGAATACCCAATCCTCGAATAGACTCAAATACGGTATCTGCAAGACTCTTTCTGACTTTAAAAGAAATTGAAGAATAATATGCTGCTGTCTCAGTATCTACCGTCTCACACTGTTTCATTCTTAACTCCAGCATGGCATTGATCCGCTCTTTTAACTGATCATCCGACAGTTCAGAGTAGCTGGGATCTCTGCTCACCATCTCTCTGATCTGTGTTATCTCTTCTGTAAAAAAGTCTCTCATTTCATCCGCCCTCATCCGTATATTCTCTTCAACTTTTCACCATTATCGTTATAAAGAAGTAGTACAACACTATAGCAGTTGTAAAAAGCAATTGCTGCAGGCAGCCCCGGCTGTCGCCGTGATAAACTGTGCCGGTTCGGGATTCTGTGCCGCATTTATTCTGCCGATCACAGGGATCTCGCTGGGAATCATGCTCTCTCTGCCCACATAAAAATTCAAAAGACGTACCATCTTCTTCCCATAAGCACTGATAATATGCATCTGATTCAAGAATCCGCTCATCTTTGCAGTTGCGATTCTGTCAGTCTTTTCTACGATCACGATCCGGTCTGCCAGTTCAAATACCGCCTGTACCTTAACATCCATACTGCTGCTCATGTCCACCACGATCACATCAAACAATCCACTCTTCTGAAATACCTCAATAAATTCTTTCAGATCCTCCGGGGAAAGTTCATATACATCATTCGGACTGTCAAAATGATTCATATAAAAAAGATTATTCTGTCCGGTCTGAAGCAGACTTTGAATTTTCATAGTAAAATTCATATTTTCACCAAGGCAGGCTGCGATTTCCGAAGTTCCCCTCACATCTGTTCTTGGCAGATAACATTCCTCCGAACCAATATCCTCCAGTCCCAGATAGAAGCATTGCAACCCCTGCGCTGCATATTTTGTGGCAGCACAAAGTGCTGTCGTTGTCTTACCCACACCTCCGACAGGAGAATACACTGCTATCACAGAAGTTTTCTTTTGACCGGCTACTACTCCGGTATCACTGCATATCTCTGCGTATACTTCAAGTATCTGTTGATATATTTTGCTGATGCGCTGATATTTTCGAATCTTTTTTGTCTTCTGGAATTGTGTGGCAATACTCTGGGTCTCATCCAACAGGAGAATAGGCAGAAACCTGTATCCACCGTCTGCGTGTCCGTCATACACACCGGCATCAAATAGTAATACATCAAATTTTTGTGACATTAAAGCCTGTTCCAGGGTATTTCTATCTGTGAAAACAGAGAGATTCAGATCTTCATATTCTTCCAATACACTAAGTATACGATTTACATACTCTTCATTAGTATCTGCGATTGCTATCTTTAGTATCATATGCCCTCTCCTCACCAGAAAAAAATTAGAATATTTTATATTAAAACTTTTTTTATATCATAAACCCGTTTTTTATGTTTGTCAATTCTATAGAGTATATCACTATACTCTATGGGATATATTTTTTATAAGAATAATTTGTTAAACTAGATATGTGAAGGAGAGGAAATCAGGCAAAAAGACTTATAAATCCAGGCAGACAAGGCGTGTGATAGTATTGGAACCTAATAAAGATTTTAATTTGATTGTGGGATTGCGAATCCGGGAGATGCGCGAAGCCTTACAGATGACAAGAGCAGAATTCAGTGAAAAATGTGATATTTCCGAAAGCTTTCTTGCCGCAGTTGAAAGCGGTAAAAAAAGTATTACTTCCAAGACACTCTTTAAATTATGCACTAGTTTAAATGTGTCCGCAGATTACTTCATACTTGGAAAAGATAATGACTTTAAAACAGATACGGCTTTGGAATTACTAAATTCACTGGATACTTTTTCAAGAGAATCCGCAATGCAGATTCTGAATGAATTTGTAATTGCTATTAACAATTCCAAAAGTCAGAACCCCGTCACACAAAAGCCTCAGGCATAATGCCTGAGGCTTCAAAATTCTCATTAATATATTTATTTTTTTTCTTAAATGTGATACTTTGAAATAAATAATATAGTTTTGGGAGATATACGATGAAATTTCTTATAGTTCGCTTTTCTATTCTTTTTATATTTTATGTTTTATCCGCTTATGCCACCACAGATATTTTACGTTTGCTTAAAGGAAGTACTCTTCCAGTAAACTCTGTTTCCTGCTATTGTCCAAATTGTAACAACAAAATAGCTTTAAAAGATCAGATTCCTATTCTTTCCTACGTTTTTAATCACGGTAGATGTAAGACATGCGGCTGTAAAATCCCTCCAAACGACTTATTTCTTGAAGTCTTTTTCTTTTTATCCTTTTCATCTGTTAATCTGCTATTTCATTTTAAATGGATTGCTTATTTCCTATGTATCGCATTCTATGAAGCGGTAAAATGTTTTTTTCTGTTCCGCTACGGAAAAAGAGAATATGAATTTGTGAAAAATCTTACGCAATCTCTCATAAATAATTTTTTTCTCTTTCTCTTTCTGGCTTTTCCATATGCGCTTATTTCTTTATAATTTCAAAAACCTCTATATGTCGACAGTGCGATGAAATATTAATTCCATCGCACTGTCGTTATAAATATAAGCGTAACTATTCAGAACCCCATTCGCAAAACCGCCTCTGCGAGGCTTTTCTTTTGCTCATGTGGTTACTTCGCCCTATAAAGATTATCAATTGCTCTTACGAATGCAAGCATTCGACGCTCATTTGATAATCTTTACATGGCTCTGAATAGTTACTCATAATATAGTATTTACATTGTACAAAACGCAATACATGCTTTTTAAAACTTTACAATGTAGTTTTCAAAACTACATCTGATAAAGCAAATACTACCGCAGAAAAAAAGAAAAGTCAATAGCAGGAAAAATAATTGGGAGAAAAGTATCAGCAAGAATGGAAAAACTCAGTCTTCCTCGATGATCTGTATTTCCAGATAGTCAAAATCAATCGTCTCTACAAAGCTGTCCTGGGTGAAGCGGGTCTTATTATGGCGTTTAAAGTCAGCGATATTCATATCCAGCCAGATCGGAGTACCGAGGTCGAACTGATGGCAGACTTCATCCAGAGAGTGAAAAACTTTGTGAGTACGGGTATCATCACTGTAGTCTTCAATGCAGGTGTCCTTCAGCATATGATTATTTTTAAAAATTTTGGCCCACATACGGAACATAGAAAATCTCCTTACGCAAAAAAATGTTCAGACAGACTTGTCATTAATAATAAATTATAATAGGAAGCGGTTTTCCCTGCAAGCGGAATCAGGGAATAAAACCTGACATATCTATAAAATTGCCCAATCAATCTTAAAAATTAATAAAGGTTTTGTTAAAATTATACATTTTTAAAAGGAGGTATGCTATAATTATCATGAATATATGGTACGAAAGCAGAATTTCCGTAACGGAAAAGCGTCTACGGAAGTAAGAAATATGGCAATATAGTCACAGGTGTATGGTGTGACAGAATAGATTGAGAGGGAATATGGAGTTTAAGGTAGAAAACGGGGACGGAATCGACAGCTGGAAGGAGGTTACATTGGTATACAGTGCAGCACTGCGTCAGATGGAGACGAAGATGCAGATCCTGAATGACGAATTCCAGCATGTACACCAGTACAATCCCATCGAACACATTAAGGCGCGCATTAAGACCCCCGAAAGCATTGTCAAAAAGCTGAAGCGTTACGGACAGGAATCCACTATAGATAATATGGTAAAGTACATCAATGATATTGCGGGAATCCGTATCATATGTTCCTTCACGTCCGATATTTATCGTATTGCGGATATGATCAGAGATCAGAAGGACATTCAGGTGATCGCAGTGAAGGATTACATCACTTACCCCAAGGCCAGCGGTTATAAAAGCTATCATATGATCGTCAGTATTCCGGTCTATCTGTCCGACCGCACAGTGGACACGAAGGTGGAGATACAGATCCGTACGGTAGCCATGGACTTCTGGGCAAGCCTGGAGCATAAGATACATTACAAATTCGAAGGAGATGCACCGGAGAATATCAAGAATGAACTGGTAGAGTGTGCCCGAATGGTATCGGATCTGGATGCAAGAATGTTATCACTGAATGAAGAGATTCTGGCAATCAGCAAAAAGAGGGAAGAAGAAAGCGCTAAAAAAGAAACTACATAAAAGGGTAAAAATAATGCCTTCTGAGTAAAACTAACAGTACTCAGAAGGCATTTTGATGTAGTGCAACAGGTTACCTGCAATAGATACAGCAATTAATAGTTCATGCCGCTGATACCAAGTTTGCCGTCCTGTACGCTGAAAATCATATTGGGGGCATCTCCGGTACTGTAGAGAGTAAAGCCTGCCATGCTGGGACTTAAGTCGGACAGACCGGCATTGGCGATAGAATCTTTCATTTCATCGGTGAAGATTTTATCGGCACCCAGAGCAATCAGGTCTTCTTTGCTTTCGATGACACTGTCGTCAGCAATAGATACATAGACCGGATAATGGGTCAGATCAGCCAGAGCCTCCAGATCTTCATTGGCTACCGCAGCCTGGATTTCCTTGGCGAAAGCTACGGCATCCTCGGTGGGAACCGCAAAGTTATCTTCATAAGAAGTTGCGGAAGCAGCATCGGAAGCAATGGTCGTTTCAGCGGCTGTTTCCGTAGCAGCAGAACTTTCGGCGTTGGAGGCTTCCGAACTGCTTTCTGTAGTCTGACTTTCAGAGGTTACGGTGCTTTCCGTGGAAGCAGTACTGTTTCCCTGACTGCCGCAGGCAGCAAAAGACAGTACCATAACAGTAGTTAAAAGTGCACAAATCATTTTATTTTTCATAATAGAAACTCCTTTCGTAATAAAACCCTTTCTTACAGGTCTCTGATGGTTAGATGGTGCAGCCGCCATAAAAGTTTCAAAAAATAATTTTTTTTTTAGCATCCACAAAAAATCGTCCTTCTGTTAAAATATGATGTCGGGTAAAAATATTAAAGGTTACAATACTAAAATATGAAAGAGTAAGAAAACAGAACAGGAAACTACCATGGAAGCATATTACTATCAGAAAATGAATAAACGGGGACAGGCTGCCTATCACGCCATGCAGCAGGGCGTCTTGGCAATGGCAGATGAAATTCAGCTGCCACGGATCCCGGCGGAGGAACTGTATGACGTGTTTTTCCGGCTGCGGCTGGATCACCCGGAGATCTTCTGGGTGGTGAGCTACCGGTACAAATATTATCAGGACTCCCCAAACATTATCTTCGTCCCGGAGTATCTGTTTGAAAAAAATAAGATCAAGGAGCACCAGAAAGCCATGCGGTCCAGGGTGGAAAAACTGGTAAGGCCTGCCGCAAAGTTCACAGAGTGGGAAAAAGAGAAGTACATTCATGATTTTATCTGTGAAAATATTACCTACGATAAGCTGAAAAAACCTTATTCCCATGAGATCATCGGTCCTCTGGGACAGGGGGTAGGCGTCTGCGAGGGCATTGCCAAGGCAGTAAAGGTGCTGTGCGATGCGTTGGGTGTGTGGTGTATCGTCGCCATCTGCGGTAACAATCCGGAGAAGGGGATCAAGTATCGCCATACCTGGAATATTGTGAGGATCGGCGGGCAGTACTATCATCTGGATGCGACCTTTGACAATACCCTGGGGAAACATCAGGGTACTGGGGAGGCCCTAGGAGAGATCCGCTATGATTATTTTAACTTGGGAGATAAGGCGGTGTTCCGGGACCATGAGCCATTAATCGCACCGGCACCCGACTGCCCGGACAATGATCATTTTTACTATAAGGAGAAAAAACTTTCCTTTACAAAAACAGAAGAAATATACAAAAGAGCGGTACAAATGGCGAAGAAAGGCCGGGCTCTCACGTTCCAGTGGCGGGGAGGATATCTGACCAGAGAAGTCCTGCAAGAACTGTTGGAGCTGATCCGTAAGGCGGGCGAAGAGCGGCAGAAAACCGCCCGGATCAGTCTCAACTGGTCACAGGCGGTGATTCATTTCAGCTATGTGGAAAATGCAGGCATCCCGGAGCCGCAGGTCGTCATGGAAGATGCCAACGAAGGAGAACAGTTCGACACCGGGGAATAAAGGTATGGGATGATGTCAGGATCAAGAATTCTCCGACTTCAATGCGCACTCCCGGAATAACGCATTGACGGCCAGCTTATAGTCGCTGGCATCTGTGGCTTTGCGGATCTTTTTTACGTATTTATCCGGAGACTCGAAGCTGTGGCTTAAGAAAGTCCAGAGATCCTTCATCTTGTAGAGCGTATTGGTATCGCCGGACATGATCTCCTGATAACCGGTCAGGAGGGAAGTGTGGAATTCCTTCAGGACAGCCAGCCGCTCTTCACAAGACGGCAGCGCAACACTCTCCGTGGAGGCAGCCTTCAATTCCTGCAATAATCCCGGATTCTGCAAAATTCCCCGGCCGATCATGACCGTATCGATACTGGGAAGCTTCGTAAGAATCTGCGTTAGCGACTCCGGAGAGGTAATATCCCCGTTATAGCACAGCGGACATTGCAGGGCTTCCACCGCCTCTGCGAAAGCTTCCAGATGGGGTGTCCCCTTGTAGCCTTCCTTTTGCAGCCTGGGATGAATGATCAGCTCTTTCATAGGAAATTTACGATAAATCTGAAGCAGTGGAGCCCATTCATCCATGTAGTCCATGCCGATGCGGGTCTTAATAGAAATTTCCAGCGGACATTTTCCGAAGACTTCGTCCAGAAAAGTTTCCAGCTCCCGGGGTGTGCCTAAGAAGCCGGCACCACGGTTTCTTGCCACCACTGTCCCGGAAGGACAGCCCAGATTCAGATTGACCTCATGGTAGCCGTATCCGGCCAGCTGCTCCGCCAGCGACAGAAATTCCTCCGCCTTATTGGTCAGGATCTGCGGCACCGTGTACATGCCCGCATTATGTTCCGGCAGCACGTCGTTGCGTTCCCTGCTGTTCATGTGCCGGTTGGAGATAAACGGGGTAAAATATTTATCCATACCACCGTAATAGCGGTTCCAGTTGGCGCGGAAATTATAAGTGGTCAGCCCCTCCATGGGAGCGAGATAATATTTCATAATGATATATGCCTTTCCGTGACCGGCAAAATGAACCGGTAATGCAAATATCATTATAATAGATATCGTTAAAAATGAAAAGAAAACAATCTCACAAATAAGCAGTAGAACATATGGGAAAAACAAAAAAAGCGGGTGGAAATCCGGTGCAGAAAATGATAGAATCAAAAAACATGAAAGCAATTTAATAAAAAGATTTCAAGGAGATAATAATTGTGTATAATCAGGATTATAAAGTAGAACTTCCCCAGTTCCCGGACCGGGAGGTGTCCATAGCAGAATACGGTGCGAAGAGCGGCGATTTGCAGATCGAGACCGGTAGACACAATGCGGAGGCTATGAACCGTGCAATCTGCGAGGTGTCCGAGCAGGGTGGCGGTACAGTAAGAGTTCCGGCAGGCATCTGGGCGGTGGCTCCATTCCGGCTGTTAAGTGGTGTCAATCTTCATCTGGACAGTCAGGCAATGTTAAAATTCATCAAATCAAAAGAGGATTATCCGCTGCGGATCACCAGTTATGAAGGTCAGGACTGTATCCGTACCGTGTCTCCCATCACAGCGGAAAATGCAGAGAATATCGCCATCACCGGAGAAGGCATCATTGACGGAAGCGGTGACAAATGGCGCCCGGTCAAGAAATTTAAGATGACAGAAAAACAGTGGGATGCTTTGTTTGCAATCAGTCCTTATGTGCTGGAGACGAAAGAGACAGCAATCTGGATGCCCACGGAGTCTATTTTAAGGGGAAATCACCACAACATTCAGGGAACCACCGAGGAAGCACTGGCTGCCGCAGCACCGTATTATGATTTTTACCGCCCGGTGATGATCAGCCTGCGTCATTGCAAAAAGGTACTTCTGCAGGGCGTGACCTTTATGAACTCTCCGGCATGGAATATTCATCCCTATTTTTGCGAGAGCCTTACAGTGGACAGCGTGCAGATCCGCAATCCCTATTATGCCCAGAACGGTGACGGTATTGATGTGGAATCCTGCACCAATGTGCATATTCATCACAGCATCTTTGAGACCGGAGATGATGCTATCTGCATGAAGTCCGGCAAAAACGCCATTGCCCGCAGAATTGAAGGTCCCTGCAGCAATGTTTACATCCATGACTGTCTGGTGAATGAAGGCCATGGCGGTTTCGTCATCGGCAGTGAGATGTCCCGTGGGGTAAAGGATATTCTGGTGGAGAACTGTACTTTTGTGGGAACCGATGTGGGCATCCGCATGAAGAGTGCTCTGGGCCGCGGTGGTGTGGTGGAAAATATCACTCTCCGCAATATCCATATGAGTGAGATCAAAGGAGAAGCGGTCATCCTGACCATGTCCTATGTCCTTAATTCCCTGAACCGTAATGAGACCATTGCCATGGAAAATGAGGAAGACATCCCGTATTTCAGAGATCTGCATATGGAAAATATCGAAGTCACCGACTGTAGACAGTTCACCAAGATCGAGCCTCTGCAGGGCAGGCCGGAGACGATCCGGAATGTTGTGGTGAATGGACAGAAGCTGGTGTAAGGCTTCAGACAGGAAACAGATTTCCGGTACTCGCAGGAAATTTTTGCAGCATAATAGCAGGAGGTAATGATTATGCCATGTACAACCATATTAGTAGGAAAAAAAGCATCTTATGACGGTTCCACCATGATCGCCCGCAACGACGATTCCCCTTCGGGACAGTTCATGCCAAAGAAATTCATCGTGGTGCATCCCGAAGAGCAGCCGGAAAAATACAAATCCGTGCTCTCCCATGTGGAGATCGGTCTGCCGGAGAATCCGATGCGGTATACCGCAGTGCCCAATGCACTGGATGGAGAGGGCATCTGGGCAGCACACGGTGTCAATGCGGCAGGCGTGGGAATGACCGCTACAGAGACCATCACTTCGAATGCCCGAGTTCTGGGAGCGGATCCGTTGGTGGAATATGTTCCGGCAAAGGATGGTGTGGAAGAGCTCCCCGGAGGCATCGGCGAGGAGGATATCGTGTCTCTGGTGCTTCCTTACATTCACAGTGCCAGAGAGGGTGTCACAAGACTGGGAAGCCTGCTGACGCAATATGGTACCTATGAAATGAACGGAATTGCTTTCTCGGATAAAAATGAGATCTGGTGGCTGGAGACCATCGGCGGCCATCACTGGATCGCCCGCAGAGTGCCGGATGATGCATATGTGGTGATGCCGAACCAGTTCGGAATTGATGCTTTCGATCTGGAAGATGCCCTGACCGAGCAAAAGGAGCATATGTGCTCTGCGGATCTGAAAGAGTTTATTGCAAAGCATCATCTGGATCTGTCGTTGGACGGCAGCTTTTCTGCCAGAGATGCCTTTGGCAGCCATGACGATTCCGACCATGTATACAATACTGCGAGAGCCTGGTATATGCTGCGTACTCTGAATCCCCGGACACTCGTCTGGGATGGCCCGGATGCAGACTACACTCCTTTTTCCGATGACCTGCCCTGGTGTATGGTGCCGGAGAAGAAGATCACGGTGGAGGATATAAAATACGTGCTGTCTTCCCATTATCAGGGAACACCCTATGATCCTTATGCTTCGTACGGTGATAAATCTATGTGTGGAGCATATCGTTCTATCGGCATCAACCGTAATGATGACATGGCGCTGATCCAGATGCGTCAGGAGGGAGAGACCATCCAGTGGCTGGCACTGGCCTCTAACGCCTTTAATGTGCTGGCACCTTTTTATACCGGTATCGACCGGACTCCGGAGTATTTATCCGGAACCACCGGAAAAGTCTCCACGGAGAATTTCTACTGGATAAGCCGTATGATCGCAGCCATGGCGGATGCTTCTTACAACAAATCCGTCTTCCACATAGAGCGTTATCAGGAAAAGGTGGCGGCGAAGAGCCATGAGATCCTGAATCGTTATGATGCGCTGCTGGCACAGGAGACCGAAGAAGACGAACGTAAGAAGCTACAGGAAGAGGCCAACGAAAAGATTGCCGGAATGCTACAGGAGACAGCATCAGACACTCTGGACAAGGTGCTGTACGAACTCAGTGGGCAGATGAAAAACGCCTATGCCAGATCGGATGCGTAAACAGTTATATAAGTTAAAATCGCATGAATTGAAATTGAAATAAAGAAAATAAAGAAAAACAAAAAATGAAGTCTATTGGAAAAAACAGCAGATTCTCCCAAAAGAGTCTGCTGTTTTCATGTTTATGAAAACATTTTATGATGCCAGTGACACATGTTTAGCACGGAGCAATCCGCAGGCATCAAAGTCGGGGGCTTTTGACCCCGACATCATTTTATTGACAAATTGAAATTGTTCACATATAATTACCAAAGATAATTACCCAAGGTAACTACGAAGACAAAATACGGGATGAAAAAAGATATCGGAGAGGAAAAGAATGACGATTCAGACGATAAAAAGAATGCTGGATGCCTGCTATCAGGCAAAACGGATCCGGGAGATGCTCCCTGCGCTGCCCTCGGGCGTGACACCTTCCTATATTCATTTTCTGGATGTGATCCAGATCAAGGAGAGACAGGGGGGTGCTGTGAAGATTTCAGATATCAGTGACTATCTGAACATCCCCCGTCCCGGTGTGACACGGACAGTAAAAGAAATGGAAGAAAAGGGCTATCTGCGGAAAACAAATGCGGCGGAAGACGGCAGGATCACCTATATCTCTCTGACAGAAGAGGGACGAAAACTGTCGGAAAAATATAATGAGGATTATTTTGCCGGTCTGGCACCGTATCTGGAGAGCATTTCTGAAGCAGATGCCAAAGCTATGATACAGACCATAGAGACCTTTTATCAGGTAATGTGCGAGAGGAGAGAGACCTTTGAAAAATAAAGAGAATGACATGATGGATTTTACACAAGGAAGCATTTTGAAAAAGTTGCTCCGCTTCATGGTTCCCATTTTGGGAGCCTTAATCTTACAGGCAGCTTACGGTGCAGTAGACCTGTTGGTAGTGGGATGGTTCGGCTCCACTTCAGGATTGTCCGGAGTCTCTACCGGCAGTCAGGTGCTGAATCTGGTGACTTTTGTGGTGACCCAGCTGGCAATGGGGATTACTGTGCTGATCGCCCGGTATCTGGGAGAGAAGAAGGAGGAGCAGATCGGCAGCATCATCGGCGGAGGAACCGTTGTATTTGCAGTGATTTCGCTGGTGCTGTTCGTGGTCATGGTTGGCTTTGCCCGGCCCATTGCGGTTCTCATGCAGGCACCGGAAGAGGCGGTAGAGCTGACCGCAGCTTACATCCGGATCTGTGGTGCCGGAATCTTTTTTATCGTGGCATATAATGTATTGTCTGCAATCTTTCGAGGACTGGGCGACAGCAATTCACCGCTGCTTTTTGTCTTCGTGGCATGCATTGTAAATATCGTGGGTGATCTGGTGCTGGTGGCAGGACTGGGCATGGATGCCATGGGAGCGGCACTGGCTACTGTTTTTGCACAGGCATTGAGCGTAGGGTTTGCAATTGTACGCCTTGCGAAAAAGGGACTGCCCTTTACCATTACCAGATACGATTTTCATTGGAATCCCCAGTGCGGTAAATTCCTGCAGATTGGTCTGCCGTTAGCTTTGCAGGAGTGCCTGACACAAGGCTCTTTCCTGGCACTGTGCGCTTTTGTCAACCGCCTGGGACTGGAGGCTTCCTCCGGCTACGGCGTGGCATGCAAGATCGTTAACTTTGCCATGCTGATCCCCAGTGCACTGATGCAGTCCACTTCTTCATTCGTGTCACAGAATGTAGGTGCCGGAGAACAGAAGCGGGCGAAGAAGACCATGTTCACCGGTATCGGCATCGGACTTCTGGTGGGATGTTTTGCCTTTGTACTGGTGTTCTTCCGGGGGGATCTACTGGCAGGCATCTTCTCCGCAGATGCGGCGGTGGTGCAGAGAGGGTATGAGTACCTGAAAGGTTTCGCACCGGAGACGCTATTGACTGCTGTGCTGTTCAGCATGATGGGATATTTTAACGGTAATGGCAAGACCGTGTGGGTCATGTTCCAGGGACTGATCCAGACCCTTCTTGTCCGCCTTCCCTTCGCTTACTATATGAGTATCCAGCCGGACGCAAGCCTCACTAATATCGGTCTAGCAGCCCCTATCTCTACTGCAGTGGGCATTGTTCTGAATGTGGCATTTTTCCTCTATCTGGAACATGCTGCTCAGCGTAGTTGATTGAGAGTTACGAGCCATGCATAGCCCAAAACAAAAACAGCGATCTGGGAGCTTGCTCACAAGTCGCTGTTTTTGTTTTGGGCTATATACTGTGTGTCCAACGGACACACTCGACAGCCGTCAATGAAATAAATGTGGAGCGCCCTTTGCGACACATTTATGAA
>ENA-ORNF01000285-ORNF01000285.1-human-gut-metagenome-genome-assembly--contig:-NODE-285-length-52233-cov-5.589904_pt1 | contig 52233 bp, 44 predicted proteins | sample MGYA00242110_ERZ509012 | MGnify/ENA primary metagenome ERZ509012 (study PRJEB26280, sample SAMEA2338714) | human gut metagenome | biome: human gut; feature: human-associated habitat; material: faeces... | reverse complement strand
GAGAAGCTATATTGATAAGAAGTATGCGGATGTATACCAGAATATGTTTACGATTGTAGATGATATCTGCAAGGATGATAATATGGAAGAGCTGGCATCCCAGGTGGATGTGATTTTTACGGCGACACCGCAGGGATTTTTAGCGGGGGTCCTCACAGAAGAAATCTTACAAAAGACCAAAATTATCGACCTGAGCGCAGATTACCGCATCAAGGATGTGGCAGTTTACGAGGAATGGTACAAAATCGAACATAAGAGTCCACAGTTTATTGAGGAAGCGGTGTACGGACTGTGTGAGATTAACCGTGACCAGATTACAGAAAAAACAAGGTTAGTGGCAAATCCGGGCTGTTATACGACGTGTTCGATTCTGACCGCCTATCCGCTTGTAAAGGAAGGGCTTATCGACCCGGATACGCTCATTGTTGATGCAAAGTCCGGAACCTCAGGTGCAGGGCGCGGAGCAAAGCTTCCAAACCTGTTTTGCGAGGTGAACGAAAACATCAAGGCATATGGTGTGACAAGCCACAGACATACGCCGGAAATCGAAGAACAACTTGGCTATGCGGCAGGAAAGAAGATTCTTATCAATTTTACACCGCACCTTGTACCGATGAACCGCGGAATCCTTGCAACGGAATATGCAAGTCTTAAGAGAAAGCCGGATGGCAGTCTTCCGACTTATGAGGAGATAAAGGCAGTCTATGACCGCTATTATGAAAAGGAAAAATTTGTGCGTGTGCTTCCGAAGGATGTCTGCCCGGAGACAAAATGGGTGGAAGGAAGCAACTATGTGGATGTCAACTTTAAGATTGATGAGCGCACGGGACGCATCGTGATGATGGGAGCACTTGACAATCTTGTGAAGGGAGCTGCGGGTCAGGCAGTCCAGAATATGAACCTTCTCTTTGGATTTGATGAGGCAGAGGGACTAGAACTCGTACCGATGTTTCCATAAGACAACGGATTTACATAAAGGGAGCAGAACCGAAAATGAAAGATGAAAAAATCGTCATCCGCGTGATGGCAATGGAGGATTTTGAACAGGTACACAAGCTGTGGATGGGCATCCACGGATTCGGAATCCGCAGTATCGATGATTCAAAGGAAGGCGTGGAGCGCTTTCTAAAGAGAAATCCAACCACCAGCATGGTGGCAGTTGCAGGGGGGACAATTGTGGGGGCAATTCTCTGCGGGCATGACGGAAGGCGCGGATGTCTGTACCATGTGTGCGTGAGAGAAGACTACCGCAAGAACGGAATCGGACAGCAGATGGTAGAAAAATGTCTTGCAGCATTAAAAGAGGAACATATCAATAAAGTCAATCTGATTGCCTTCAAAAAAAATGAAGTCGGCAACCGGTTCTGGCAGGGACTCGGATGGAGTTTTAGGGAAGATGTCAACTATTATGAATGTGTACTGAATGAAGAAAATCAGACACGCTATAATCCATAGAAAGCAGGAGGAATGTTATGAGACAGATTAAAGGCGGCGTGACAGCGGCAAAAGGATTTCAGGCGGCAAGTACGGCAGCAGGAATTAAATATAAAACAGGCAGAAAGGATATGGCGTTACTGTATAGCGAGACACCCTGCAATGTGGCAGGAACCTTTACCACCAATCTGGTGAAGGCGGCTCCGGTCAAGTGGGACCAGAAGGTCGTATCCCAGACGAAAAAGGCACAGGCAGTTGTCGTCAATGCGGGAATTGCAAATGCCTGTACCGGAGAAGAGGGAATGGGCTACTGTCTTGAAACAGCACAAAAGGCAGGCGCTATGTTAAAGATTCCGGCAGAGCAGGTGTTGGTGGCTTCGACGGGCGTCATCGGAATGCAGCTTCCGATGGATAAAATCTGTGCCGGCATCGAGCAGATGGCGCCGCAGTTAAAGGGCGGAATTGAGAGCGGCCATGAGGCGGCACTTGCCATTATGACAACAGACACCCATGAGAAGGAAGTAGCGGTGGAACTTGAACTTGGCGGAAAAACCGTTACGATTGGCGGAATGTGCAAAGGTTCCGGCATGATTCATCCAAATATGTGCACGATGCTTAGCTTTGTGACAACAGATGCAGCGATTTCACAGGAACTCCTACAGAAGGCACTCTCTGCGGACGTGCAGGATACCTATAATATGATTTCCGTGGACGGTGATACCTCCACAAACGACACTTGTCTTCTCCTGGCAAACGGTCAGGCAGGAAACACAGAGATTACCGAAAAGAATGACGACTACAGGGCATTTTGTGAGGCGTTAAATTTTGTCAATGAGACGCTTGCAAAAGAGATGGCAGGAGACGGAGAAGGAGCAACGGCGTTATTTGAAGTAAAGGTGATTCACGCTGCAACGAAGGAGCAGGCGAAGGTGTTAAGCAAATCCGTTATCACATCAAGCCTTACCAAAGCGGCAATCTACGGACACGATGCAAACTGGGGAAGAATTCTTTGTGCAATGGGATATTCCGGTGCACAGTTTGACCCGGAAAAAGTAGATTTGTACTTTGAGAGCGTGGCAGGAAGCTTAAAGATTATTGAAAACGGTGTGGCGCTTGATTACAGCGAGGAGCAGGCAACAAAGATTTTATCGGAGAAGGCAGTGACTGCCATTGCGGATATTAAAGAGGGAGACGCTTCTGCGACAGCATGGGGCTGTGACCTTACCTATGACTATGTAAAGATTAATGCAGATTACCGTTCTTAAAGGATGGCATTGGAGGTTTCAATGGAAGAGAAGAATATGCAGGAAGTAATGCGCAAGGCGGAAGTGCTGATTGAGGCACTTCCTTATATCCAGCGGTTTAACCGCAAGATAATTGTAGTAAAATATGGCGGAAGTGCCATGGTGGACGAGGAATTAAAACGCCATGTCATTCAGGATGTAACGCTGTTAAAATTAGTAGGATTTAAGCCGATTATCGTTCACGGCGGCGGCAAGGAAATCAGCAAATGGGTGGAAAAATCCGGCATGGAACCGGTGTTCGTCAACGGACTTAGAAAGACTGACGCGGCAACGATGGAAATTGCAGAGATGGTGCTCAACAAGGTGAACAAGTCGCTTGTGAAGCTGGTACAGCAGATTGGCGTCAACGCGGTCGGAATCAGCGGAAAAGACGGCGGACTTTTAAAAGTGGAAAAGAAGTATTCAAACGGAGAGGATATCGGATTTGTCGGAGAGATTACAGAAGTTAATCCGAAGGTTTTATATGATCTGCTTGAAAAAGATTTTCTCCCGATTGTATGTCCGGTTGGAATGGATGATGAATTTAACAGCTACAATATCAATGCGGATGATGCTGCATGTGCGATTGCAAAAGCGGTAAATGCAGAAAAACTGGCATTTTTAACGGATATTGACGGTGTATACAAGGACCCGAAGGATAAGAGCACCTTAATGACTGCACTTTCCGTGGAGGAAGCACGCGGATTAATCGGAGATGGATTTATCGGCGGCGGAATGCTGCCAAAACTTAACAACTGCATCGATGCCATTGAAAACGGCGTTTCCCGCGTACATATTCTGGATGGAAGAATTGCACATTGTCTTCTGCTTGAAATCTTTACGAACAGCGGAATCGGCACGGTGATTTATAAGGAGAAATAAACAGTATGGAAAAACAGGATTACATCAACGGAGCAGAGGAGAGCCTGCTTCATACCTATAACCGTTTCCCGCTGGTACTAGACCACGGAGAGGGTGTGTATCTTTATGATACGGATGGGAAAAAATATCTTGATTTTGCGGCAGGAATCGCAGTCGAGGCGCTTGGATACAGCAATGAGGAATACAAGGATGCCCTAAAACAGCAGGTGGATGCGCTGATGCACACCTCGAATCTTTACTATAATGTGCCGATTATGAATGCGGCAAAGCGTGTGCTTCGTGCCAGTGAAATGGACCGCGTATTTTTCACCAACAGCGGAACGGAAGCCATCGAGGGCGCCATCAAAGCGGCAAAGAAATACGCTTATACCAGAGACGGGCATGCCGGACATGAAATCATTGCGATGGAACATTCGTTTCACGGAAGAAGCCTTGGAGCATTGTCTGTGACCGGAAACCATCATTATCAGGAACCGTTTGAGCCGTTGATGCCGGGAGTACGGTTTGCAAAATTCAATGATTTGGAGAGTGTGAAAGCACTGATTAATGAGAAAACCTGTGCCATTTTGTTTGAGACCGTACAGGGAGAAGGCGGAATTTATCCTGCTACGGAAGAATTTATGAAAGGGGTGCGCGCACTCTGCGATGAGCATGATATTCTGCTTATTTTGGATGAAATCCAGTGCGGAATGGGACGTACCGGAGAAATGTTCGCATGGCAGCATTATGGCGTGAAACCGGATATTATGACAAGCGCAAAGGCACTTGGCTGTGGCGTTCCGGTGGGGGCTTTTCTTATGACACAGCGTGTCGCAGACAAGTCACTTGCACCTGGAGACCACGGAACAACCTACGGCGGCAATCCGTTTGTGGGAGCAGCTGTCAATAAGGTTCTTGAAATTATGGAGCGTGACAAAATAACAGAGCACGTAAAAGAAATTGCGCCTTACTGGGAAGAGCAGCTCGATAAGCTGGTGGCTTCTTATGATTTCCTGACTGCAAGACGCGGACTTGGTCTGATGCAGGGCGTTGTCTGCGAGAAACCGGTCGGACAGGTGGCGTCAAAGGCACTCGGGGAGGGATTAATTGTCATTACGGCAGGAAGCAATGTCCTTCGGTTTGTGCCGCCGCTTATTATCGAAAAAGAGCATGTCGATGAAATGATTGAAAAATTAAATAACGTTTTAAAAAATCTATAGTCAGAACCAAAAACTTTGATGAAATACAGAAAAATATTTTTAAATTCTCTTGTCATAACCCGCAAAGTCCGTTAAAATAGAAATAACAGGCATTGAGGACTTCTTCGCCGGAAAAGGTGAGGAAGAATGCAGATGAATCAAACAAAATTAAAAAAGCTTATTCCGACATATCAGAAGAAAACAAAGAGCGGGCAAATCAGGTTTATGCTCTTTGTTTTGATGTCTGCGGGTTTATTACAGATGGGATGTGGAAGAAAAGAAGCTGTTTATTTAGAAACCCCGGAGACAGAGAAAAATCAGACCGAGGGGGAAGATACCACAGAAGAAAGCTGGATGACAGAAGAAAAAGAGGAGACGGTATCCGGCTGTTATGTGTATGTATGTGGAGCGGTGACGGCTCCGGGAGTTTATTTTCTGTCGGAGGGAAGCCGGGTCTATGAGGCTCTCATGGCTGCCGGAGGGATGCTTGCAGAGGCAGAGAACAAAGCAGTAAACCAGGCGGAGATGGTTACCGACGGACAGATGATATGGATTCCCACCAAAGAGGAAGCAGCAGAAGGTGTTTTTGTGGGTGGCGGTGCAGAGACGGCAGAGATTTCAGATGGAAAAGTGAATTTGAATACTGCCGGAATTGAGGAACTTATGACGCTGCCGGGAATCGGTCAGAGCAAAGCGGAGAAGATTGTTTCCTACCGGGCAGAACACGGTAGTTTTGCGTCTGTTGAAGAACTTATGAATGTAGAGGGAATCAAAGAGGGCGTATTTAATCGGGTCAAAGACAGTATAAAGGTGAAGTGAGATGGCAAAGAAGGTTCTTGTTGTAGATGATGAAAAATTAATTGTAAAGGGAATCCGCTTTAGTCTTGAACAGGACGGGATGGAAGTGGATTGCGCATATGACGGGGAGGAAGCGTTAAAGCTTGCAACCGAAAATAATTATGACATGGTATTGTTAGATATTATGCTGCCCAAAATGGATGGATTTGAAGTGTGCCAGCATATTCGTGAATTCTCGAATATGCCGATTGTAATGCTGACCGCAAAGGGCGATGACATGGACAAAATCCTCGGTCTTGAATACGGGGCAGATGATTATATTACGAAACCGTTTAATATCTTAGAGGTCAAAGCAAGAATCAAGGCAATCATGCGGCGTACCGCGGGAAGCCAGCCAAAACAGGAGAATTCGAAGATTATTGAGTCGGGAGACTTAAGGTTAGACTGTGAGAGCCGGAGATTATTCATCCTTGGCAAAGAGGTAAACTTAACGGCAAAAGAATTTGATTTATTAGAACTTTTAGTAACAAATCAGAACAAGGTCTACAGCAGAGAGAATCTGCTCAATCTGGTATGGGGATATGAGTATCCGGGAGATGTGCGGACGGTAGATGTTCATGTCCGCCGCCTGCGGGAAAAGATTGAGAGCAATCCGAGTGAGCCTAAGTATGTGCATACCAAATGGGGTGTCGGATATTATTACGCGAAGAATTCGTAAGGTGCAGATTTATGAATAAGTTCAAAAAAATAACTAATTTTGCAAAAAGTCTGAAATTCAGACTGATGCTTCTGTTTATTCTAATCGGAGTGATTCCGGGGGTGTTGCTGCGAAGTGGAATGCTCGGTTCCTATGAGAGCCGTGCAATTTCCATCCGCACAAGTGAAATCTTAAGTCAGGCGAAGATTCTCGCCAATCAGATTGTTTCCAATGATTATATCAACAATATGACAGGTTCAAATATCGATGCGCAGTTAGAACAGCTTTCTACTATTTATGATGGGCGTATCATGATTATTGATGATGAATTTCATATTGTCAAAGATACCTACTCGCTCGATGAGGGAAAGACCATCATTTCCGAGAAAGTGATTCAAAGCTATTACGGGGAAGAAATCACAAAGTACGATGCACAGAATCACTACATTGAACTGGCAATTCCTCTGACAGAGAATAGACCTGCGGGAGAAGATGCGCATATTCTTGGCGTGATGCTTGTGAGTGTTTCCACAGACAGTATTCAACTGAATCTTTCTTATCTTGCGACAAATACACTTGTAATAGAAATGATTTGTACGTTTATTGTTATTTTTTTCGGTGTTCTTGTAGCGGGACAGCTTGTAAAGCCATTTCATAAGATGTCAAAGTCGATTGAGATGATTCAGACCGGATATGGTGAGGATGCGTTAGAAATTAATGACTATACGGAGACGATTCAGATTTGTGAGAATTTTAACCGGATGCTTGGCAGGATGAAAGTGCTTGACGATTCCAGACAGGAGTTTGTGTCAAATGTGTCACATGAGTTAAAGACACCGCTTACTTCCATGAAGGTGTTGGCAGATTCCATCAATAGTATGGGAGATGCACCGATAGAGCTGTACAAGGAGTTTATGGCAGATATCGGAAATGAAGTGGACCGAGAGACAAAGATTATCAACGACCTGCTTTCCCTGGTAAAAATGGATAAGTCGGCAGGAGATTTGAATCTTTCCAATGTCAATATCAATGAACTGTTAGAGCAGATTTTAAAACGCTTAAAACCGATTGCGGACAAACAGAAGGTAGAACTGGTATTGGAGAGTTTCCGGCCGGTAAGCGCGGATGTGGATGAAGTCAAAATTACGCTGGCATTTACCAATCTGATAGAGAATGCCATCAAGTATAACAAACCGGAAGGATGGGTTCATGTTTCCCTAAATGCAGACCATCAGTATTTTTATCTGAAGGTTGAGGATTCCGGAATCGGTATCCCGGAAAGTTCGTTAGAGCATATTTATGAACGTTTTTACCGGGTAGATAAGTCTCACTCGAGGGAAATCGGCGGAACAGGACTGGGACTTGCGATTACCAGAAATGCAGTGCTGATGCACAGAGGTGCAATCAAAGCATTCAGCACGGAGGGAGAAGGCACGATTTTTAATGTGCGTATCCCGTTAAAATATATCGGATAGAAAAGAGGAGAGAACATATGGGCAATCAGATAAAAAAAATGCTGTCACTTTGTTTCTTTCTGCTTCTTCTCGGATTTGTGGCAGGCTGTAATGAAGAGACCACAGACAGTGCCTATCATATTGAATATCTGAATAAAGAAAAGACCAAGATTGTTAATGTGCCTTATGAACCGGAAAGTACGGACCGTGAGGAACTGATACCGGAGCTATTAAATGCGTTAAGCACAGAGCCGGAGGAAGTAGAGTGCAGAAAGACGATTCCGGGGGATGTCAAGGTTTTGGATTATCGTCTGGAGGGCTCGCTCTTAACGGTGTACTTTGATGCAAATTACAGTACGATGAATGCCGTGGAAGAGGTTTTATGCCGTGCGGCTGTGGTTCGGACGATGACGCAGATAGCAGGGATTAACTGTGTGACGTTTTATGTGGACGGAATGCCGCTTACTGACCGTGACGGCGGTATTGTGGGCGTGATGTATGAGGACAGCTTTATTGAAAATCCCGGAGAGCAGATTAACTCGATTCAGAATACGAATGTAACACTTTATTTTTCCAACGAGACCGGAGATGCACTTATCAAGGAAGTGCGGCAGGATGTATACTACAGTAGTAATATGTCTATCGATAAACTTGTGATGGAACAGCTTCTTGACGGACCGGAGATTGCAGGCGCAAAATCAGTAATTCCAAAGGGAACGCGTCTGGTGAATATTTCGGTGGTGGATGGGGTCTGCTATGTGAATCTGGATGATAATTTCCGCAATCAGGATTATGCGGTGAATGAATCAGTTGTGATTTATGCAATCGTAGATTCACTGACAGAAATTCCGAATATCAATAAAGTACAGATTTCCGTGAATGGAGATACGAGCGGAGTTTACCGTGACAGTTATAAGCTGTCCGATATGTATGAGCGGGATTTAAGTTATGTGAAAGAGACAGAATCCGTTGAGGGAGATACGACAACAGAGGAGGAGTGAATTTGGGGGTATGGAAAAGACCTCTGTGCCGGATTGCAGCAGGATTTTTACTTGGAATCCTGTTCGGTGCGTATGGGGGCACCTGGTATCTGGTGACAGCGGCAGCAGTCCTTTTGATGGGCTGTACGGGATACACCTTTCTTGGAACAAAAAGGTGGTTATATGCAGCGGTGGTTTTTCTGGAAATCACAGCGGCAATTTTCTTTGGAAATCTGCGGTATCATGCCGCAGAGACATTTCGGCAGACATATTTGCAGGAAATACCGGATGGAGCACGGGTGAGTGTGCAGGGAAGACTGGTTTCAAAGGAATATAAAAATTATCAATATCTTTATTATCTAACATCCTGCTATGTGCAAAGACAAGACGAAGCAGGAGGGTCAAAGGGCACTGCATCAAACAAAACAGTGCCGTGCAATCAGGTGATTGTCTGTGTCGGGAAAGATTCCTATAAGCTCGGCAAAACCCTTGTATTAAATGGAACAGCAGAATATTGGAAAGGTGCATCGAATGAAGGAAATTTTGATGCAAAAACTTATTATTGGTCGCGAGGCATTGATTTTAAGATAAAAGACGCGCAGATTCTTTCTGAGCATGGAGAGGCGGATGCTGTCTTAGAGTGGCTCTTTTCCCTTCGCAGTAAAATAGCGGAGGTGTATGCGGAAGAGTTGGAGGAAGGACAGGCGGGCGTTCTTACCACGATGGTTTTGGGAGATAAAAGTATTCTTGAGAAAGAGGAGAAAAAACTTTATCAGAAAACCGGAATTTCGCATATCTTAGCAATATCCGGACTACATATTTCAGTCATAGGAATGAGCCTGTATCAGATTTTAAGGAAACTTGGAGCGGGATATGCTGTGGCAGGGATGGGAGCAGGAATTCTTATGGCAGGCTATGGAGGCATGGTCGGAATGGGGACCTCTGTGAACCGGGCGCTGTTGATGTTTTTTCTGATGTTACTTGCAGGAGTGTTTGGAAGAAGCTATGATTCACTCAGCGCACTCTCTGCGGCGGCGCTGGCTTTGACCTGGGAAAATCCGGCCATTTTGTTTTATGCCGGATTTCTGCTCTCTTTTGCGGCAGTGACCGGTGTCGTGTATCTCGGAGGATTTCTGGAGAAACAAAAGGGTGGAGAAAAAAGAGTTTTAAAAAGAATCGCAGGCAGTTTTTTGGATACGCTTGGCGTAAGTGCTGCCATCCAGCTTGCAACGATACCGCTTGTGGCGTGGTATTACTATGAACAGCCGACATATGGAATTTTTGCTAATCTCATGGTACTACCGTTTATGGCACTGCTTTTGTATCTTGGAATTGTGGGCGGACTTTTGGGATTAGTTTTGCCAGAACTGGCAAAACTGCCGCTTTTTTTCTGCCAGGTGATTTTAAACTGGTATGAGACAGTCTGTAAAGGAGTTGGCAGTCTGCCGGGGGCTGTTTATATCTGCGGACAGCCGCCGGTGTGGAAGATGGCAGGGTATTATCTTTTGCTGCTTTTTCTTGCATCCTGTCTTTACAGACAAAAGAAAGTAAAAGATACCGGAAGAACTTTAAATGTCCGGCTGTTTGCCGGCGGAGCGGCGTTGTTGTTTTGCCTTTTGTTCCACGGAAACGGCGGATTTGAACTCGACGTGCTTGATGTCGGACAGGGGGACGGAATCTTTTTACAGACGGAAAATGGAATAACGATGTTTGTAGATGGAGGGAGCAGCAATGTGTCGAAAGTCGGGGAGTATCGAATCATGCCGTTTTTAAAGGCAAAGGGAATCCGTCAGATTGATTTCTGGGCGGTGAGCCATACGGATGCAGACCATATTTCCGGCCTGATGGAAATTTTAGAGGAGGGCTATCCGGTTTTCAATCTGCTCATGGCAGAAAACATTGAGAGGGATGAGGCGTTTGAAAATTTATGTGCGCTCGCGAAAAAGGCGGGAAGTAATATTGTGTATGGGAAGGCAGGAGATATTCTGCATCTTGGAGACGCACGGATAGAGTTGATATCGCCGGGGGCAGAGAATACGGCGTCAGATAAGAATGGAAATTCGCTGGTCTTTTATTATGAGGAAAATGGATTTACCGGGCTGTTTACAGGAGATGTCGGAGAGGCGCAGGAGAGAAGGATTCTCTCACAAAAGAAGCTCCGTCAGGCAGAATTTTATAAGGTGGCGCACCACGGCTCCGGCGGGTCAAATTCCATGGAATATCTCAGGGCTGTGGCACCGGAGATTTCTGTGGTTTCCTGTGCAAAGGAAAATTCCTATGGGCACCCTGCACCGAAAGCGGTAGAGAATATGGAAGACGCGGGCAGTACCATATTTTATACGATGGAGAGCGGCAGAATCCGCATTACAAGAGAAGGGGAGGAGCTTGTCGTTGAAAAGTACTTACAGCCGCTTGATGTTTTCCGTTCGTCTGTGGTAAAATAAATGCTATGAAAACGATTGACGAAGATATTAAAACAGGACAATTAAAAACAGCATATCTGCTCTATGGTCCGGAGGCATATCTGCGCAGACAGTACCGGGACAAGTTAAAAAATGCGATGGCAGCGCCGGATGATAACATGAACTTTGCCGCATTCGAGGGGAAGGAGACGGATGTGGAGGCGGTCATCGAATTGGCTGAGACGCTGCCTTTTTTTGCAGAACAGAGAGTGATTCTGATTGAAAACAGTGGATTTTTTAAAAATTCCTGTGAGAGATTGGCGGAATACCTGCCCAAGACTCCGTCTACCACGCATTTTATTTTTGTGGAGGATGAGGTTGACAAGCGCTCAAAATGCTATAAGGCAGTGCAGAAGACCGGAAAAGTGGTGGAATTTGCCACGCAGACGGAAGAACTTCTGACGCGCTGGATTCTTTCGCGATTAAAGAAAGAGGGAAAGAATATCACTGGCTCTGTGATGCAGCTTTTTTTATCGAAGACCGGAACCGATATGGGGAACATTGACAGAGAGTTAGAAAAGCTCATCTGTTATACGATGGGACGTCCCGTGATAGAGGCGGCGGACGTGGAAGCGATTGCCACCGAGCAGACACAGAACAAGATATTTGAGATGGTGAATGCGATTGCGGAGCACAACCAGAGAAAAGCGCTTGACCTTTATTACGACCTTTTAACGTTAAAGGAACCGTCGATGCGTATCATGTATCTGATTTCAAGACAGTTTCAGATTCTTTTGAATGTAAGAGATATGTCCGCGAGAGGGATGGATCAGGCATCAATGGCAAAGATTGCAGGAATTCCGCCGTTTGCCGTGCGGCGCAACGTAAGCCAGGCGAAGGGATTTTCGATGGAGCAGTTAAAACAGGCATTGCGGGATGGTGTTGATTTGGAGGAAGCGGTCAAGACCGGCAGGATGAATGACCAGATGGCGGTGGAGATATTTCTGATGAAATACAGCAGAAGCGCATGAGCGGAGCTGCTGCAAGGCGAATCAAGTGTGCGATTGACGCACACTTGCGCCTGCTTTAGCAGGTTGCGTGATGCGGTATGCGAAGCAGAAACTTCTTCTCCGCGGGGTACGCAAAAAAAGACCAGCATGACGGTGCTGGCCTTTTTTGTTAGCAGCTGGGTTAAGGCTGCGTTCTTATTATAATTAAGCTAAAGTGTTGACAAGTTTTGTCAAACGGGAAACTTTTCTACCAGCGTTGTTCTTGTGGTAAACTCCCTTGGAAGAAGCGCTCTCGATAACAGAGACAGCGTTTGTTAAAGCAGCAGAAGCAGCGGCCTTATCGTTAGCAGCTACAGCAGCCTCAACCTTCTTAATAGAAGTCTTAACCTCAGATCTGATAGATTTATTTCTAGCAGCTCTTGTTTCAGAAACTAAAATTCTTTTCTTTGCAGATTTAATGTTAGCCAATCCGTACACCTCCAATTCATATGGTAATTGTTCATGATTGTTACATTAAAGCCGGACACGGACAGTTCAATGTAAGCACACTAATGTATTGTAGGGTATCTGACAGATTCTGTCAAGAGATATTTCAAAAAATAATTTTTTTTTTGAGGAATCAGGATAGTTTCGCTGCCTGTCGGGAAAACTAGCAGAAAATATATTTTGGGAAAGTGTGGAGGGCATATGTATCAGATACGTACAGACCTGGCATTGGAAACGCAGGAAAAAATGCAGGAGGATCACGTCGAACTCAAAGGGGTTCGTTTTATGGAGGAGCGGATTGATAGGAATCTGACCATCAGTACGGTCGTGATTGAGACGGAAAACGGTGCGAAAACGATGGGAAAGCCAAAGGGAACGTATATTACCATCGAGGCTTCCAATATGGACGAGGAGGATGAGGATTACCACAGGGAAATCTCTGTGCAGCTTGCAAAGGTGATAAAAAAACTCCTTCCAAAGCACAAGGAGGAAATGTCGGTGCTCGTGGTGGGACTTGGAAACCGGGATGTGACGCCGGACGCGTTAGGCCCGAGAGTGATGGACAATCTGTTTATTACGAGGCACATCTTAAAGGAGTATGGAAAATATGCGTTTGGGGAGGGAAAAGTCAACCGCATCAGCAGCATTGTTCCGGGGGTTATGGCACAGACCGGAATGGAAAGTCTTGAGATTATCCGGGGAATTATGAAGGAGACACAACCGGACCTCATCATAGCGGTAGATGCCCTTGCCGCACGAAGCACCAAGCGGTTAAACCGGACGATTCAGGTTACAGACACAGGCATCAATCCCGGCAGCGGAGTCGGCAATCACAGACATGGACTGAATGAAAAAAGTCTCGGTGTGCCGGTGATTTCCGTTGGTGTACCTACCGTTGTAGATGCAGCAACCATTGTCAATGATACGATGTTTAATCTCGTGAGTGCCATGAGTCAGAGCAGTGCCCTAAATCATGTGGGAAATTCTCTCGGGGAATTAAATGATGCCGAAAAATATGAGTTAATCCGGGAACTGCTGTCCCCGAACTTAAACGCAATGTTTGTGACACCAAAGGATATCGACGAGTCCGTGAAACGCTTAAGTTTTACGGTGTCGGAGGGGTTAAATATCGCATTTATGGGTGGGAAACCTTTGGAAATACAGACGGCATAATGGGAATTGACGGTGCATAAGATGGATTATGCAAAGTTACAGGTATCGGATTTATAGAAGAAAAAAGAATAGAAAAAAAATCTGGATGTTTTTACTTGTGACAGGATTTTTTTTAACGTTACAGGAAAACAGACAGATTACAGATGTTAGCACAATGCTTGGATGCTTTTTCCTTATTGATGGGACAGAGCGCACACTTCCACCGCTTTCCTATGAGACGCAGATGGAGAGTGAGCTGTCTTATGAGATGATTCTGGCACTCGAAGCGGCAGACGAAAACAGTGCAGAAACTTTGGAGGCGGAAACTGGTACGAGCCATGAAAAGCCCCATAGCGAAGCCGGGGAGGAGAGCACGGAATCAGAACGAAAAGAGACAGAAGCAGAGGAGCAGGAAGAACCGGAGCAGGAAGAGTCGGAAGCGGCAGAAACGGAGGTAACCGGCGGGGAAGAAGCCGGGGAGACAGAAAAGGCGGAAGAGACGGTGGAAACGGCAGGACTTGCCACAGAAAAGGTGGTGGATTATCCGGTAGAAAAATTAGGCGATTACGATTATCTGATTCAGAATTTTTACCAGGTGGACAGCTCGACGACGATTACGAGCAGTGAATTAAATGCCACAGAGCTTCTGGTAAAAAATATGACGCTAAATCACGATGCGTCAACGCCGCAGATATTGATTTATCACACACACGGGCATGAGGGATATGTGGACTCGGTGGAGGGAGATTATTCCACCGGAATCATTGGGGTCGGGGATTATCTCACGGAACTTCTGACAAACCAGTATGGGTTAAACGTGATTCATCATACCGGAATTTATGATACCGACCGTGACACGGCATATTCCAGGTCCGGTCCGGCGTTAGAGAAACTTCTCGAAGAAAATCCAAGCATTGAAGTTGTCATTGACCTGCACCGGGATGGGGTCGGGGAGAATACCCGCCTCGTCACGACACAAAATGGAGTCGAGATGGCAAAAATTATGTTTTTTAACGGGTTAAGCAGGCTGACAAAGACGGGAGATATCACGTATCTGCCGAACCCATACATACAGGATAATCTGGCGCTTTCCATGCAGATGCAGCTTGCGGCGGCGGAATACTACCCGGATTTTACCAGACGCATTTATCTGAAGGGATACCGCTATAACATGCAGTATTGTCCGAAAACTATGTTAATCGAGGTCGGGGCGCAGACGAATACGCTTGAGGAGGCAAAAAATGCGATGGTGCCGCTTGCAGATATTTTAAACAAAGTGCTGACGGGCACGAGATAAGCACTTGCAGTTTGGAAAAATACTTGCTAAAATAGCGTAACAGACAGATAGATAAAAGGAAAGGAAGTTACATATGTTGGAATCTCTGTTACAGTTAGACGGGGCGATTCTTCTGTGGATACAGGAGCATGTCCGTCAGGATTTCTTATCCCCGGTTGTGAAATTTATCACACATCTTGGAGATGCCGGATGGTGCTGGATTTTGCTTGCGGTGATATTACTGATTGTGAAAAAAACAAGAAAAATTGGTCTGGTGACGGCGGTGTCCCTGCTTTCATCCTATGTGGTCAATAACCTGATTTTAAAAAACCTGGTTGCGCGGGTCAGACCGTATGAGGCGGTGGACGGCTTGCAGCGAATCATAGAGGCGCAGTCGGATTTCTCGTTTCCGTCCGGACATTCTGCAAGCTCTTTTGCGGCGGCAGTTGTAATTTTTATGCTCTGTCCGAGAAAATATGGTGTTCCGGCATTGGTGTTAGCGTTTTTGATTGCGCTTTCGAGACTGTATGTGGGCGTGCATTACCCGACAGACGTCCTGACCGGCGTCATAAGCGGAACCGTGATTGCAGTCATTGTGTGCACCGTTTATAAAAAGAAGTTTGTACAGTAAAAAATGGCACAGACCGTGAGGGCTGTGCCATTTTTGCCTTTCAGATGCTTAAATGATATTTTTTCATCCATTCATTTATCTGGATAAAATATGCCATGAGCTGGGGACCTGCCATGAGCTGACCAAACCACGGTTTTCCAAGCTCCTTGTGTGAAGTGATGAATTTTTTTGTTAAATCTTTGTCAATGAGCGGCTGGATGGGTGCGGAAGTATCCTCCACAATCGCAGTGAGCCGCTCGGTCAGAAGTTTTTCATAACCGGGGTGGTAGGTCTTTGGGTAAGGACTTTTTTTCCGGTGTAAAAGTTCTGGCGGAAGCAGGTCGGCAGTGGCATCCCGAAGCAGTGTTTTTTCCACACCGTTCTGGTACTTCATTTCCCATGGAACGTTAAAGACATATTCTACGATGCGGTGGTCCGCAAAGGGGACGCGGGCTTCAAGCCCCGAATACATACTGGTGCGGTCCATACGGTCGAGCAATGTCTGCATAAACCATTTGATGTTAAGATAAGCGACGGCACGGCGCCTTCGTTCTGTTTCGTTTTCTCCATCAAGAACCGGTGTTTTTGCAAAGGTTTCTTCATAGCGGGCGTGGGAATATTCGGCGAGCTGTAAGCGTTTTATGACATCCGGGGCAAGAAACGGAGTGCGGGTCGAGATATCCGCTGACCACGGGAAGCCGTCACGGTTTAAAAGCTCCTCTCTGTAGAACCACGGGTAGCCGCCAAAAATTTCGTCGGCACATTCTCCTGTTAATGCAACTTTGTTGTGCTGTTTGACCAGAGAGCAGAAATAAAGCAAAGAAGCATCTACATCTGTCATTCCTGGCAGGTCTTTTGCATCCACAGCAAGGTCGAGTGTGTCCGCAAGGGTTTTCTGGTCACATTCGAGATAGGTGTGATGCGTGTGGTAGCGTGACAGCATGATATTTACATAAGGAAGGTCCCGTTCCGGCTGGAAAGAGTTGGACTGGAAATACCGGTCATTTTCGGTGAAATCAAACGAAAAGGTGTTTAAAATTTCTCCATGTTCTTCCATAAAATTGGAAGCAAGCGCAGTCACGATACTTGAGTCGATACCGCCGGAGAGAAACGTGCAGACGGAAACATCGGAAACCATCTGTCTGCGCACGGCATCCCGGACAAGAAAGGATGTTTTTTCCACGGTTTTTTGATAGTCGTCCTCATGGACATGACTGGTTAGTTCCCAATAACAGGTATCCCAAATTCCTTCTTTTGTAACGGTCAGTGTGTGTCCGGGAAGAACCTCATAGACATCCGAAAACACACCATTTCCAGGTGTTCTGGCAGGACCCACGCCAAGAATTTCGCGCAGACTGTTATCATTAATTGCAGGGGTGCAGTCGGGATGGCAAAAGAGTGCTTTCGGTTCAGAACCAAACAAAAAGAAATCATTCCGACGGGCATAAAAGAGTGGCTTGATGCCCATGCGGTCTCTGCACAAAAACAGGGAATTTGCGCTGTCATCCCAGATGGCAAAGGCAAAGATACCATTTAAACGGGAAACGAAAGCCGGTCCATAGTGGAGGTACGCGTAGAGAAGAACCTCCGTATCGGAGGTGGTGGTGCAGGTATATCCTGCCATTTTAAGCTCCGGGAGCAGTTCATCTGTATTATAGATTTCTCCGTTATAGACAATTGTGTAAGAGCGAGAGCCAATCCGTCTTGTCATTGGCTGGGAGCCGCATTTAATGTCACGGATGGAGAGTCTGGCGTGGGAGAGTCCCGCATGGGGCGCAAGGAAGATGCCGTGGCTGTCATCGCCGCGGTGTTTTAAACATTCGTGCATTTGGGTAAGGATGGTTTCCCAGAAAGGTTTTTTGACTATCAGGTCGCAGTCAAAATTTGTAAAACCGGCAATTCCGCACATAGAGTTCTCCGTTCTTTGGAAATATTCGTAGTTAGTATATGCAAAGTTTTCAAAAAGGTGATAGATAAAATGAAAAAACACATTGACAAGTTTTACAAGTTAGTATATACTAACTCAAAGAAATAAAGAGACAGGAAGGACTCAATTTTTCCGAGACCATTGACATTGAATGAGGAGGGGAACACAGTGAGACCGACGAATCAGAGCAACGGATGCGAGGAGACTGTTAATTATCACAGAACAAATGTAGAGAAAGAGATTATTCTTGAACGTCTGAAGGAAAGCGGCTGCCGGATTACAAAGCAGAGAAAAATCCTTCTTGACATTATTTTAAATGAGGAATGTGCCTCCTGTAAGGAGATTTATTATAAAGCAGTGCAGTCAGACCCTGGAATCGGGGTAGCGACTGTTTACCGGATGATTAACCTGTTAGAAGAGACCGGTGCCATTAGCCGCAAAAATATGTATCGTGTTTCCTGTCCGCCGGAGGGAAAGCCAGGAGAAACGGAAGGGTGCAGGATTGAACTAGATGACCATTCCGTGTGCTGTCTGTCGGGACAGAACTGGAATACCGTAATTCTCGAAGGTTTAAAGGCATGTGGTTATATTGACAAACAGAAGATTAACCGTGTCGTATTTTTGTCTGGAATTGAGAAAAATTTTCAATAATCATTTTTGGGTAGAAAGTCATAAATTGAAGTGCTATGATAGCTAAAAGCTACCATAGCTTTTTTAAATAAGGAGGCAAATCCTCTCCTCGTCCAGAGGGAAAATTTTACTTTGTAAAATTGGATTTTGCTTCGCAAAACAAGGAGGCAAATCCTCTCCTCGTCCAGAGGAAAAATTTTACTTTGTAAAATTGGATTTTGCTTCGCAAAACAAGGAGGATTACAAATGAAATTAAAATTTAACAAACAGAAAACAGGTATTTTTGCAGCAGGTTTATTACTTGGAACAGCAGGTGTTAAAATCCTTTCCAGCGATGATGCTAAGAAATTTTATACAAACTGCACTGCAGCAGTGCTTCGTGCAAAAGAGTGTGTAATGAAGACCGTGACAACTGTACAGGAGAACTGCGAAGACATCTATGCAGATGCACAGCAGATTAATGAGGACCGTGCAGCAGCCAAGGCAGAGTTTGAGGATGCAGCAGCTGAGGAAGCTGAAGAAACAGCAGAGGAAGAAAACGCAGAAGAGAATAAAGAAGGCGAAGCTGAATGAGATTTGTAATAAGACACGAAGGAAAAGGTCGTCTTCGGGTTCATCTGCACCAGACGCGGATGAGCTGCAGGGAAGCCGATACGCTGCTTTATTACCTTGAAAATTTAGATGAGGTGGAGAGCGCTAAGGTTTACGAGAAGACACAGGATGCAGTTATCTGCTATAAAAAAGACAGAGAAGCGGTACTTCGTGCATTGCAGCAGTTTCATTATGAGGACTGTGAAGTGCCGGAAAATGTGCTTGCAAATTCCGGACGTGAGATGAACGAGGAATACAAGGAAAAGCTGATAACAACTGTTTTAGTACACTACGGAAAATGCCTTGTGCTTCCGTATCCGGTCCGGTTTGTGCTCACAGGAATCAAGTCCTGCAAGTACATCTGGAAGGGTGTAAAGCTTCTCTGGCAGAGAAAGATTGAGGTGCCGGTTCTCGATGCAACGGCAATTGGCGTTTCAATTCTGCGCTCGGATATCTCCACGGCATCTTCCATCATGTTCTTATTGACAATCGGAGAGATTCTTGAAGAGTGGACGCACAAGAAGTCGGTGGGAGACCTTGCGAGAAGTATGTCTTTACAGACAGGAAAAGTCTGGCTGCTTGGTGCAGACGGACAGGAAGTTTTAGTTCCATCCGGTGAAATCCGTCAGGGTGACATTATCCGTGTCCATATGGGAAATGTTATTCCGTTTGACGGAGAAGTGATAAACGGAGAGGCAGTTGTCAACCAGTCTTCACTGACCGGAGAATCTTTAGGTGTCAGAAAGAGCACCGGCGGTTATGTATACGCAGGAACCGTTTTAGAGGAAGGCGAGCTTGATATCTGTGTCAGACAGACAGCCGGTTCAAGCAAATATGAAAAGATTGTTACGATGATTGAAGAGTCGGAGAAATTAAAATCTTCTCTGGAAAGCAAGGCAGAGCACCTTGCAGACAAACTTGTTCCGTATTCCCTGCTTGGAACAGCCATTACTTATCTGATTACAAGAAATGTAACAAAAGCGCTGGCGATTCTTATGGTGGATTTCTCCTGTGCATTAAAGCTTGCAATGCCGGTTTCCGTGCTTTCTGCAATCAGAGAGGCTGGTACGCACCGGATTACCGTCAAGGGCGGAAAATACCTTGAGGCGATGGCTGAGGCGGACACGATTGTGTTTGACAAAACCGGAACCCTGACAAAGGCAGCACCGTCGGTTGTAAAGGTTGTACCGTTTAATGACATGAGTGAGGATGAGCTGCTTCGGATTGCAGCCTGCTTGGAAGAACATTTTCCACACTCCATGGCAAAGGCAGTTGTAGACGCAGCAAATAAAAGAGGACTCGTGCATGAAGAGATGCACTCTAAGGTCGATTATATTGTTGCTCACGGAATTGCAACGACAATCGAAGGTAAACGTGCGGTAATCGGAAGCTATCATTTTATTTTAGAGGACGAGCATTGCATTATTCCGGAAACGATGCATGAAATTTTTGAGACACTTCCGATGGAGTATTCGCATCTGTACCTTGCCATCGAAGGAAAGCTGGCAGCCGTTATCTGTATTGAAGACCCACTGCGTGAGGAGGCGGCAGACGCTATCCGTGCGTTAAAGGAAGCGGGAATACGCAAGGTTGTCATGATGACAGGTGACAGTGAGCGCACGGCGGCAGCGATTGCGGCACGCGTTGGTGTGGATGCATATTTTTCAGAGGTATTGCCGGAGGACAAAGCGAAGTTCGTAGAACAGGAAAAAACGCTTGGTCACAAGGTTGTGATGGTTGGTGACGGTATCAATGATTCATTGGCACTTTCTGCAGCAGATGTGGGAATTGCAATCAGCGATGGTGCAGAAATAGCAAGAGAGATTGCGGATGTCACAATTGCGGCAGATGACCTGTATCAGGTTGTCACCCTGAAAAGGTTAAGTAATGCGCTGATGAAACGGATTCACAGAAATTACCGGTTTATCGTGGGATTCAACGGAGGATTGATTGCGCTTGGTGTGACAGGAGTGATTCCACCGACAACATCGGCATTGTTACATAACACTTCAACGATTGCAATCAGTTTAAAGAGTATGGAGAATCTGCTTGTGTAGATAATAAAATAATGTAATTTGACAGATGTCTGTTTTAGGACGTACAACTCCCCCGTCCGGCTTGACAAGAGCCGGGCGGGGGAGTAATATATTTTTAGGTAGTACTAATTAACTAGTAGTAATCCCGGAATGAATATGGAGCAGAAATACAATGGAAAAAATATGGGAATTTTTTGAAAATTTAGACGAATTTGTCTATGTTGCAGATATGGATACCTATGAGTTAGTGTATATGAACCGTAAAACCAGGGAGAGTTATGGATTTACATCTAACGAAGAACTTGTGGGCAGAAAATGTTATGAGGTGCTTCAAAACTGCAGTGCCCCATGCAAAATCTGTACAAACCATGAGTTACAGCCAGAAATTTTTAAAGAATGGGGATACTACAGTCCTATGATTGACCGTTATGTTCTGTTAAAAGACACGATGCTGTGTGAGGATGGCAGACGATTTCGAGTCGAGATTGGAATTGATATTACAGCCCAGATGCAAAAGGAAAGCATTGTCAGCAATTACCAGAATTTAGAAGCAGTGACAAACGAAGCATTAAGGGTGGCTCTTCAGGCGGAGACACCGGATGAATCGTTGATGGTATTGCTCGAATATCTTGGAAAAGCATTAGACGGTGAAAGAATGTATATTTTTGAGAAAAATGCCAAAGGTGGAGATGACAATACATACGAATGGGCTGCAAATGGTGTCAGTCCTGAAAAAGACAGACTCCAGAATTTGCCACCGGAGGTTTGCGAAAGCTGGTATCGGGAATTTGAGAGCAAGAGGGGCGTTGTCATTCAGAATCTGGAAGATATTGAAAAACGGGAACCGAAATTGTATCAGGTTTTAAAGCGGCAGAATATTCATTCGCTGACTGTAGTTCCACTCTGTGATGAAAAGAAAGTCATCGGTTTTTATGGCGCAGACAATGTGTCCGAGACATCGTTGGAATATGCTGCCGATATGCTTGAAATTATGGGACATTTTATTGTATCCTCGCTTAGAAGGAGAAATCTTGTAAGAGAATTACAGAGACTTTCCTACAGTGACCAGCTCACTGGTATTGGGAACAGACATGCCATGAAGGAGTATGTCAGACATCTTCAGTTTGGAGAAAGCATTGGCGTTGTATTCTGTGATGTAACCGGGCTTAAGAAGGTCAACGACAATGAAGGACACAAAGCAGGTGACAAGCTTTTGTGCAGGGCGGCAGACAGCTTACAGAGGGTGTTTGAAGGAAATGGCGTCTTTCGCATCGGTGGAGATGAGATGGTTGCGTTCTGTCCACGGATAACAGAGGAAAGCCTCAAACAAAAGGTAGAAGAACTCAGACAGGAAATGACAGAACATGCGTTTTTAATGGCAGTCGGTGTTGTGTGGAGAAAAGAGGGCGTACAGAATACCGATAAGCTTTTAGACGAAGCGGAAAAGAAAATGTACGAGGAGAAAAATGCTTACTACAGAAATTCTGGGATAGACAGAAGAAAGTAAGAAATGGTGAAGCTTCCGATTGCATAGAAATCAACTGAATAATGAAATGATACTTAGTCATAAAACTTCCCGCAGCCGCATTCTTAAATAGAAAGAAATGTGGTTGCGGGAGTTTTTATGCCCAATGAAAAAATAGAAAATCTATTAAACCTTGCGCTGGATGCGTCCGGGGAAGAACGGGAAAAATCGCTGGAACTGGAGGTTGGGTTTGACAGGGAGAAAAAAAACTGGGAAGTAATTGTAAAGTTCAGCGGAACAGAGGAAGAGCTGCGCTTGTTGCTGCGGCAGAATTTCCCGGAGGAATACGATAGCATCAGGCTGACAAGTCTTCGGAATGAATATGCAATACTGATGCTCCCGGAGCATATCGTGGAGCGGGTGGCAGCCCTTAACGAGATTGAATATATGGAAAAACCAAAACTTTTATTTTTTGCGGTCAATAATGGCAAACGGGTATCGTGCATCAATTCTTTACAGACCGGGCAGCAGACAGGAGGAAGGGAAAACTTAAGCGGCACGGGGGTACTTGTGGCAATCATAGATTCGGGAATTGATTACAGTCACCCGGATTTCCGAAATCCAGATGGGACGACACGGATTTTAAATCTGTGGGACCAGACGATACCGGCAGGCAGCGTGGCAGACCCGTTAGCTTCTGCTTCTGAGTCCCAGGCTTTTTTAGGTGCACCGGCGGGCTATTTTCTTGGAACAGAATTTAGCAGGGAGGTCATAGACCGCGCATTGGAACAACCGACGGAACAGGAGCGGTTTGTAATATGTCCCAGCCGTGATATTTCCGGGCATGGTACGCATGTCGCCGGAATTGCGGCGGGAAATGGGGCAGCGTCACAGGGAAGATACCGGGGAGTTGCCTATGAGAGCAGTCTTTTGGTGGTAAAATTAGGAACGCCGGGAGAACGTTCCTTTCCAAGAACGACGGAGCTGATGCAGGCAATCGATTACTGTGTGAATAAGGCACATGAGTATGGGATGCCGGCTGCGATAAATTTGAGCTTTGGCAATAATTATGGCTCGCATTCCGGCAATTCCCTGTTGGAATCCTACCTGAATGCGATGGCAAACTACTGGCGGACATCCATTGCGGCAGGCAGTGGAAATGAAGGAGCGGCGGCGGTTCATGCGTCCGGAATTGTGCGGGAAAATGAGACGAAAGAGGTAGAGATTGCTGTGAGTAGTTATGAACCCACCCTGAATCTTCAAATCTGGAAAAACTATGCGGATGAGATAGCAGTTTCACTGATTCATCCAAACGGAACCAGAATAGGACCAATCCGGCAGGTGTTGGGACCACAGCGGTTTCAGATTGCAGGAACGGATATTTTGCTTTATTATGGGGAACCGAGTCCGTACAGCCCGTATCAGGAGATTTATTTTGAGTTTCTTCCGGTTGCAGATTATATTGATGCGGGGGTGTGGACAATCCAGTTAGTACCACAGAGAATTGTAGTGGGAAACTATGATATGTGGCTTCCGGCTGGCGGAGTTTTAAATACAGGCACCGGATTTTTACTGCCATCCGAGAAAACAACGCTGACAATTCCATCAACCGCAGAGAGGGTGGTTACGGTTGGGGCTTATGACGGGTATTATGACCGGGTAGCGGCATTTTCCGGGCGTGGTTATACCAGGGAGACGAATCAGGTAAAACCGGATCTGGTTGCGCCTGGGGTAGAGATAACGTCCTGTGCTCCCGGGGGCGGTTACGCCACCCGGAGCGGTACGTCGATGGCAACGCCGTTTGTAACCGGCGGAGCGGCGCTTTTGATGCAGTGGGGGATTGTCAATGGAAATGACTTGTATCTGTATGGGGAAAAACTAAAGGCGTATCTCATTAAGGGCGCAAGACCACTCCCGGCATTTCAGACGTATCCGAATCCGCAGGTTGGGTGGGGTGCGCTTTGCGTGGCGGACAGTCTGCCGGGGAGATAGAACCATCTGAAAGAAACATTTCCCGGTTGCCGTAACCAGCCGGTTGTGCTACAATACAGAGGATAATTTTTACAAAAAGATGGAAAGGGATGAACGGGCATGACACGGAAACAACGATTGCGGCTGTGCAGAAGTATTCTGTTGGTAGTGGCACTGATAGTGTCATGCTTTTATACAGATATTGAGGGCACCGGGGGGATAGCGGCTGTGCCAGGAGGTACAGAGGAGACACTTTCCGGTACACATATGGTACAGAAATCAGAGGTCGTTCTGCTGCGGGAGAGAACGCTTGCGATAGAGGAAACGTCGGCATTGTCCAGAGGACATCAGGAGAATACCTCCTGTCAGCGCAGAATTCCATTAGTATTGGGGTTCCTGCTCCCAGCAGTACTGCCGGAATTGTTTAAGCAGTTTTGGAGCAACTATCGTAAGTGCCAGAAGGGGAATCCGCTGCGCGGTCTGCTTCTGGTGAAATATCTGATAAAGGCAGACGGGAAAAAGGCGGCACTTGAACTTCTTATAGAATAACAGACAAAATTATTTTATAAGAGGTGAAAAAAATGAATATTGGAGTATGGATTATGATAATTGTAGGTGGAACAGCAGGAGTGCTTTCTACATTGTATCTGTTTTTGAGTATGCCGGTGCTTCTGATCTGGAAAATTTATCGCAAAATCCGTTATCATATTTCCTTATATGATTAAGAAATGAAATCCTGTGAAACAGGTAAGCAGGAGTTCTAAGAACGAGTCCATAAAAAGGCTGCGGGCGATTTTCCCGCAGCCTTTTGTAACGTTTGAAAGAAAATTGAAACGCGAGAGTGTCAAAGCATACGCTTGTTTTACATTCTATGATTGCCGTGTTAGTTTGTAAAGCAGTTCGTAAATGGCATACGCTGAATTCTGCCGAATACCGTTTTTTTTGCGTTAGCGGGAAGAGAGAGCTGTTTTCTGGCTTCCGCTTTGGAGATATCTGCCGAAAAGCGCGGGGAAACGGGAATATTGTGGCGCTTCATGTATGTGAGGATCTCTGCCGGATACAGATGCGGCATTACGATTGCATCCGCCGGGTGCTTTGATAAGTACGAAGTGAGATAGAGCGCCATTTTTCCATTCGTGTAATAAACCGGAGATTTTGGCACAAGACGGCTCACAAACATTCCAAGCTGGTAAATAAATCCGAACAGTGCCGGAACCTTTTTTACAATCTGCACGTAGACATTCCCAACCGCGTGGGAGATGCGGGAATCTGCAAGGCAAAAATAATCAAGAACCGTAGCGGTAGCACCATGGGAGCGGATTTCCTCTGCAAGTGCATTTGCGGCGGCGTTGTGACCGCCCCCGGTATTGCAGGATAAAATAAGAATGTTCATGACTTAAAACTCCTTTCATGCGTGGCAGAGGGTGCGTGCAGATGTTTTACAATGACAATTCCGCTGATAAGAGCACATCCGAGAAGAACGGAAACCTGTTTTTCCAGAAAAAAGCACGATACAAAAAAGCAGACAAACGTAACGATGCTGCGTGTCCGAGGTGCATGGATGCGAAGAAGAAGCGAGAACAGCAGGTAAAAAAACAAGTATAAATACGACAAAATGCGTTGGAAGCAGCCCAATCAGGACGCCGAAGGAGACGGCGATGACCTTGCCTCCCTGTCCGTGGTGGTAAGGCGAAAAGGCGTGACCAAAGACCGGAGCTGCCATGACAGCGGCAAAGACAGGGGAGAGTGTGTCCGTGAGAGACGTACAGAGTGCCACGGGGAGAGCTCCTTTTCCGATATCTCCAATCAACGTAAAAAGACCACACCAGAAACTACCATAAGTGAAGGCATTAAAAGTACCGGGGTTTCCATCATCGGATATCTCTTCGATGGACGCCCCGTGCCATTTGCGCAGCAGGAAATCTCCAAAGAGAATACTCCCTAAGAGATAGCCTGCTGCAATAAAAATTAAATAGAAGACAGAAGAATTGAAATTCATGAGATTACTTGTCAGCGGAAGCTCTTTACCCAGTTTATTAAAGAATCATGGTAAACATTGTCCGCAACATCCTTTCGCATCTGGTCTGTAATAGGTCCGTTTTTCGACATAAGTGCAAGCACCGCCTCTTGGAGTCCTGCAATCTTTCCGCGTTCAAACTCTTCATTAGAGCAGTGGGGCTCTGCCGGAGCGGCAGCCGGTTCCGGGCTGGAAGAAGATTCTGCGCTGTCAGCCGGGGAAGTTTCCGCCGGTGTCACGTCTGCTGTAGGAATATTGCAGGCGGAAATATCGGTTGGTACATCGACACTGCCTGCAATCCAGATTTCACCGGAATTGGCAGGAACCGTTACCGTGATGTTGCCATTTGAAGCATTCACGGTTTTGCCCGAGAGAGTGCCCGTAAAGCAGGAAGCGTTTCCGGCGGGAAGCGTCATCGTAAACTCATTGTCGTCATTATTTACGGTAATAATGGCGGACTGCTCGCCGAAGTTTCTCGAAAAAGCGTACTGGCGGTTTGTCAGGAATAACTGTCTGTAATCGCCGTGGGAGAGCACCGGATAGGTCTGATGAATCCGGCCGAGTGCGGCAATCAGGCGGGTGCAGGCATTTTGATTGATGGCATCTTTGTAATCGTCATAAGAGAGTGCCGGACGTAAGGATGCATCGGAATACTGCTCTTTCTTTCCTTCAATGCCGAATTCAGAGCCATAGTAGATGGACGGAATTCCTGGCAGTGTGTATAACAGGATGTGTACCGGTGCAAAGTGTGCCTTGTTGGAAAGTTTGGTATAGATGCGCTCCACATCGTGATTGTCGACAAAATTGTAGAGCTTAAAACCATCGGTATGGTTGCCGCCCATTTCATAAAGGCGGGTGACGGTGTGTGCAATTTCAAAATAATTGTGGTCGTTATGACCGGAATAGAGCGCCTTGTGAAGCTGATAATTGGTGACAGAGTGCAGGGTTCCTTCGTTGACCCAACGGCTGTAGTCGCCGTGAATGACCTCGCCCATCAGCCAGAATTCCGGTTTTACTTCGTTTGCAACCTGACGGAGCTGTTTCATGAAATCAAAATCCAGCACGTCAGCCGCATCCAGACGGATACCGTCAATGTCAAATTCCGATACCCAGAAACGAATCACATCACAAATGTAATTGCACACAGCAGGATTTCTCTGGTTTAATTTTACAAGGAGGTTATAGCCGCCCCAGTTTTCATAGGAAAATCCATCGTTGTATTCGTTGTTGCCGCCGAAATTAACATTGCAGTACCAGTCCTTGTAAGGAGAGTTTTCCCGATGCTCCTTTAAGTCCCGAAATGCAAAGAAATCTCTTCCCGTGTGGTTAAACACGCCATCGAAGATGACGCGGATGCCCTGGGCATGACATTCTTTTACAAAATTGGTGAGGTCGGTGTTATCTCCAAGCCGGCTGTCTAATTTTTTGTAATCGGTCGTTTCATATCCGTGTCCGACGGACTCGAACAGAGGACCAATGTAGAGTGCGTTGCATCCGATTGCACGGATATGGGAAATCCAGGGGAGCAGGGTGTTTAACCGATGCTCCGGTGTACTGTAGGAATTTTCCTTTGGAGCGCCGCAAAGCCCCAGGGGATAAATATGATAAAAGACTGCTTCATCGTACCATGCCATAATTTTAAGAACCTCCTTATATTTAAGCCTCTTCCGTCAATGTATCATGAAAACGATTCCGTGACAAGGAGATTAATTTGTCGATGCAAGTGTTTCAAGCTGCTGTTTGACATTGTCCGCTGAGGTCAAAACCTGGTCTGCGGAAGCAGAAATCTCTTCCGTGGAGGCGGCAAGGTTTGTCACACGGTCATTGACCTGGGAAATGGTGTCTAACAACTGCTTGCTGTTGTCCATAATCTGATGGATTGTGGAGACAATCTGCGTCTGGTTTTCATTGCTCTTTCCGGCGGTATCCCTTGAACTTGCAGAAAGGGAGTTGATTTCATCTGCGACAACGGCAAATCCGCGGCCGGCTTCCCCGGCTCTTGCAGCCTCGATACTTGCGTTGAGCGCTAAAAGGTTGGTCTGGGATGCAATGGAGACAACTTCTGCATTGTTCTGGGACAATTCCTGCAGCAGATGGTCAATCTGTCCGAGGGAGACATTTAAATCGTCACAGAAGTGTGCAATCTCCGTCATTTCTTCTGAAATCGCGGTGCTTTCCTCAGCATTGCTGTTATTGCCTTCTGCCATATGGTCGACAGCGGTATACAGGGAGGAAAACTCCTGATTGATGCGGTCGACGGTAGAGAGGATATTTTCTGCCTGCTGTTCGGTTTTTGCCTTTTCGCTTTCCACCTGGCTGGTCAGAAGAAGCGCACGCTCTTTTTCCTGCTCTGCAAGGTCCTTGACATAATGGATACAGTTTTCCTTGCGGTTGAAGCCATTGTGAATGGCGATTGCCATATCACGACAAGTGTTATAACCACAGCAGGAGCAGTCAATTAGCTGGGAATCAGCAGTCTTTTTGTTCATGTCATGGAAGATAGCCTGTACTTCCTGCTCAGAAGGAATCGAAACCTTGCAGTCTGCGGAACGGTCGGTGTAAGTGCGCAGATAATCGTTTAAATTCAGGTGCTTAAACTGCTGATTTAATTTTTTCAGACGTTTTGCAGGACTTAAGTGTGTCGACCATGCGCTTGTGGCAGAATTCTTTTTGCAGGCGCTCCTGATTGCGGCTAGATTGCAGAGGGCATCATCAGTAGCTGAAATTGCGGGTTCTGTGGCAGTGCCGCACAGACAGCCTTCCGCACAGTTTAAGGCATCGATGAACAGATATGGAGTCTGTCCGTTAGCGATGTGGGATTTGTTCTTCTCGAGGAAATGATACAAATGTTTTTCGCCCTCTATCTGGCGGATAAGAACATCCTCGCCGAGGAACCAGTAGACATTTTCTTTGAGTCCGCCCGGAGAGGGATAGACGGAACCGAGTCCGTACTCAATTTCATCGGAGCAGAGAGAACCGGAAATATGGTGTTCTCTGATATATTTCATGAGATGGTCAAAGGTCACGTTGTACTGAATCATGCCTTTGTTCTCAGGTGCTTCTATTTCAAGCTTTTTGGCAACACAGGGGCTGATAAAAGCCAGCTTGTCTGTGATGTTCAATTCTTTTCTGGCATAGATTGCGGCGCACATCATAGGGCTCTGCACCGGAAACAGCTTCGGTAAAAGCTCCGGCATATAGCGTTCAATGTAGCTTACGACAGCAGGACATGGCTGTGAGATGCCGCCAAGAAAATTGTGACTATTAATGTAATTCAAATAGCCCCAGGTTGTGATATCAGCACCGAAAGAGACACTGATAATGCGATTGACGCCGAGCTGTTTTAGACCGCCGAGTACGCTTTCATATTCTTTGGGGTAGTTTGCCTTAAAGGCAGGTGCGAGAAGCAGTGAAATGCGTTCACCTTTTGCAAGTGCAGCAAAAAAGGCCTCTGTGTCATCTGCAAACTCTCTTGCATTGTGCTCACACACATCAAAGCAGGCGCCACAGGCGATACAACGGTCATTGTCTACAATAATCCGGTTGCTGCCATCTACGATTTCAGATCTGCAGGCACCCATACAGCTGCATACACTAATACATTTGTTGCAGCCGATACACGAATCGTTTGTAAAAACGAGTGATTGGTTATGTAACATAACAAATACCTCCGTTGGTTCATAGTAATGGTATTATCATACAACAATATGGTACTTTTGTCACTGAAAAAACAGCATTTTTTTATGGAAATCCGAAAAAGGATATAGTATAATTGACTTTAAAATAAGGAAAGTTCACAAAAAAGTAGGGGGAATCTGTTTTGAACAAAAAAATAGGATTTATCGGATGTGGAAATATGGCGCGTGCCATTATTGCAGGAATTGTATCGTCGGGACTTTGTGCACCGGAGAATATGATTGCTTCAAACCGCACACAGCCGGCGCTTGATAATATAAAAGAGCAGTATGGAATCCGCACGACAACGGATAATGTGCAGGTGGCAAAGGAGGCAGAAATTCTATTCCTCTGTGTGAAACCGAATGTATTCCAGGTTGTGATTCCACAGATTAAAAATGAGGTCAGACAGGACACACTCATTGTTTCAATTGCAGCGGGACAGACCATTCACACCATCGAGGAGCTGTTTGGCGGCAGAGACATTAAGCTGGTGCGTGTTATGCCGAATACGCCGGCATTGGTCGGAGAAGCGATGTCATCTATCAGTCCAAATGCAAATGTGACTAAGGAGGAGACCGTGATGGTCAAAGACATTTTTGACCATGTGGGAAAAGCAGAAATTGTGGACGAAAAATTAATCGATGCTGTTGTGGGGGTAAGCGGTTCTTCGCCGGCATATGTCTATATGTTCATTGAGGCAATGGCGGATGCAGCGGTTTCCGGTGGAATGCCAAGAGCGCAGGCTTACAAATTTGCGGCACAGGCAGTGCTTGGTTCTGCAAAGATGGTGCTTGAGACAGGAAAACATCCGGGAGAACTGAAAGATATGGTCTGCTCACCCGGAGGAACTACAATTGAAGCTGTATGTGCACTTGAGGAGCGCGGATTCCGCGATGCGGTGATTGCCGGAACAAAGGCATGCATTGCAAAATCAAAGGAAATGAGTAAAGAAAACGATGAACGTGATCGCGACTATTAGAACTGATTTTGAAGATAAATTTGGAATCCCGAGACAGAGCGGAATTGTGGAAGGTGTGGAGGGGAAAATCATTTTTACACCGAAATACCGGACACCGGAGGCACTGCGCGGAATTGAACAGTTTTCCCATCTGTGGCTGCTCTGGCAGTTTTCAGAGGCAGTGCGGGAGGAGTTTTCCCCGACCGTGCGGCCGCCGAGACTTGGTGGCAATCAGCGAATCGGTGTGTTTGCCACAAGGTCGCCGTTTCGTCCGAATTCGATTGGGCTTTCCTGCGTGAAGTTAAAAAAGGTCGGCTGGGAGGACAAAGATGGTCCGGTTCTTTATGTGACAGGGGTTGATCTTTTGGATAAAACGCCGATTTATGATATAAAGCCTTATATTCCGTTTGCCGACTGTCATCCGGAAGCGACGGAAGGGTATACGGCGGAGACAAAAAAACACAGGCTTGCCGTTGAATTCCCGGAAGAGCTGCTTTTTAAGTTTCCGGAGGAAAAGCGGGAGACGGTCAAGGAACTTCTTGCACAGGATCCGAGACCTTCATATATTATAGATAAGGAGCGTACCTACGGCATGAGTTATGCGGGTTTTGATGTGCGCTTCCGGGTGGAAGAAGACCGGCTTACGGTGTATGAGGTGCTAGAGAAGAAATGAAGTGCTACCGATTAAAATATCGTCTGACGATGAGCCACAGTGCGACAAATCGCAGAGAGAATGAACACAATCATGTACTTGAAATCGAAATCTTCGCATATCCTCAAATGAACCGGTTTGTGGAGTTTGGAGAGATGGAAGAAATTGTATCCCAGTGTCTTGACGGATATCAGAACCGGTATTTAAACGATATGGAAGAATTTTGTGGGGATACAAGCCTTGAAAATACAGGTGAAATATTGTATCTTAAATTAGAAAAGGCATTTTTAGTACAGGGATGGACTGTAGAACGTTTTGAAATCAGTGAGACGCCGTTGCGCGTCTATGTAATCACAAAGAATACATATCAGAGAGGGTGCAGTAGATGAGAAAGAAGATTTGGGCAGGAGCAGTTGCAACACTTGTAGCGCTTGGCGCAGTGCTGCCGGCACAGACGGTAAAGGCTGCGGGAATTACGGTCGATGGAGACCCGTCCGACTGGAGTGGAATTGCGATGCAGTCATCGGACAATTCAAACATTGCAAAGTGGGCAGTGGCACAGGATGACAGTTATGTGTATTTTTATGTGCAGGAAAACGGCGGAAATGAATGGGGACAGCCGATTTCCGACACCAATATGACCATTTCTTATGGGGACGGCAGTTCCGGCGGTATCCGGTTTGCATACAACATTGGAAGCATCAAGGATGGCTATTATGGTGATATTTCCGGAGAAATTCATGCGTTTGCACCGAGTGATGAGCGCGATAAATACGAGGTGGAATTTGCAGTTCCACAATCGTTCTTTTCCGATTCAAATTATACGATTTCTTACTGTGGCGCATCGGTAAGCAGCAGCGATATTATGGACTTCTCCGGCGGAAATAAAGAAGAGACTGAGACGCAGGAGACCGAGACGCAGGAGACGGAAGCCCCTGCAGAGACCGAGACGCAGGAAACAGAAGTCCCGGCAGAGACCGAGACGCAGGAAACAGAAGCCCCGGCAGAGACCGAGACGCAGGAAACGGAAGCCCCGGCAGAAACGGAAACACAGGAGACAGAGGTTCCGGCAGAGACAGAATCACAGGAGACGGAAGCCCCGGCAGAGACAGAAACACCTGGAAGCGGAGATAACGGTAACGCCTACAACGGAATTACAATTGACGGCAATTTTTCTGACTGGAAATATATTGCCAAGACGCCGGTAAATAATGGGGCTGTAGTTGAGGCAGCCATGATTTTTGATGGAGACTGGGTTTATATTTATATCAAGGATGAGGGAAACGGATGTGCAACCTGGTCCGGCGCTTACAGCAACGGTAATTTTACGATTCTGACGGATACCGGAAGAAACACGGTGTTTAAGCTGGGAACGAACTATATCGGTGGCGTGGACGGTGCGGAGGTCATCTACTCCAACAATCAGTATGAGATTGCAATCCCGGCATCCGCAGTAAAGCAGTATAACAGCACGATTTCATTTGGCTATTATATGGCGGATGAGATGATTATAAAGGATGTGGCAAATTTACAGGGCGGCGGAGGCAGCTTTGGCGGAATTACATATGATGGACTCTACGGTGACTGGGACCATTATCCGCATCAGTTAATCCAGTATGCAACACCGGGAACCCACATCGTAGATGACGGTTTGTCGGAGGGCGCACTTTACACGACCGGAACGACGCTGTACGGACATGTGAAGTACATCCGTCAGAATAGTAACATTGTATTTCAGCCGTTTACCCTGCGGTTTAATCAGGATTCTTCAAAAGAATTTAATTTCCGCCTGATTTCAAAGGATGCAAACGGAAAGTATACCGCTGCAAATATCAGTAATCTTGCACAGGGAACCTATGAATTTTACCTTGGAGATATGAATGGATGGCAGCCGGAAGCATATGAGGGAACCGGAGAGGAGTACCCGGTTTACGGATTTATCTATGTAACAATCGGCAGCTATTATCAGGAGATGGAGTTTTCCGTAAATCTGGAGAAAGTGGCAGAAAAGCTTGGACTTGATGTCAATGAGTTGCAGGTGATACAGGCACAGTATATCAATATTGGAACAGAATGGGTAACTTCTGCCGGAACGTCAACAGGTCCGGTAGCCGGAATTGTTTTAAGCTGCGGAGCAGTGGTATGTGTATTGGCAGATCGGAAACGCAAAATGAGAAAGGCCTGATATGAACCCGATTTTGATTGTAGTATTGTTAATAGGATGGCTCTATATCCTGCGGGTATTCCGCAGGGCAGAGTTGTCCTTTTGGCATTTTATATGGGGAAGTTTTGGATTATTTATTGCAATGATGGTGATGGTGCGACCGGTGCTGACCCAGCCGCTTGCACAGGTGGTTGCAGCGATTGCAGGAATTTTTGGAAAACTGACCGGAATGTTTACCGCTTATTTTAAATATGGAGTCATTTTTGTAAACTCATCCGCAGGATCAATTTCCATGGTCATCGATTTTGAGTGCTCCGGTATTCTGGAAATCATGGCATATGTGTCGCTTTTGGCTTTTTTTGATGCCTATACGCGGTTTGAAAAAATTGTTGTGGGAATAGCGGGTATTTTTTATATCATTCTTGCAAATGCGCTGCGGATTACGGTAATCAGTGTGGTTATCCATTTCTTTGGAGTTTCCGCTTATTATGTTGCACATACGTTTGTCGGACGGTTCGTATTCTATACACTGTCAGTCATTCTTTATTTTTATGTATTTACCAAGACGCAGATTATCCGGCAGAAGGTAGGAGGCTTTACCTATGGACATTCTAAATAGATTTGCAAATTCCTTCCTCTTTTGGGCAGCGTGGATTATTATTCCGGTGATTATGGAAATTATTCCGTCGCTCGGCAGTGTCGTGATTCTGATTAAAAAGACACTGTTTCCGGTGAAATATGAGACACCGATTTTACAGCCGGAGATTTCTTTGATTATTCCGGTTTACAATTCACAGGAGACGCTTGAAGAGTGCATCCGCTCCATCAGTGAGAGCGATTATCCCAATTCCAGAATTCGTATTTTTCTGGTGAATAATCAGGGGCAGGATGACAGCTTCCATGTATTTACAAAATGCCAGAAGCAGTTCCCGGATTTGATGATGCAGTGGCTCAATGCCAAGCAGGGAAAATCAAAGGCACTTAATCTGGCGCTTTTTAACAGCGATGGCAAATATATTATCCATATTGACAGTGATGGATTGCTGGAAAAATCGGCACTGACCAATATGGTAAACAAATTTGAGGGAGATTCCTCCATTGAATGTATGACGGGGGTTATATTAACTGACCCGGTGCAGGTTCAGGCATACCCGTTTGGACCGAAACGGCTTTTGCGCAAGATGGAATTTATGGAATATGCCCAGGCATTTTTAGCCGGGCGCAACTATGCTTCGGAGATGAATGCAATTTATACATTGTCCGGGGCTTTTTCGGCGTTCCGGAAATCTGCGGTATTAAAATCCCAGCTTTACAGCACGGATACGATTTGTGAGGATACGCAGATTACATTTCAGATGAAATATCTGCAAAAGAAAAAGGTGAGTATCTGCGAGAATGCCATCTTTTTTGTCGATCCGATTGAGGACCTTAACAAGCTGTATACCCAGAGACAGCGCTGGCAGAGAGGAAGTCTGGAGGTTTCGGCGCTGTTTTTAAAGAAGGAGTTAAAGGCATATAAGATGTTTCGCAATGAAAATGTGCGGACACTGATGTATGACCATACGTTTGCATTTCCGCGTATGATCTGGTATCTGGCGTTAATCTGCCTTCTCTGTATGAATTATTCGTTTAAGCTTGTTATGTACGCAACGTTGTTTTTGTTCTTTTTGTATGTGCTGGTCGGATTTTTCTATTATCTGTCAACCGTTGGGTTCTTAAAGGGATTCGATGACATACGAAAGTATTACCGAAGACAGTGGTATGTTGTCCCGCTGCTGCCGTTTTTTAACCTGTTTGTGTTCTTTATCCGGTTTGCCGGCGTCATCAACAGTATCAATACGGACAGTGCATGGAAGGTAAAGAACTTTACGGAGGAGCGGAAGGCGGCAGCCGGTGTGATACGGCACGATATGACCGGAGTTTTTCGTGTATTGGAGAAAATCAGAAAGTTTGTGAATGTGGAGTAGGGAAACGTGAAATCAAAGTTCAGAATCGTATCAGCAATCATTATAATATTTATCATTATAGAGGGGGCATTGGGCGCCTGGCAGATTTCTTCTTATGATAAGAGTGTTTTGGAAATCTATGCGGGGCAGCAGGATGCGTATGTACAGCTTGTGCTTGACCAGATTAACTTACAGGCAGACCGCAGCGATGATGAGATTATTACAGAGATTTTAGGGTCTTTGGATTCCTCATCGGGAAAATACTGGACCCTTTCCAAGGAACAGGCACTTTTGTTTGTAAAAGATGTCATGGAGACGAATCGTTATAAGGGATTTACCACTGAAACCTATTATATTTCGGACAGTGCTGCGAAATTTCTCGAAAATCTTACACAGAACAAAGTGATTCATCAGATGATTACGATGGATGGCGAGGATTATGTGGCATCCGGGGTGGCATTTTCTTATGGGGACAATGTGTACCGCATCTGCCTTCTGACGAACCGGACGGTCATTTTGGATAACAACAGTTTCCTTTCTGCCAAAATATCCATTTCCATCCTCGGTGCAATCGCATTGTTCGTCCTGTTGGTGCTTTGTCTTACGTTGACCGGTGTCATTGAGAAGAAACAGCGGGAAAATACCTCATTAAAGGAGCGGTTAGAAGCGCAGAACCGCACGATTGATTTGCTGGGAGAAAAATTAAAGGAGCTTGACCTCTATGAGACGCGCTGGAATCTTTTCCAGGAGAGTGTGCTGGGAAACTTTATTGAGAAACTGCAAAACAGAAAGGCGTTTCCGGTTACGGTTGTGCAGATAACATTTAAAGAAGAAAACGAGCAGGAACGTTTCTTAGCAAAGGCGCAGCTTCTGCTTGATAAAAAAATACTCCGTTTTTCCCTGGAGGATGGTGGACTGTTGCTTTTATTTGTGCAGTATGAGAAAAATGCAGCACTTGAGGCACTAAAGCTGACCGGTCAGGATACTTACGAGGTTCTTGCGTCCGGGGAGTGGAACGAGGGAAAACAGACGCTTAATGAGGTATATCTTGAAGTAAGAAAGCAGGGAAAAGAGCATGGATGTGAAGCTGTATCGGGAATATAAGTTTAAATTTTACTTGAATGCCAGCCATTATATTATCATTAATGGAAAGCAGGGGCAGACACACCCGCATACCTGGGAATTTATGGTATGTATCATGAAAAATAACGACAAGTTTGTGCAGTTCAATGAATTTGAGCGTGCAATTGAATCGTACTTTGAAAAATACCAGAACCGGGTTATGAATGAAATGGAACCATTTGACGTGATTGTTCCGACACTTGAAAATATGGCAGACTATTTTGTTGGAGAAATCCGTGATATCGTCCGCAAAATCGGAGGAGAACTGATTATGATGGAAAGCAGTGAGACGCCGACGAGAAGTTATATTTTGGGCTATCAGGATGATATGGAGTTTATCCGTGCGATGGAGCGCAATTCCAAAGAGACGATTGACTTCATCATAGAGTCCGTGGTGGACGGAATTATTGAGTAAGGAGAAAAGACCGTTGAAGAAGAAACTTGGCATTACAGCGGCGGTGTTACTTTATGCGCTTATCGCCGGGGCAGTGGTGTGGATGGTTGCGATAGGCGGAAATTATCCGTCCGGTTCCGATACGCTCTGCCATATCTATAAGGGAGATATTCTGTATCAGAATATCAAGGCAGGAAACTGGTATCCACTCTATGATAATCTGTGGTATAACGGCGTTCAGATGATGCGTTACTGGGCACCGCTTCCCATCTATGTGCTGGCATTCTGCCAGATGCTTGCGGGCGGTGAAGCACTTTCGGGCTATCTGGTATATGTGGGACTGATTCTGTTCTTCGGGGCATTGTCCTGGCTTTTTATCGGAGTGAAAAAGAATCGTCCGGTTTTTGGAGCATTCCTAGGGGTGCTGTGGTTTTTTATGCCAAACAACCTGTATGCGCTGTTTGGAGAAGGAAATCTGCCGCGGTCGTTGTCCATGGTGCTGCTTCCGCTTCTCATTTATCACATTCATCAGTTTTTGATGGAGGATTGTGAAAAAAGTATCAAATGGATTGTTCTGATTTTTACCGGAATTTTGTTGTGTCATGTGGGATATGCGGGAATGATTGCGTTAGCGCTTCTCATTTTCCTGTTGTTTTACAAGATTTTAAACCGGCAGAGCAAAAAATGTCTGACGGTAATCATAAGCCTGTTATTGCCGTTTCTTCTGATTGGAATCTGGCTTTACGCTTCCCTAAAGGGTGGAATTACATCGACGGACAGCTCGCAGGTAATGAAGGGATTTTTCCAGGATGCGTGGATTTCCTTAAATCCGTTTTACCGGTATGAGAGCAACAATGTCACTTTTTATTTCGGACTTGCGGCATTTGTGCTGGCAGTATTCGGTGGGCTTTGCAGCCACAGAAAATCGATGCCGGGATTCTTTACGGCGGTTGTGATTTTCTTTTGTACGACGTCCTCCATGTATCCGGTGCTTGAAAAACTGCCGGGAAGCCAGTATCTTTGGATGTTACGGTTTATTTCGATTGCACTTTGCATGATTTTATACAGCTTTTTATTGTGGGACACGTTAAAGAAACCATTCATCTGGGTCTGCTGTCTGCTTTTAGTTGCAGATGTGATACCGTCGGTTTCACTGTTTTATTCAGGTATGGGAACGCAGACTGCGGAAGAAAATTTAAAAGAGCTTTCAGATACGACACTGATTACGAAGGCAAAGGAAGTGACCAGGCAGCGGCTGGCGCTTCTCGACGGAAGTTCGCTCGGTGCGACAGCACCGTATCTGGTTTCGGACTTTGGAGACCAAAAGGTGCAGGGGGCATTTGGTGCCGGCTGGCAGTCGGCAGCGACGGCAAACCGCATTGTGGAATTAAACCAGGCGGTTGAAGATGGAAATTATCTGTATCTGTTTGACAGAGCACTTGAGATGGGAAACGATACGGTCTTAATTCAGATTTCCATGATGAAAAATAAAAGCTGGGATGTAGACTATGCGACGGAGTGTGCCGCAAGACTTGGCTATGAAAAGATAGAAGAAAACGATGGATATGTGCTTTATCATATGGCGGCCGATAGAACCTTCGGCATCCGCACGCAGTATGATGCAATTGGAATCGGAGGTTCTGCGAAAGTGCTTTCATTCCTCTACCCGGATATGGAGGAGACGGACTCCGCAAATCTGGATGATTACAGCTTTGAAGAACTGTCTGCCTACAAGGTGGTTTATCTCGACCATTTTACCTATACGGATAAGACAGCGGCAGAGGAGCTGGTGCGAAAACTTTCGGAGAATGGCACAAAGGTGGTCATCAGCGCAGATGGAATCCCGACAAATGAGCGTTTGAAGGTGCAGGAGTTTCTTGGGGTTTCCTGCAGTAGTATTTTATTTGAAAACGGCTATCCGATTCTTTCGGTCGGGGGAGAAGAATTAGACTGTGCGCTGTTTGCACAGGGGTATTCGAACTGGCAGACGGTGTATTTAAACGGACTGACCGAGGTGAAAGGAACGTTTGAAGACAACGGACTTTCCGAGGCATTTTATGGAACAGGCGAAAATGAGAATATTATATTTTTAGGATTAAACCTCAGTTATCACTATATGCTGACGCAGGATGTGCTGCTAGAAAATCTTTTTAACGATATTTTCGGGATGGACAGAAGCATTCTGCCGCAGCGGGAAATCGTGCCGGTTACCGTGGAGTACGGCAGAAATCAGATTACAATTACCTCTGAAGAAGATGGCGTTAATACGACGCTGGCATATCATGATATTTTTGAGAGCGAAGAGCATATCACGGCAAAACAGGCGTTATTATATGTGGACAGCGGAATGACTATTATCACGATGCGGTATCCCTATCTGGCGGAGGGAATCGCAATGAGTACCGCAGGAGCGGTGCTTACGATTTTATTTCTGCTGTGGTGCAAAAAACGTTACGGGAAGGAGAAGCTAGAAAATGGAGAGCAAGGAGAGAGCAAAACAGGAGACAGTGGTGTTAATCCCATCCCTGAATCCTGATGAAAAACTGACGGCTTATGTCATGGAGTTAATCAGAATCGGATTTTGCAGGATTCTTCTTGTGGATGACGGAAGCAGAGAGGAATGTCAGAACATTTTTGAAAACCTTTCCGCCGAACCGGAGGTGTGTGTGCTCCATCACGAGAAAAATCGTGGCAAAGGAAGGGCATTAAAGACAGGGTTTGCATACTGCATGGAACAATTTGGGGATGCGGCGGGGGTTGTCACCGCGGACAGTGACGGGCAGCACAGCCCAAAAGACACGTTTGCGGTCGCACAGGCACTTGTGGAACAGCCCGAAGCGCTGATTCTTGGCACGCGCAATTTTGACGAGGAACAGGTGCCATTTAAGAGCCGTTACGGAAATAAAATTACAACCATCGTGTTCCGGCTGTTATATGGAAAACTGATTCATGATACACAGACCGGACTGCGTGGAATTGCCGCAAAACACCTTCCGATGATGACAGAACTTCCGGGGGAGCGGTTTGAGTATGAAATCGGGATGCTGATTGAAGCATCCCGAGCGGAAATTCCGCTGGTGGAGGTCCCCATTGAAACGATTTATATCAATGACAATTCGGAGACACACTTTCATCCGGTGAAGGACTCACTTAAGATTTATGGTGTGATGTTCCAGTATTTTTTGAAATATACGCTGTCTTCGCTTGGAGCGTCCCTGATTGACATTTTAGCATTCTGGATTTTTTCTGCACTTGTGTTTCGGGGCAGTGGAGGGGCCGTACCGATTTTTCTCTCCACGATAGCTGCACGTGTGATTTCCTCAGCGTGTAATTTCTTTGCAAACCGGATGGTTGTGTTTAAGGCATCCGGGAATCTTACAAGGGAAGCGGCGGCTTACTACGGGTTAGTGGCAGTACAGATGCTTTGCTCGGCAGGGCTTGTCTACTTCTTTACCGGACTTTTACATTGGGAGGCAACGCTTGTGAAGGTTCTCGTGGACACATGTCTGTTCTTTGTAAGTTTTCAGATTCAGCACCGTCTCATTTTCCGGAAAAAAGCATAGAAGGAGCGTTGGTGGAATGATGGAAGAACGGTATCTGTTTCAAAACGGGTTTCTGGCTGAAAAAAACGGAGAGGATGCGGTAACGCTTTTAAGGGCATATGGAACATCACCGGAGCTTGTGGTGCCGGAGCAAATCGGAGGATATCCGGTAACGGAAATCGGCGCTTACTGCTTTGCAAGGAGCGCACATCTTACAAAGGAAGCAGAAGCACTTATAGAGGAAGCACGGGCGAAGGAACCTTCTTTGGCGTCCGGGGAGATTTGCGGAGAAAATCTCTCGGTGTTAGAGCTTCCGGATGCCATCCGAAAAATCGGGGACTGCACGTTTTACAATTGTAAGAATTTATCGGAGCTGATAGTCGGAAAAGCGGTGGAGGAGCTTGGAAGCGACGTGTTTATGAACTGCGTCAGCTTAAAGAAGCTAAAAATCCGCGGCAGTGTTCTGGAAAAAAGCGGGTTAAAACAGCTTTTGAGCCGGATTTCTTTTACGGTGGAAGTGTTTTTTGAAAACGGGACAAAGACCGAAGCGGCAGTGCTTTACCCTGAATTTTTTGAGACCTACGATGAGATTGCACCGGCACATCTGTTTGGAAGAAATATTACAGGGGAGGGATTTCGGGCAAGACAGTGCTTCCGGGACGGGAAAATTGCATTTGCAGAATATGATGCCATTTTTCCAAAGATATGCGTCGAGGAGAGTCGTGATATCACCGGACAGTTCGCACTTGACCGCCTGCTCTATCCGGTGGAGCTGTCAAGAGAAAGCCGCCTGTTATATGAGGGCTATTTCAACGAACAGCAGGAACATATCGGAAAGCGGCTGGTTCGCGATGCCAGGCTTGAGGTGCTTCATTTTATGTGTGAGAAGAAATATTTTTCCAAGGAAACGCTTCTGGTACTCTTAGAAGAGGCGGTGGCGGCGGACTGGACAGAAGGTGCGGCGAGCCTTATGGCATGGAAAAAAGAGTATTATGAGACCGCAAAGGGAGCACGTTATACATTTGATGATTTTTAAAAGGAGGCAGTGATGCGTCACGCACAGACAGAAGAGGAATGGCAGGAGGAGATGGGGAAAAAGGTTTTGGAGCAGACGAGGCAGGAAGTATATCTGGACCTGCGCTTTTTAAAGATTGCGCTGTCTGCGCTAAACTGGAAGGCAAACCCTGCGTTAAAGGCGCTTGCCACGGACGGAGCCTATTTGTATTTTGCACCGGAACATGTCATCCGTGTTTATAAGCAAAATCCGGCATTCCTCGACCGCGCCTATCTTCACAGCGTGCTGCACTGCCTGTTTTCGCATCTGTGGATTGCAGGAAACAGGGAGAGAAACCGCTGGAATTTAGCGTGTGATATCGGTGTGGAGTATGTCATCGACAAGATGGAAAAGCCCTGCACCAGACGTATCTTAAGTTTTCTCCGAAAAAACATTTACACAGAACTTGAAGAACTGCAAAAGAAGGAAAAAACGGCACTTTCGGCGGCAGTCATCTATCGGCAGTTAGGACGCTATAACCAGAGCGAACTCACGGAGCTGGCAGTTGAATTTTATACGGATGACCATTCATTCTGGCCGAAGGAAAAGCAGGGAGGCATGCTTCCCTCCGCCGCGCAGAAAAATCAGGAAATGTGGAAAAAGATTGCCAGACAGACCGCGATGGAACAGGAGCGGCAGGGCAGTAAGGAGAGCAGGCAGGAAGGGGAAAAGCTGCTTGCTGCGTTAGCGCTTGCAGGAAAGAAAAAGCGGACGTATGGAGATTTTTTGCGGAAATTTGCAATGCTGCGGGAGGAACTTCGGATTGACCCGGAGGAGTTTGACATGAACTTTTATTCCTATGGACTGCGCCTTTATGGGAATCTGCCGCTTGTGGAACCGATTGAGAGCCGGGAAGCCTACAAAATCCGTGAGTTTGTGATTGTTGTGGATACGAGCGACTCCACGAGAGGGGAATTAGTCGAAGCGTTTTTACGGGAGACATTTTCGATTCTGAATCAGAAAAATTATTTTTTCGGGGATGCAAGAATCCATGTGGTACAGTGCGATAATAGAGTACAGCGGGATGATATTATTACAAATACTGTGCAATTGGAACAGTTTTTAAAAAATTATACGATTGAGGGAGGCGGCGGAACGGATTTTCGACCGGCGTTTGCCTATGTAGGGGAACTGTTAAAAGAGGGAAAGCTGCAAAATCTCTGTGGAATGCTTTATTTTACCGATGGAAAAGGCATTTATCCAAAACAGGCACCGCCGTATAAAACAGCGTTTCTGTTTCCGGAGGACTGTGATATGTCAGCCGTGCCGCCGTGGGCAATGCGTGCCGAGGTGGCGGGACTTTCCGAAATACAATAAAGAGTGTGGGAGTAAACAGATATGAATATCAAAGAGGCAAAAGAAGAGTTAAAACATACCGTGCAGGCATATTTGAAAAAGGATGAAGACGGCATCTACCGGATTCCGGCAGTCAGACAGCGTCCGATGTTGCTGATTGGACCGCCGGGAATCGGAAAGACACAGATTATGGAGCAGGTGGCAAGGGAATGCAGGATTGGACTGATTTCCTATACGATTACCCACCACACCAGACAGAGCGCCGTGGGACTTCCGTTTATCCGGGAAGAGGAGTTTGACGGGACGACACATTCGGTGACGGAATATACGATGAGTGAGATTATTGCCAGCGTGTACCGTAAGATAAAGGAGACCGGGCTTCGGGAAGGAATTTTGTTTATCGATGAAATCAACTGTGTCTCCGAGACACTTGCGCCGGCGATGTTACAGTTTTTGCAGTGCAAGACCTTTGGCAACCAGGCAGTGCCGGAGGGCTGGGTGATTGTGGCGGCAGGAAATCCGCCGGAATACAATAAGTCCGTGCGGGATTTTGATATGGTGACATTGGACCGTGTCCGTTATCTGGAAATTTCCGCGGATTACGGGGTCTGGAAAGAATATGCCTTAAGCCGCGGGCTTCACCGTGCAATTTTAAGTTATCTGGAGCTTCGGGAGGGCAATTTCTACCGGGTGGAATCCGATGTCGATGGAATGCAGTTTGTGACGGCGCGCGGCTGGGAGGATTTGAGCAGTCTTTTGTATCTGTATGAGGAGATGGACATTCCGGTCACGGAGGATACGGTCTATGAATTTTTACACCACAGGGAAGTGGCAGAGGATGTGGCAGCTTACTTAGAACTGTACCGCAAGTATCAGGATGATTACGGAATCGAGGAAATCTTAAAGGGACGGGTGAGCGCACAGATTTATGCACGAATTTATGAGGCTGCGTTTGATGAGCGTATCAGTGTCACAAATCTGCTGCTTGACGGCGTAAACCGAAGGTTTCTGCGTGCACAGAAGGAAAAGCATGAGACCGATTTGTGGTATGAATTTTTGAAAGAGTTTCGTGCGGGAATCGAGACGGCGGAGGATGCGGGGATGTTTTATGAGAGCCTCCTTGCAGAAAGAGAAGCCGCTCTTGCCAGAGAACAGAAAGAAGGCTTCCTTTCAGAAAAAGAGGCGGTAGAAAAAAAGAAACTTTTCGCACAAATCCGGAAATTTTCTCCTGGCAGCGAGCAGGCTGCGCAGGGCGCAAAGGAGTGTTTTCTTGCGGCAAAATGCGGATTTGACGAGAAGCAGATGGCGTTAGAGACGGCAGAAACAGAGGCATCCGAAGCGTTAGAGGCGGCATTTGACTTTATGGAGCAGGCATTTTCGGATGGACAGGAGCTTGTCGTATTTGTGACAGAGCTTACGATGGGAAGTGCCTCTGCGGAATTTTTGGCGGAGCATACAAGTGAACGCTATTTAAATTACAATAGAGAACTAATGATAGGAAGCAGACGGGCAGAACTTTTAAAAGAATTACAGAGGTAGTATATGAAGACAGCAAGTGATTTAAGAAACCTGTTACGGCAGATTGACCATAAAGGATATCCGGCATATAAGGATACGAGGGGATGTTATACATTTGGGACCTGGCAGTTGTCGATTGACCATGTGCAGGGGGACCCGTTTGCGGCGCCCTCGAAGGTGAGCGTGCGTGTGGCAGGAAAACAGGCGGGATTTCCCGCGGAACTATACCGGAACAGCTATCAGAGAATTGCATTGCAGGATTATCTGCTGCGGCAGTTTGGAAGGCAGTTAGAGAAGCTGTCGTTCCGGGCAAAGGGCTCCGGAAAGAGCGGACTGCTTGCGATGAGCCGTCCGGGGCAGGAAGTGTTAGAGCGCACGGCAAGCCAGATAGAGCCGGAAACCGGGAATCTTACGGTACGGTTTGAGGTGGGATTTCCGGCGAACGGAAGGACGGTAAATGCAAGAGAACTGGAAAAGATTTTCTTTGAGCTTTTGCCGGAGTGCGTGGAACAGACGTTGTTTGCAAAGGCGCTTGACATGAAAAAGGTAAGGCAGGCGGTGTTTCTTGCTGAGGACCAGCAGTATATCAGGGAGCAGTTAAAGGCGCAGGGGCTTGTGGCGTTTGTGGCGGACGGCTCCATTCTGCCGAGAAAATCCGGTGTTTCCGGGCGTCCGATGCGGGATGCGGTGCCGTTTGTCACACCGCCTTCCTTAAAGGTCACAATGGAGCTTCCGCATCGTGGAACCATTACCGGAATGGGAATCAAAAAAGGAATTACCTTAATCGTAGGAGGCGGCTATCACGGAAAGTCCACGCTGTTAAAGGCGTTGGAACTTGGAGTTTACAATCACATTGCAGGGGACGGCAGGGAGTATGTTATCTGCGATGAGACGGCGATGAAGATGCGTGCCGAGGATGGAAGAAGCATCCGCAAGGTCGATATTTCGATGTTTATCAGAAATCTTCCGAATGGAAAGAATACGGAGGCGTTTAGCACGGAGGATGCCAGCGGCAGTACCTCGCAGGCGGCAAACGTGGTAGAAGCGATGGAAGCGGGCTGCATGACGCTTTTAATGGATGAGGATACGAGCGCCACGAATTTTATGATTCGGGATGAACTGATGCAGCGCGTGGTAAACCGGGAGTCGGAGCCGATTATCCCGTTTATCGACCGCGTGGAGGAGCTTTTCCGCGTATATGGGATATCGACAATCCTGGTAGCGGGCAGCTCCGGCGCTTATTTTCACAAGGCAGACTGTATTTTACAGATGAAACAGTATGAGCCGGTCGATATCACAGAATTAGCAAAGAACGAGGCGGCGGCATATCCGATTGTGACAGCGCCGGAAAAGGAACACCGGGCACTGGAAGAAAACCGTGTGGCAAAGCCGGATATGTCCTTGCGCAACGATGACCGGATGAAACTAAAGGTTATGGGAAAAGACGGCTTTTCTTTCAACAGAGAGACCGTGGATTTGCGCTATGTGGAACAGCTTACCGATAGCGAACAGCTTGCGGCGCTTGCATATCTGTTAAAATATGCCGAGCTTCACCTTTTTGACGGGAAAAAGAATCTAAAAGATGTGGTGGAGCAGTTAGAACAGAAGCTTATGACAGAGGGACTTGCGGCAGTCTGTGAGAGCAGTTATGTGCCGACGGGACTTGCGATGCCGCGGAAGCAGGAAATTTTTGCCTGCATCAACCGTTATCGGAAACTTCACCTGTAGAGAAAACAAAGAAAGGAACGAGCAGCTTGAAACAATATAGTTCAGTAGCGGTATTAGCTCATGTAGATGCCGGAAAGACAACTTTATCGGAGGCAATGCTCTATACCTGCGGAAGTATCCGTAAGCTTGGAAGGGTGGACAACGGAGATACGTTCCTTGATACGGATGCGATGGAACGGGCGCGCGGAATTACGATTTTTTCCAAACAGGCGGTACTGCCGCTTCATGATATGGAAGTGACACTTTTAGACACGCCCGGACATGTGGATTTTTCGGCGGAGATGGAGCGGACCTTACAGGTGTCCGATTATGCGATTCTTGTGGTCAGCGCCGCTGACGGGGTGCAGGGACACACGATTACCCTCTGGCATCTGTTAAAACGCTATGAAATTCCAGTGTTTGTGTTTGTCAACAAGATGGACCAGCCCGGGTGCGAGAGAGAGTCAGTTCTTAGAGAGTTACAAAAGGAGCTTGACGGAAATTTCGTGGATTTCGGGACAGAGGGAAGCGACGCTTTTTATGAGCAGGCAGCAGTATCCGATGAGAAAGCATTAGAAATTTATCTGGAAACCGGAAAGCTTTCGTCTGAACTGTTACAGGAGCTGGTTGCAGAGCGGAAACTGACTCCTTGTTATTTTGGTTCGGCGCTTAAGATGCAGGGCGTTGAAGAATTATTAGAGGGAATGTACCGCTATATGATGCAGCCGGTGTACCCGGAAACATTTGGAGCGCGCGTTTACAAGATTGGCAGAGATGAGCAGGGCAGCCGGATTACATATCTGAAGATGACCGGCGGAACGCTTACGGTAAAGGAATTAATTGGCGAGGAGAAGGTCAACCAGATCAGGCGCTACTCCGGGGAAAAATATGAGACCTTACAGCGGGCAGAAGCGGGAATGATTTGCGGCATCATAGGACCTGCTGCAACGAAGCCGGGGGACGGGCTTGGCTGTGAGGAGACAGCACTGTTGCCATTTTTAACACCGGTGCTAAACTACAGGCTATTGCTCCCGGATGATATGGATGCGGCAAGGATGCTCCCGAAGCTTCGTGAGCTTGAGGAGGAAGAGCCCGAACTTCATATTGTGTGGAATGAGGCATTGCAGGAAATCCAGATTCAGGTGATGGGCGAGGTTCAGATTGAGATTCTCACGGCATTGATAAAGGAACGGTTTGGCGTGGAGGTTTCTTTTGGCGAGGGAAATATTGTATACCGGGAAACAATCGCGGCGCCGGTTGAGGGCGTGGGACATTTTGAACCGCTGCGTCATTATGCTGAGGTACATCTTCTGTTAGAACCGTTAGAGCCGGGAAGCGGGATGGAGTTTGCGGCGTGCTGTAGCACGGATGTTTTAAACCGCAACTGGCAGAGACTGATTCTGACACACTTAGAGGAACGGGAGCACATCGGAGTGCTTACCGGTTCCCCGATAACTGATGTGCGCATTACGCTGATTGCCGGACGTGCACATCAGAAACACACGGAGGGCGGGGATTTCAGGCAGGCGACTTACCGTGCCGTAAGACAGGGGTTAAGACGCGCGGAATCAGTGCTGTTAGAGCCGTGGTATAATTTTAAACTTACGGTTCCGGAGGAAATGCTCGGGCGCGCGATGACGGATATCAAGCTTAGATGCGGCACGATGGAAGCGCCTGTGCGGGACAAAAATCAGATGATTCTGACCGGAAGTGCGCCGGTGGAGTGCATGCGAAACTATCAGAAGGAGCTGACCGCCTACACGAAGGGAACCGGACGTATCCTCTGTACGCTGGCGGGTTATCGTCCCTGCCACAATACAGAGGAAGTGGTTGCAAAAATCGGCTATGATGCGGATGCAGACCTGGCAAATCCTTGTAGCTCCGTATTTTGTGCACACGGGGCAGGATTTGTGGTAGAATGGAATCAGGTGGCAGATTATATGCATCTGGAGAGCCCGCTTAGCGGGGACGCATCTGCTTCCGGTGCAAAATCAGCCGGACAGGAAATGGATGCCGCAGGAATCCGCTACCCGGCAAAAGAGCACGAGGAAGAGTGGATTGGAACGGATGAAATCGATGCCATTTTAGAGCGGACGTATCATGCAAACCGCAAAGGGGAGATGATGCGCGGAAAAAATGGCTGGAAGCTGTCTGTCGGCAAAACCTCCCAGATGCCTGTCACGAGAACCTATAAGCCGATTCCGAAGGCAGAGGAATATCTTTTAGTGGATGGATATAATATCATTTTTGCCTGGGAGGAGTTACGCGGGCTTGCCGCTGTGAATATCGACAGCGCCAGAGGGCGGCTTTTGGATTTAATGTGCAATTATCAGGGAAGCCGGGGCTGCAAGCTGCTTGTGGTATTCGATGCCTACCGGGTACAGGGACACGAGACGGAGACGTTTTCGTACCACAACATTCAGGTAGTCTATACGAAAGAGGCGGAGACGGCGGACCAGTTTATCGAAAAGTTTGCACATGAAAATGCCGCAAAGTATCGCGTGACGGTGGCAACGTCGGACGGATTAGAGCAGATTATTATCCGCGGTGCGGGCTGTCTGCTATTGTCTGCAAGAGATTTGGAAGAAGAAATCAGACGTCAGAATGAGAACAGTAAGGCTGCTTTTGAGCAAAAGAAGGAGAGCGGTGGCAGAAATTATCTGCTTGATTCTGTTTCCGAGGAAACAATGAAACAGTTAAAAGACCTTGGCAGAGAAATGGAGGAATCATGAAGCAGGATGAAGTAAAGATGACCCATTCGGGATTCATCAGAAAAGATGGAAAGAGAGTGGTGTTGGTTCGTTTTGAACGCGGAAGCGACGTGGCAGAGGGACGGATTCCGCCCTGCACCATCGAGAAAAACGAGGGCTTTTCCAAAGAAGAGGTGGAGGGGCTTGAGCATTACATGGAAGCTCAGAGCGACGCCATCTTTGCCAGGGCAAAGGAATTAAACGACCTGCGGAAAATCTTATAAAAAAGAAGCTGTTTTTTGCGTGAAATGGCAGAAAGCCGGATATACTTCTGATAAGAAGAATGATAATCGGAGGATGAGGATGAAAACATTTCACGAGCTGTATCTGGAAATTTTAGCGGCGGAAGCGGACAAAGGGCGGACCAGGCTTAAGGATTTTGATCCGTATCAAATGGACTGTCTGCTTCACCCGGAAAATTATGCGCCGGTCGTGCCCACGCAAAACTGTAAGGACTGTGCATTTGAGAGAGCCTGCGAGAAAAGCTGTGTGTTTGATGCCATCTGTGTGAAAGAGGACGGCAGTGTTTTGATTGACGCCAAAAAGTGCGCGGGCTGCGGGGTGTGTATCGATAGCTGTAAATTAGAACATCTTGCGGCAAACCGTGATGTTCTTCCGGTCCTTCGGGCACTGCGCGAGGGAAAGCGCGAGGTGTATGCAATGATTGCACCTGCGTTTGTCGGACAGTTTGAAAAAGATGTGACACCGGGGCGGCTGCGGGCGGCATTTAAGGCGCTTGGTTTTACCGGGATGGTGGAGGTTGCTGTTTTTGCGGATATTTTAACCTTAAAGGAAGCACTTGAATTTGACCGCCATATCAACAATGAAAAAGATTTCCAGCTCACGAGCTGCTGTTGTCCGGTATGGATTGCGATGATTCGCAAGGTGTATAAGGAGCTGCTTCCCCATGTGCCGGGAGCAGTCTCTCCGATGATTGCGGCAGGACGCGTGATAAAAAGGATTCACCCGGATGCGATGACGGTTTTTATCGGTCCCTGTATGGCAAAGAAAAAAGAGGCAAGGGAGCCGGATATTGCAGATGCGGTTGATTATGTGCTGACATTTCAGGAGGTGCTCGAGATTTTTGAGGCAGCAGAGATTCATCCGAAGGAGTTACCGGAGGACGAAAAGGAACATTCCTCCCGTGCCGGACGCATTTATGCCAGAACCGGAGGTGTCAGCGAGGCGGTGAGCCGTACCGTGGAGCAGTTAAACCCAGACCGGAAAATAGGCGTGCGTGCAGAGCAGGCGGACGGTGTTCCGGCATGCCGGGCGCTCATCGCACGGATTCAAAACGGCGAGACGGATGCAAATTTTTTTGAGGGAATGGGCTGTAACGGCGGCTGCGTGGGAGGTCCGAAGGCAGTGATTGACCGTGAGAGGGGCAGAGAATATGTGAATGCCTACGGTGAGGAGGCAGCCTACCGGACGCCGCTTGAAAATCCGTATGTTATGGAGCTGCTTGCAAGACTTGGATTTTTGTCCGTGGAGGATTTTTTGGAGAACAGCGATTTATTTGCAAGAGATTTTACGTGAGAGTTTTGAAATAAGAGACCAGAAGAGAGGAAGGGGAAAAGGATGCTTCCGGAACAATTTTTAACACGAATGGAAGAACTGCTGGGAGGGGAATATGATGTGTTTTTGGAGAGCTATGAGAGGGAGCGCTACCAGGCACTGCGCATCAATCCGGCAAAGACGGACAGGGAGCGCTTCTTAGGGCAGGCGCCTTTTACACTGACGCCTGTCGCGTGGGAGAAAAACGGATTTTATTATGAAAGCACGGATGCACCGGGCAGACATCCTTATCACGAAGCCGGCGTCTACTATATCCAGGAACCGAGTGCGATGGCACCGGCGGCGCTTTTGATGGAGGAGGCGGCAGAGGACGGGGTGGAGCACCGGGTGCTTGATTTGTGTGCCGCACCCGGAGGAAAAAGCACGCAGATTGCTTCCTATATGAAGGGAAAGGGAATTCTCATTTGCAATGAGATTCATCCCGCACGGGCAAAGATTTTATCCGAGAATGTGGAGCGGATGGGGATTCGCAATGTGATTGTGACAAACGAGACCCCACAGAAACTTGCCGAACATTTTCCGGTCTATTTTGACCGTATTTTAGTGGATGCTCCCTGTTCCGGGGAGGGAATGTTCCGAAAGAACGAGGAGGCAAGGGAGGAGTGGAGTCCTGAAAATGTGGCACTCTGTGCAAAAAGGCAGGATGAAATTTTAGACTGCGCGGCAGAAATGCTGATGCCGGGCGGAACGATGGTCTATTCGACCTGTACCTTTGCCCCCGACGAAAATGAAGGGAGCATGGAGCGGTTCTTAGAACGCCACCCGGAATTTTCCCTTCAAAAGCTGTCACCTGCCAACGGAATGACGGCGGGAATGCTTGAGGGAACGATACGGCTTTACCCGCATCATCTGAATGGTGAGGGGCACTTCCTTGCGATGCTGCGAAAGGAAGGGGAGGTGGTATATCCGCTTTTTTCGTCAGAAGAGCCGACTGCCGCTTCGAAGGACAAAAAGTCAGCCGGAAAGGAATATCCGGAATTTTTAGAGTTTGCAGGGGAGTCGTTAAAAGGGGACTGGAATGGCAGATTTTTAACGTTTGGAGACCAGTTGTACCGGACACCGGCAGGAATGCCGTCATTGAGAGGACTTAAGGTATTAAGACCGGGATTGCATCTTGGAACGATGAAGAAGAACCGGTTTGAACCGTCCCATGCGCTTGCACTTGCACTGCGTCCGGAGGAAGTATTACATACGGTGGATTTTTGTTCCGGGGAAGTCACAGAGGCAGACGGAGAACGGAAGTTTGTGCCGGGGCGTGAGATTATGGCATATTTAAACGGGCAGTCGTTTCCGATGGAAGGAGAGAAAGGCTGGTATCTTGTGACCGTTGACGGTTACAGCATCGGCTGGGGAAAGCTTGCGGGAACGATGTTAAAGAACCATTATCCAAAAGGACTACGAAAGTAAAAAGACCGGGAGGTTTTTTATGAGCAGAAATATTATGATACAGGGAACCATGTCAAATGCCGGAAAAAGTCTGATTGCGGCGGGGCTTTGCCGTATTTTCAAGCAGGACGGCTACCGTGTTGCCCCGTTTAAATCACAGAATATGGCGCTAAACTCCTTCATCACCAGGGACGGCGGTGAGATGGGCCGGG
>ENA-ORNF01000281-ORNF01000281.1-human-gut-metagenome-genome-assembly--contig:-NODE-281-length-52434-cov-7.077837_pt1 | contig 52434 bp, 47 predicted proteins | sample MGYA00242110_ERZ509012 | MGnify/ENA primary metagenome ERZ509012 (study PRJEB26280, sample SAMEA2338714) | human gut metagenome | biome: human gut; feature: human-associated habitat; material: faeces... | reverse complement strand
TTCTTGAAATATATAAGACCTTTTTCTATCAGGAGTAATCCTGATATTTTTTATAGAAAAAAGGTCTATAGATAAACTATAGAACCTTGGTAATTTTATTTTTTGTATTTATAGAAACCTTCACCAGAAGACATTCCTAATTTTCCTGCATCTATATAACTCTTTAACATTTTTTCCATTCCTTTGAAGTTATATGGTGCTAAGAATGAAGGTATTTTTACATACATTAGAACGATGTTGTATGCTGTTTTTAATCCAACAGTATCAAGAATTTGGAAAGGACCTTTTGGAGCACCAGTTCCTAATGTCCATGCTTTATCAATGCTTTCTGGATCGGAAATGCCATTAACATATAAATCCATTCCTGAGAATAATAGAGGTACTAACATAGAGTTTAGTAGATATCCTGATTTTTCTTTCTTTACTGGAAGAGGAATCATTCTTATTTCTTCAGCAAATTTCATAATTTCGTCAAAATATTTCATATCTGTTTTTGGTTGTGCCATTATCTCAGCAGTATTGTTTTTCCAAATTGAATTAGCAAAGTGTAATGAAAGATATTTATTTGGTCTTCCTGTATATTTAGCAAATTTAGATGGAAGAAGTGTTGAAGAATTAGTAACTATAACAGTTTTTTCTGGCAATAAGTTTGCTAAATTCTTATAGAAAGTAATTTTTTCTTCAGGATTTTCTGCCATTGACTCGATAATTAAATCAGCATCTTTTACGGCTTCTGCCAAATTTAATTCAAGTTTAATTGATTGGTAAGCTTTTTCTGATTTTTCTAAGCATTTATTTTTATCGAAAGAATCATAATCAGCAATTCCTCTTGCCCATGTAGAAGGTGTTTGTCCCTCTGGAGTAGCCATCTTATTGATAGTTTCTTCATAAACTTTATGTAGATTATCTAATTTTGGTTGGCATCTACCAATGCTACTTTCGCTTCTTAACCAAATAGTAACATCAAATCCACAATATGCAGCTTGATAAGCTATTTGACTTCCTAATACGCCTCCACCAGCAACAACTATTTTTTTATAACTCATAATTAACCTCCGTATATAATAGTTTGACGTTTAATTTTATCATATTTTATTTGCAAATCAAATATTTTTTAAAAAAATAATTACATTATGTGAATCATATATATAATAGAGGGATAAAATTGAATAATGAAGAAATTAATCGATTAGAGTTTGAAAATATTTTATGGCTTATTTTCGCAATCGTTTGTTTATTAAATATTGTTGGTGACTATGAAGAAGAGATGTATATCAAGAGTAATGATTACAATTATAAAAACAAAGCCAATAAAGTTTTTGAATTAACATTGTCAGTAACTTTTTTAATATATGTTTATTTTGCAATCAGAAATTATAATGCTCTAAATAAGGCATCAGATGATATGAAAAGTCTTTATGAAATAAAACTGTTGGGTAGCATTTTTCTAATAGCTGGCGTAGTATGCTTACTTTATTTTCAGTTTAACCAAAAGAATTTTATTGGTTCTCCTGCGTTATAACAAATGTTATATTTTACTAACAATTTTTATACTTTACACAAATACGATTTTATGATAAAATAAAGAAAATAGGAGTTAAATATTATGGATGAAGTAAAGGTAATTGAAATTAAAAAAAGTATTTTTGAAGCTAATGAAAAAGATGCTAAATCTTTACAAGAAGAGTTGAAGAAAAAACAAGTTTATTTATTAAATGTAATGTCATCTCCAGGAAGTGGAAAGACTACTACATTAATAAAAATAATTAATGATTTAAAAGATAAATATAGAATTGCCGTTATGGAAGCGGATATAGATTCTTCTGTAGATGCAAAAAAGGTTAGTACAGAAACTTGTGTTGAAGCAATACAATTACATACAGGTGGTATGTGCCATTTAGATGCCTTAATGACAAAGCAAGGTTTAGATAACTTGAATTTAGATAATCTAGATTTAGTTATTTTAGAGAATGTAGGGAATCTTGTTTGTCCAGCAGAATTCGATACAGGAGCAAACAAGAGTATTACAATTTTATCAGTTCCCGAAGGTGATGATAAGCCTTTGAAGTATCCTCTTATGTATTCTGTATGTGACGTTGTATTAATAAATAAAATTGATGTTCTCCCATATTTTGATTTTAATCTTGAAAAATGTAAGGAAAATATTTATTATCGAAATAAAGATGCAAAGATTTTTCCAATTTGTGCAAAAAATGGTAATGGATTGGAAGAGTTTGAAAAATGGTTAATAAGTGAAATTAAAAAATGGAAGGAGTAGTATTATGCCAGAAATGAGTAATGCATTTGTGCCCAAATATAAAGGCGATAAACAACCTAGAGAAAAAATATTAAAACTTGGTCGTAAAATAACAGATTGTTTACCTCATAAACTAAAAGGACTCACAACGGATGATCCTGAATATTGGGGCTTAGCTTGTATTGTTACTGATGAAATGGCCGATATTGCTTTAAAAATGAAAGTAAGAAAACCATATACTCTTAATGATTTATTAAAGTTAAATAAAAGTTATAAAAAAGAAGAACTAGAAAAAGTTTTGACTGAAATGTCAAACATAGGTATTCTTGAATATGATTATGGAAATTTATATGATGGTGTAAGTGAAAATAATTCTAAAGAGAAAAGATATATTCTGCCTATGTTTGTTCCTGGATCTGCTGAATTTACTAATATGATTAAAAAACAATTAGACGAGCATCCGGAATTAGCAATGTTTTTTGAAAGAATGACTTTCTTGCCTTTGGAAAAGGTAACTCCAATGGTTCCACCTGGTGGTGCAGGAATTGGAATGCATGTCATTCCAGTTGAGAAGGCAATCGAAACAGAAAATACTACGCTAGATATTGAGCATATTTCATATTGGTTAAAAAAATATGAAGGACATTTGGGTGTAGGAATATGTTCTTGTCGTTATGGTCGTGCAAAGCTAGGCGAGGGCTGTGGAGATAGTTGTGATGATTGGTGTATAGGTATAGGTGATATGGCTGATTACTGTCGTGAGACTGGTAAAGGTCATGATATTACATACGAAGAAGCTATGAACATACTTAGAAATGCTGAGGCTAATGGCTTCGTGCATCAAATTACAAATATTGATGGTGAAAATAAAATATTTGCTATATGTAATTGTAATGTGAATATTTGTAATGCGTTGCGAACATCGCAATTATTTAACACACCAAATATGTCAAGAAGTGCATATACTGCTCATGTAAATGAAGAAAACTGTGTGGCTTGTGGGAAATGCGTAGAAACTTGTCCAGCAGGTGCAGTTAAATTAGGTCAGAAAATACCGACTAAACTTGGAAAGATTACTTATCCAAAGCACGAATTACCTGATCATATGCCATGGGGAGAAGACAAATGGGATGAAAACTATCGTGATAACAACAGAATAAATTGTTATGAGACAGGAACTTCACCTTGTAAAGTTGCTTGTCCTGCTCATATAGCTGTTCAAGGATATATCAAACTAGTTAAAGATGGTCGTTTTGAAGATGCTTTAGCTTTAATAAAAAAGGATAACCCATTCCCAGCAATCTGTGGAAGAGTATGTAATAAGCGATGTGAAACAGCTTGTACACGTAATTTAATAGATGAAGCTGTATCAATAGATGAGATTAAAAAATTTGTTGCTGAAAGAGATTTATATGCGGAAACAAGATACATTCCAGAAATAATTATTCCTTCTAATTTAGGCAAGTGGAAAGAAAAAATTGCTATAATAGGATCTGGTCCAGCAGGGTTATCGTGTGCATATTATCTTGCCACAAAAGGTTATGAACCAGTTGTTTTTGAAAAAAGCAATAAACCAGGAGGAATGCTTACATATGGTATACCATCATATAAGCTAGAAAAAGATGTAATTGAAGCAGAGATTGATATATTAAAAGAAATAGGCGTTGAAATAAGATGCAATGTTGAAGTTGGCAAAGACATAACTCTCGAAGAATTACGTAATGAAGGATTTAAAGCCTTTTATATAGCTATAGGATGTCAAGGCGGAAGTTTACCAGGAATTTTAGGAGAAGATTCCCAAGGAGTAGAAATTGCTGTTGATTTCTTACATAATTCAATAACTGATGAAAGCCGTGTAATGAATGGTAAAGTTGTAGTAATAGGTGGAGGTAACGTAGCAATCGATTGTGCTCGTACTGCATCAAGATTTAAAGCCCAAAAAGTATCATTATTCTGTCTTGAAGATCGAAATCATATGCCAGCTAGTAATAGTGAAGTCAAAGAAGCTTTAGATGAAGATATTGAAATTAATAATTCTTGGGGTCCTAAAGAAATAGTTTCTGAAAATGGAAAAGTAAAGAAAGTTATCTTCAAGAAGTGCACTAGAGTTACTGATCCTGAAACAGGAAGATTCTCACCGCAATATGATGAAAACGAAGCTATTGAAGTTGAAGCTGATTATGTAATTATGGCAATAGGACAAAAAATTAAATGGGGCAATTTATTAGAAAATACAAAGGTAAAATTTGTTCATGGTAATTACCCTGTTGCTGATCCATTAACATATCAAACAGATGAACCTGATATTTTTGTGGGCGGTGACGTATATACTGGTCCTAAATTTGCAATTGATGCTATAGAAGCTGGTAAATGCGCTGCTGAGTCTCTTCATAGATATGTTCAACCAGGAACAAGTCTTACGATAGGACGTAATAGACGAGACTTTATTCAACTTGATAGAGAAAATCTAGTGATAGATGGTTACGATAATCAAGGAAGAAATGAACCAGGTATGGACGAAACTATTGATTATCGCAAGTCATTTAGAGATGCTCATAAGACTTTCACAAAAGATGAAGCTCAAAGAGAAGCCGGAAGATGTCTTCGTTGCGGTGCCTCAATCGTTGACGAAAACAAATGTATTGGCTGTGGAATATGTACTACAAAGTGTAAATTTGACGCTATACATTTAGTTCGTGATCATCCAGAAATGTCAAAGATGGTCAAGAGTGAAGATAAATTCAAATATATTTTACCTTATGCTTTGAAACGTGGTCTAAAAATTGTCTTTAAGAAGAAGACAAAAGAGGAAAAAGAATCAATTAAAAAACATAAGATGTATAAAAAGGCTAAGAAGGTAAACAAGAATGCATGAGTTGGGGATTGTTTTCCATATAGCTAAAATTGTTGAAGAAGTTGCTGAAAAGAATAATGTTTCAAAAATATCACAAGTAACTTTAGAAATAGGTGAAGTATCTTCAATTGTAAGTGATTACTTAATCGATTGTTGGAACTGGAACGCTAAGAGAAGTGAACTATTAAAAGATTCTGAACTAGTAATAATTCCTATAAAAGCTATAACTCATTGTGCAAAATGTCAAAAAGATTATGATACTATTTCCTATGGAAAAAAATGCCCATATTGTGGGAGTGAAGATACATTTTTAAAACAAGGAAATGAAACAAACATAAAGAATATTTGTTATAAATAAACTGTTGTGATTAAAATCATAGCAGTTTTTTTCAAAAATAAATATTTCAAAAATGATAAAAACATGATATAATATTAATGGTGATTTTATGAAATGGTTAATTGCATCAGATATACATGGCTCAAATTATTTTTGCCAAAAACTAATTGATAGAATAATGATAGAAAAGCCTGATAAAATAATTCTTTTAGGAGATATATTGTATCATGGCCCTAGAAATGATTTGCCAAAAGATTATAATCCTAAAAAGGTGATTCAACTATTAAATAATCTTGATATAAATATAATTAGTGTAAGAGGTAATTGCGATTCAGAAGTTGATCAGATGGTATTAAATTTCCCTATTTTATCTGACTATGGCTTTATATCTAAAGATAATTATACTATTTATTTAACTCATGGACATATTTATAATAAAGATAATTTACTTCCAATGAGAAGTGGTGATGTTTTGCTATGTGGTCATACTCATATCCAAAAGTGTGAAGTAGTAAAAGGTGAAAAAATAGAATACATATATATGAATTGTGGGTCCGTTTCAATCCCTAAAGAGAATGGATATAATGGTTATATGATTATAAATGATAATAATTTTATATGGAAAGATATTGATGGTAATATAAAGAGTGAATATCAAAAATAATTAGAAGGTGAATTTATGAACATTTTACATTTAAAATATGCCATAATGGTATCGGAAACAGGATCAATCAGTAAAGCTGCTGAGAAGTTATTTGTAGCTCAACCTAATGTTTCTCGTGCAATAAAGGAATTAGAAAATGATCTTAATATAACAATATTTGAGAGAAATGCAAAAGGTATGGTTGTAACTGCTGAAGGTGAGCGACTTATAATGTATGGCAAAAGAATATTACGAGATTTTGATGAACTCGAAAAATCATTTAGAGGTCAAAAAAATAAAAATATCTTTTCTATTTCTGTTCCACGTGCTAGTTATATTTCAAAAGCTTTTGTTAAGTTTTCAGAAGTAATGAAAAAAATGAATAATGTTGAAATGTATTATAAAGAAACAAATGCATATCGTGCTATAAATAATATCTTAAATGAAGATTATAAACTTGGTATTATTCGTTATCCAGTGGCATATGATAAGTATTTTAAAGAATTGTTAGAAAAAAAGGACTTACGTTTTGAACTATTAAATGAATTTAATTATACATTAATATTTAGTAAATCTAGTCCACTAGCAAAAATAGATAAAATCACTATTAATGACTTAAAATCATTAATCGAAATTTCTCATGCAGATCCTTATGTACCATCTTTTCCTGTATCTGAACTATCTAAAAATGAATACACAGATGAAGTTGGAAGAAGAATATTTATTTTTGAAAGAGGAAGTCAATTTGAACTATTAGAAAATAATCCTAATACGTTTATGTGGGTTTCTCCTGTTCCAAGTGATATTCTTGAAAAATATAATTTGATGGAGAAAAATTGTGAAGGTGCAACTAAATCATACAAAGATTTATTAATTTGCCGTTCATCTTATATGTTTACAACTTTAGATAAAGAATTTATTACTCTTGTTTGCGAAAGTAAAAGAGATGTAACTAATAAATAAATATATGTGAACCATACTAACATGGTTCTTTTTTTAGTTCTATTAAATAAATAAATATAAATATATCGATAAAGATATATCGATATACTTTTTTAATAATTGAATAATATGGGAAAATAATATATAATATAATTGTAAAAAAATATAATTAGAAAGGCAGTAAAAATATGTGTTCTAATAAAATCCCTAAAACGGTAATTGAAAGAATACCTTTTTATATTAACTACTTAGATAGGTTAATAGAAAACAACGTAGAGATGACATCATCAAAAATAATGGCAGATGAACTATGTTTAGGAGAAGTGCAAGTTAGAAAAGATTTAAATTTAATTTCTGGAAAAGGAAAACCGAAAATAGGTTATAACGTGAAAGAATTACGTGATGACTTTGAGAGATTGGTTCGTGATGAAGATTTAACAAGAATGATAATTGTTGGAGCTGGAAAAATTGGCGAAGGATTAGCTAATTATAAAGGTTTTCAAAAATCTGGATTTAAATTAATGGGTATTTTTGATAACGATATAAATAAAATTGGTAAAAAGATATTGAATTTAGAAATTTTACCAGAAGACCAGTTAAAAAATTATTGTCATACGAATAAAATAGATATTGGAATTATAACAGTTCCATCAACAAATGCTCAAAAGGTATGTAATGATATAGTGCTATCTGGTGTAAAAGGAATATTAAATTTTACAAACGTAAAATTAGAAGTACCAGAGGGTATAATTGTACGTAATGTTGATATATCTTCATTACTTACAATGCTTGCAATTGAAATTAAAAACAACTAAAAGGAGATACATTTATGGAAAAAAGTTATTTAGTGGTAGATAGTTTGCAAACACTATCTACTAAATTAGAAGAAGTGCGTAAGGCACAAAAAGAATTTGCTCTATTTAGCCAAGAAAAAGTTGATAAGATTTTCTTAGCTGGTGCTTTAGCAGCAAACAAGGCACGTATAGAACTTGCAAAAATGGCTGTTGAAGAAACTGGTATGGGTGTTGTAGAAGATAAAGTTATTAAAAATCATTATGCTTCAGAATATATTTATAATAAATATAGAAACGAAAAAACTTGTGGTGTAATCGAAGAAGATAAAGCATTTGGGTTTAAAAAAATAGCAGAACCAATTGGTGTGATTGCTGCAGTTATTCCTACAACAAATCCTACATCAACTGCTATATTTAAAACTCTTTTAGCATTAAAAACTAGAAATGGAATTATTATTAGTCCGCATCCACGTGCTAAGCACTCTACAATTGCTGCTGCAAAAATAGTTCTTGAAGCTGCTGTAAAAGCTGGTGCTCCAGAAGGTATTATTGGATGGATTGATGTTCCAAGTCTTGAACTTACAAACACTATAATGAGAGAAGCTGATATAATCCTTGCAACTGGTGGACCTGGAATGGTGAAAGCAGCTTATTCATCTGGTAAACCTGCTGTTGGTGTTGGAGCTGGAAACACACCTGCCATTATTGACAATAGTGCAGATGTAATATTAGCAGTTAACTCAATAATTCATTCAAAAACATTTGATAATGGTATGATTTGTGCATCTGAACAGTCAGTTATCGTTTTAGAGGGTGTGTATGAAAAAGTTAGAAATGAATTTATGAGTAGAGGATGCTATTTCCTTAATGATGAAGAATTAAACAAAGTTCGTAAAACTATTCTTATAAATGGCGCTTTAAACTCAAAAATAGTTGGTCAAAAAGCAAGCACTATAGCTGAATTAGCAGGTGTAACTGTACCAAGTGGAACTAAAATTTTAATTGGTGAAGTTGAATCTGTAGAGTTATCAGAAGAATTTGCTCATGAAAAATTATCTCCAGTTTTAGCTATGTATCGCGCTAAAGATATTAATGATGCTTTTGAAAAAGCAGAGCACTTAATTGCTGATGGAGGATATGGTCATACTTCATCAATATATCTTAATACAGTAACAGAACAAGAAATACTTTCTGAATTTACTAAAAGAATGAAAACTTGTAGAATACTTGTTAATACTCCTTCATCACAAGGTGGAATCGGTGATATCTATAATTTTAAATTAACTCCATCATTAACTTTGGGATGTGGATCTTGGGGTGGAAATAGTGTATCTGAAAATGTTGGTGTAAAACATTTAATTAATATTAAAACTGTTGCAGAAAGAAGGGAAAATATGCTTTGGTTTAGAACTCCAGAAAAAATATACATCAAGAAAGGATGCTTACCAGTTGCCTTAAATGAACTTAAAGACGTAATGAATAAAAAACGTTGTTTCATAGTTACAGATAAGTTCCTTTATACTAATGGAAATGCTAATCCTATTATTGAAAAACTTAAAGAAATGAATATGGAATACACGGTATTCTTTGATGTTGAACCAGATCCAACTTTAGCATGTGCTCAAAAAGGAGCTGCCCAAATGGAATCATTTAAACCAGATTGTATTATTGCTTTAGGTGGTGGTTCAGCAATGGATGCTGCTAAAATAATGTGGGTATTATATGAACATCCAGAAGTAGATTTTATGGATATGGCAATGCGTTTTATGGATATTCGTAAACGTATATACACGTTCCCTCATATGGGCGAAAAAGCATACTTTATTGCTGTTCCAACATCTGCAGGTACTGGTTCAGAAGTTACACCATTCGCAGTTATAACAGATGAAAAGACAGGAGTCAAATATCCTCTTGCTGATTATGAATTACTTCCAAAAATGGCAATCATTGATGCAGATTTCCATATGACAGCACCAAAAGGATTAACATCTGCATCTGGTATTGATGCTGTATCACACTGCTTAGAAGCATATGCATCAATAATGGCAACAGATTATACAGACAGTTTAGCTTTGAGATCATTGAAGGTTATTTTTGAATATCTTCCAAGAGCATATGAAAATGGTGCTAATGATCCTGTAGCTAGAGAAAAAATGGCTAATGCTGCGACAATGGCTGGTATGGCATTTGCTAATGCATTCTTAGGTGTATGTCACTCAATGGCTCACAAGTTAGGTGCTTTCCATCATTTGCCTCATGGTATAGCTAATGCTTTAATGCTAGATGAAGTAATTAGATTTAATTCTGCAGAAGTTCCAGAAAAAATGGGAACATTCCCACAATATGATCATCCTCATACTTTAGCTCGTTATGCGGAAGTTGCTGATTATTTAGGATTAAAGGGTTCTACAAATGAAGAAAAAGTAGAAAGTTTAATTAAAGCAATTGATGAATTAAAAGAAAAGATTGGAATTAAACCAACAATTAAAGATTATGTACCAAATGAAGAAGACTTCTTAAATAGATTAGATGCAATGGTAGAACAAGCATTTGATGATCAATGTACAGGAGCAAATCCAAGATATCCATTGATGAGTGAAATTAAACAAATGTATTTGAATGCTTATTATGGAAAAAAATTTGTTGAAAAAGAAGTTCCTAATCAAATAAATGATAACTTAGAAGAAGATGGTGAAGATTTCAAACGAATCTATAAGAAAACAAAAAAAATTAAGTAGAGCGAGGAGAAATATATGAATTTAGAAAAAATAATTGCAATTAGAAATGCTAAGACTATATATAAAGATGGAGATAATTGCGTAAAAGTTTTTAACAACAATTACTTGAAATCAGATATTCTTAATGAAGCATTAAATCATGCGAGAGCTGAAGAATTACCTATCAATGTTCCTAAAATCAAAGAAATTGGTACAATTGAAGGAAAATGGGCGATAATATCTGAGTTTATTAAAGGTGATACATTAGCACAACTAATGGAAAAATATCCTGAAAAGAAAGATGAATATTTAAAGAGATTTGTAGAAATACAATTAGTTGTTCAAAATAATAAATCACCATTATTAACAAAATTAAAAGATAAAATGAATAGAAAAATTAATTTGGCTGATATCAATTCAACAACTAAATATGATTTACATACACGATTAGAGAGTATGCCAAATGGTAATTCTTTATGCCATGGTGACTTTAACCCTTCAAATGTCATCATATCTGAAAATGGCGAACCATATATAATTGACTGGTCTCATGCAACACAAGGTCATCCATGTGCTGATGCTGCAAGAACATATCTAGTGTTCTGGTTAGCAGGTGATATTGAAACAGCTGAAAAATATTTGGAATTATATTGTGAATTAAGCAATAAAAAGAAACGTGATGTTCAAAAATGGTTACCAATTGTAGCTGCATCACAATCAGTAAAAGGCAACGAAAAAGAAAGAGAGTTTCTTCTTTCTTGGGTTAACGTTGTCGATTACGAATAAAATGGTGAATGTATGTATAAATTAGTTGTATGTATTGGTAGTTCTTGCCACATAAAAGGATCAAGTAAAGTTGTTGAACAATTACAATATTTAATCTCTAAGTATAATTTAAACGATAAAGTTGAATTAAGTGGAACATTTTGTATGAAAAATTGTCAAAAAGGTGTATGTGTAAAATTAAACGATGAGATGTTTTCATTGACTCCAGAAACTGTAAATAGTTTTTTTGAAACACATATCTTAGAGAAATTAAATGGTAACAATTAAAATATGTATTGGAAGCTCCTGTTTTCTTAAAGGAGCTTCTAAGATTATAGAGTTTCTAAATAATAAAATTTCTGAAAATAATCTTTATGACAAAATAGAATTAAAAGGAAATTTATGTGCTGGTAATTGTAATCGTATAGGAGTTACAATTCATATTGACAATAAGGCCTTTATTGGTGTAAAATTAGAAGAAATGGAAGAGTTTTGGAATAAAAACATAGTTCCTATTCTTATGTAAGAGGTAAACAAAATGGCAAATTATTTAACTTTAAAGAAATCAAACTGTAAGAATTGTTATAAATGTATAAGACATTGTCCTGTGAAATCAATAAGGTTTTCCGCAAACCAAGCTCATATAGTTGAAAACGAATGCATTCTTTGTGGTCAGTGTTTTGTAGTGTGCCCTCAAGATGCTAAAGAAATAGTCAATGATGTTGAAAAAGCTAAGGTATTAATCCAATCAGATGATCCAGTATATGCAAGTATTGCTCCTTCATTTATTGCCAATTACAATGGAATTGGAATTGAAAGTTTAAAGAAGGCATTACTAAAACTAGGATTTTATGATGTTGAAGAAACAGCAATCGGAGCAACTTACGTAAAAAATGAATATGAGAAAATGGTTAAAGATGGTGAACATAATATTATCATATCATCTTGTTGTAACACAGTTAATTTGCTAATTCAAAAATATTTTCCTAGAGCTTTAAAATACTTAGCCAATGTTTTAAGTCCAATGCAAGCTCATTGCAGTGATATTAAAAAAAGAAATCCAAAAGCTAAAACAATTTTTATTGGACCTTGCTTATCAAAAAAGGAAGAAGCAGATCGTTATAAAGGTATTGTTGATTGTGTTCTAACATTTGAAGAACTAACTAATTGGCTCAATGATGAAGGTATTGAACTTGAAAAAGTCGAGGAAAAAGTGGCTGAGCATAGCAAAACAAGATTATTTCCTACTACTGGAGGAATACTAAAAACAATGAATTGTAGTGAAAGTGAATATAACTACTTAGCCATTGATGGTGTTGAAAACTGTATAAATACATTAAAGGATATAGAGAATGGTAGTGTTTCTAAGTGCTTTATTGAAATGTCTGCATGTGTTGGTGGATGCATTGCTGGACCAATTATTGAAAAAAACCATTGTTCACATTTAAAAGATTACGTGTTAGTTAATAATTATGCTGGAAACAAAGATTTTGAAGTTACACAATTGGAAAGCAAATATTATATAAAGAATTTTGCTCCAATAGATTTATATAAGGATATGCCTTCTGAATATGATATTGCGCAAATACTAAAACAAATGGGCAAAACAAAGAAATCAGATGAACTTAATTGTGGTTCATGTGGTTATAATACATGCCGTGAAAAGGCAATTGCAATTTATCAAGGCAAAGCTCAAATTTCTATGTGTTTACCATACTTAAAGGAAAAAGCAGAAAGTTTTTCAGATAGTATTGTAAGCAATACACCTAATGCGTTAATTGTCTTAAATGATAAATTTGAAGTGCAACAAATAAACGCTGCTGCGAAAAAACTATTACATATTAAGAGTGATTCTGATGTATTAGGTGATCAAGTGGTTAGAATATTAGATCCAGTACCATTTATAAAAGTATTAGATACTAAAGTTAATTTAAGAAACAAAAAAGTTTATTTAGCAGAATATGAAAAATATGTTGAACAAACAATTATATATGATGCAAATTGCCATCTACTAATCTGTATAATGAGAGATGTAACTGAAATGACAAAGGAAAAGTCTAAAAAGGAAGAGATTAGTAAACAAACAATTGAAATCGCTGATAAAGTTGTTGATAAACAAATGCGTATAGTTCAAGAAATAGCTTCTTTGCTAGGTGAAACAGCTGCCGAAACAAAAATTGCTTTAACAAAATTAAAGGAGTCTATTACAGATGAATAATTTATGTGCTGATATTGGATTTAAAAGCATAAATCACGAAGGTGAACAACTTTGTGGTGATCATATAGATATAATTGAAAACGAAGACGGTTCAACAATTATTGTTCTTGCAGATGGTTTGGGAAGCGGTGTTAAAGCAAGTATTCTATCAACACTTACTTCAAAAATTATCTCAACAATGATTTCTGAAGGATTATCATTAGAATCATGCGTAGATACGATTGCAAAAACCCTGCCTATTTGTTCAGTTAGAGGTGTAGCATATTCAACTTTTTCCATAATCTATATAAAGAAAAACGAAGAAGTTGAATTGATTCAATACGATAATCCACAAATTGTTTTCATACGTGATGGAGAAGTTTTTGATTATCCTAAGATAGAATTAGTGATTGATGGTAAAAAAATCTATAAAACACAAATTAGTATCCGTGAAGGTGATGTAATTACAGTAATGAGTGATGGATGCCCGCATGCGGGCATTGGTAATTCATACAACTTTGGATGGGATATAAAAGATATAGCAGATTATATTAAAGTTGCTAATATTGGTGGCTATACTGCAAAAATAATATCAACAATGCTAATTGATGAATGTTATAAATTATATGGCGGTCAACCAGGAGATGATGCAACTGCTTGTGTTGTGAAAATTAGAAAACGCGAACCCGTTAACATACTATTTGGTCCTCCATCTGATAGAAATGATTGCAACCGAATGATGGCATTATTCTTTGCTAAAGAAGGAAAACATATTGTTTGTGGAGGAACAACATCTTCTATAGCTGCTGATTATTTAGGTAAAGAGGTAATTACTAGTCTTGATTTTCTTGACCCTGAGATTCCTCCTATATCAGAAATAGAAGGAGTTGATTTAGTTACTGAAGGTGTTATCACAATAAATAGAGTTGTGAAATATGCTAAGGATTACGTTTCCGAAAATAAATATTATGATGATTGGTGTTTTAAAAGAGATGGTGCTGCTTTAATAAGTAGAATGTTATTTGAAGAAGCAACTGATATAAATTTTTTTGTTGGTAGAGCAATAAATCCAGCTCATCAAAACCCAGATTTACCAATTAATTTTAATATAAAAATGAATTTAGTAGAAGAACTAACAAAATATTTAAAACAAATGGGCAAAAGGATAAAAGTTAGTTATTTCTAAGAGGTGAAGTTGTATGAAAAAATTTGATACGAAAATTCAGTATTTAAAGTATAAAGCTCTAAAAGAAGTTGCTCGAGAGAGTTGGAAGGGAACGCTTCATGATAATCTATTAGACATTCCTAAAAGAATCATAACGGGAACTAAACCAACTATGCGTTGCTGTGTTTACAAAGAACGAGCAATTTTTGCTGAGAGAGTAAAAGCAGCTATGGGAAAAGGTGATAGCCCAAATGTCATCGAAGTAATAGATATAGCTTGTGATGAGTGCCCAATTGGTGGTTATGAAGTAACTAACGCTTGTCGAGGATGTTTAGCCCATCGTTGTGCTGAAACTTGCAGAAAGGGAGCTATCTATTTTGATGAAAACCATGTAGCTAAAATAGATAAAACGAAATGCGTAGAATGTGGTTTATGTTCAAAAGTATGTCCATATAATGCAATTCATAATTATAAAAGACCTTGTGAAATGGCGTGTAAAATTAAAGCTATTTCAATGGATGAAAATCATTGTGCAAAAATAAATGATGAAAAATGTATTTCTTGTGGTGCTTGTGTTTATCAATGCCCATTCGGTGCAATAACAGATAAATCATATATTTGTGATGTTATCGATATAATCAAAAACAGCAATGATAATCAAACGTACAAAGTATATGCCATAGTTGCTCCTTCAATTTCAAGTCAGTTTAGTTACGCTAAACTTGGACAAGTTATTACAGGCCTTAAGAAATTAGGATTTTATACGGTTGTGGAAGCAGCCCTAGGAGCAGATATGATAGCTTATAAAGAATCAAAAGAACTTGCCGAAAAAGGTTTTTTGATAAGCAGTTGTTGCCCATCATTTGTTAAATTTATTGAAAATGATTTTCCTAAACTATTAGATAAAGTGTCACATAATTTATCTCCGATGGCAGAAATATCGAAGTATATAAAGGATAATGAACCTAATGCAAAAGTTGTCTTTATAGGACCTTGTACAGCTAAGAAAATGGAGATAAAGAGAGAAAGTGTTAAACCATATGTTGACTCTGTGTTAACTTTTGAAGAATTACTAGCACTTTTTGAAAGTAAAGAAATTGAAATAGAAACATTAGAAGAAGATGTTCTTGATAATGCCTCATATTACGGAAGAATATTTGCGAGAACTGGTGGTTTATCAGAAGCTGTAAAACAAGGTTTAATAGAAAATAATATTTCCGATTTTGAATTAAAAGCAGTGGCATGTGATGGCATTGAAGCGTGTAAACTTGCCTTACTTAAGAAAAATAAAAACCTTCTTGAAGGTAATTTTATCGAGGGAATGGCCTGTATAGGAGGATGTATTGGTGGTGCAGGTTGCTTAACACATGGTGAAAAAAATAAATCTGATGTTGATAAGTATGGTAAAGATGCGTTTGAAAAAACAATCAAAGATGCTATTTCTATACTAAAAGTTAATGATTAGAAAAATTATTAGAGGTGAATTAATATGCCTGTTGAAATTAGAAAAGCTCAAAAGTTAGACATGAAAAAAATAATGATTCTGCTTAATGAAGTTTTAGAACTACATGCCAAAATAAGGCCTGATATATTTATTTCTGGTACTACAAAATATACTGAAGATGAATTACTTAATATAATTAGTAATGAAAATACACCAGTATTTGTGGCATGTGATGATAATAATTGTGTATTAGGATATGCTTTTTGCATAATGAAAAAGCAACCATTTAGTACTAATATGAGAGATTTTAAAACATTATTTATCGATGACTTGTGCGTTGATGAATCCTCTAGAGGCTTACATATAGGAACATTATTATACCAATATGTTTTAAATTACGCCAAAGAAAAAGGATGTTATGATGTAACACTAAATGTATGGGAAGGCAATAATTCGGCTCGTGCATTTTATGAAAAAATGGGTATGAAAGTTAAAGAAACACAAATGGAAATTATATTAAATTATAAAAATGATAAGTAATAATTTCCTAGTAAATAAAACAATTTAATCTGGTGTAACATTTGTTACACCTTTTATTTTGTAAATAGATGAGTGATTTTTAAAACAAAATATGGTACAATATTATTGATTAATTATTATGGAGGAACTATATATGATTTTTTGTTTTTCAGGAACAGGTAATAGTTTATATATTGCTAGAAGAATTGCCAAAGAAATAAACGAGGAAATAATAGATCTTAACGTGAAAATTAAAAATAATGATAATTCAGGTATTAAGACAGGAGAAAATCTCATAATTGTTGTTCCGACTTATGCATGGCGTATTCCAAGGATAGTTTCAAAATGGATTTTAGAAACCGAATTTATTGGTGCCAAACGTTTATGGTTTGTTATGGATTGTGGTGGTGAAATCGGAAATGCTTCCAAGTATAATCGAAAAATTTCTGAAAAGAAGAATTTGTGCTATATGGGAACAGCACAGATTGTTATGCCAGAAAACTATATAGCAATGTTTAAAGCACCAACACCTGCTGTTGCAAGGAAAATTATTGAAAAAGCTGAACCATTAATTGATAATGTAATCAAGCATATAAAAGCCGAAGAGGCTTTCTCAAAACCTAGAAACAATTTATATGATCGTTTTATGAGTGGTCCAATAAATCCGTTATTTTATCACTTCTTTGTGAAAACATCTGCGTTTAAGGTAAAGACAACTTGTATAGGCTGTGGGAAATGTGTAAATAAGTGTCCTTTAAATAATATTAAACTAGATTCAGGGAAACCTATTTGAGGTAAAAATTGCACCCATTGTATGGCATGCATTTGTTACTGCCCAGTAGAAGCGATTGAATATGGCAAAAAAAGCAAAGGTAAGCAACGCTATTATTTTGAAAAACTATTAATAAAAAGCTCATAGATAAATTTCTATGGGCATTTTATATACTATATTTTAATTTATTTATTCTTTTTATCGAGTTTTTCCACGTGTGCTTTTATTGCATTAAATGTTTCTTCTGACAAGTCATGCTCTACTTTACAAGCATCATTTCGTGCAGTTTCTTCTTTAACTCCTAAAGCCATAAAATAATTTGTCAATAACACATGACGTTCATAGATTTTTTGAGCTATATTTAAGCCTTTTTCAGTTAAATTGATTTCTCCATTTTCCTCAAATGTTATATAGTCATTTTCTCGTAAATTTTTCATTGCACGTGAAATACTTGGTTTTGAATAATTCATAGAGTTAGCAATATCAATAGATATTACTTTTCCTTTTTCCTTTTTTAGAATAAGTATTCTTTCTAAATAGTCTTCTGCTGATTCATGTATTTTCATATTCCACCTCAATTTATATTTATTCTATCATACAATTAAATAAAAAGCAAATCATGAAAACATTTTCAAAAGCATCAACAATTATTTTGGATAATTAAATCTTGACTTTATGCATAAAATGTAATAAAATATATATGAAGTTAGCAAATGCTAACTATTATAAAACCATATGAGTTAGCGATAGCTAACTAATATTTATGAATGTAGGTTAGCCAACGCTAACTAGAAAGGAATAATTATGCCTCTATTTATTGCTCCAATTGATGTTGAATTGAAAGTTGCTAAAATCTTAGTTGATGATAAAACAAAAAAACACTTATTGAATTTAGGCGTTAATGTTGGAAGTACAATTAAAGTTATATCAAATTCTCAAAGAGATGTTATTGTTAAAATATTAGAAACAACACTTGCATTAAATAAAGAAACAGCTATGAAAATTATTGTTGCTGCATAGAGAAAGGAAAAGATAAAAATGGAAAAATATTTAAACACATTTATTGTTGGTGAACAAGGAAAAGTAAAGAAAATTGAAGCTGAAGGAAAAATCAAAAGAAGATTATTTGATATGGGTGTAACACCAGGAACTGAAATTGTTTTAAAGAAATTAGCTCCTCTTGGAGATCCAATTGAAGTTACAATACGTGGATATGAATTAACATTAAGAAAAGATGAAGCTAATAAAGTTCTAATGGAGGTGACTAAATAATGAAATTCGCACTAGCAGGAAATCCTAACTGTGGAAAAACAACATTATTTAATGAATTAACTGGAGCTACTGCTCATGTAGGTAATTGGCCTGGTGTAACAGTAGATAAAAGAGAAGGTGTTTATAAAAAATTACCTGAAAAAGTAGACATTGTTGACTTACCTGGTATTTATTCTTTAAGTCCTTATACACCTGAAGAAGTAGTATCAAGAAACTTTATAATTGATGAAAATCCAGATTGTATTATAAATATCGTTGATGCAACAAACCTTGAAAGAAATTTATATTTAACTACTCAAATATTAGAAATAGATGTTCCAGTTATTGTTGCACTAAATATGATGGATTTAGTAAAACAAAGCGGAACACAAATTAAAGTAAAAGATTTAGAGAAAAAACTTAATGTACCTGTTGTTGAAATAAGTGCTTTAAAAGGCCAAGGTACAGAAGAATTAATGAAAAAAGCTTATGAAGTTGCTAGAAAAAATAGTAACCGCAAAGGTGAAACATTTATCCAAAATAAAGAATTGCTTAATTTAATTGATACTGTGGAAGAAGGATTTTCTTCTAAAGTTAAAAGTCCTTTATTCCACGCAATTAAATTAATTGAAAACGATGAAATCGAAGTTGAAATGCATAAAGATATGCTTGAAGAAGTAAATGTCTTAAAATCAAAAGTTGATACAAAAGAATTTGATAGCGATTTTGAAGCTTTAGTAGCTGATGAAAGATATAAATTTATTTCTGAAAACTTCCAAAATTCAATTATTAAACCTAAAAATGTTGAAAAAGAAACTAAGTCAGATAAAATCGATAAAGTACTTACTCATAGAATTTGGAGTATACCTATTTTCTTAGTAATTATGTTTGTAGTCTTCCACTTAGTCTTCTCTGAAGATTTACTATTCTTAAATAGTTTGTTTGGAGTAGAAATTACAAATGAAGGTTGGATTAACTTCTTTACAGGAATGGGATATGAAGGATTGCTTGAAGAAGCAGCCGAAGAAGCAAAAATAACTGTTGAAGAATTCTTAGCAAACGGAGGTAGCGTAGCAATATCTATTCCATCTCCAGGTGTCTTCCTTCAAAGTTGGATGGGATTTGTTACAGGATCAATTATTGATTTATTCAATAGTTTTATGCCTGAAGGTGAATGGTACACTGGTTTAGTAGTTGATGGATTATTAACTGGTATTGATTCAATCTTTAGTTTTATACCTCAAGTATTGTTATTGTTCTTATTTATTTCCATTCTTGAAGATTCAGGATATATGGCTCGTGTTGCATTTATCATGGATAGAGCATTTAGAAAATTTGGTCTATCAGGAAAAGCATTTATTCCACTATTAATGGGATTTGGATGTAGCGTTCCTGCAATGATGGCAACTAAGACTCTAGAAGATCAACGTGAAAGAGATATGACAATTAGAATTACACCATTCTTTAGCTGTGGTGCAAAAGCTCCTATTTGGGCTTTACTTGCAACAGTTGTAGCTGGAAAATTCTTAGGTGATATCTTCGTATTCTCAATCTATTTATTAGGAATAGTAATTGCTGTAGTAAGTGCTATCTTTGTAAAATTATTTAGTAAGAATTATGAAGTTCCTCCATTCATTATGGAATTACCTGCATACCATCGTCCACAAGTTAAAAATCTTCTTGCTCACTTATGGGAAAAATTCAAGCATTTCTTATACAAAGCATCAACAATCATTACTGCATCAATCATTTTGATTTGGTTCTTACAAAGCTTTAGTTGGGCATTCTGGAAAGGAATGGTTGATAGTATCGATGAAAGTATGTTAGCTGATTTAGGCAGAGTATTAAAAGTTATATTCTATCCTCTAGGATGGGCTATGGGAAGTGAAGGATGGAAATATTCTGTTGCTTCTATAACTGGTTTAATCGCTAAAGAAGATGTTGTTGCTACAATGGCTACTTTAGGATTAGAAGAAGGAACAATTGGTTTATCTAATGCTGCAATTTATTCATTTGCTGCATACAACTTATTTACTCTTCCATGTTTTGCAGCTGTTGCTACTGCTAAATCTGAAAGTAGTAAACGTGGATTCTTAATCACAATTGCATGGTGGTTAGGTGCATCATATGTTATTTCATTAGTAATTTACTGGTTAGGTGCTTTATGTGAAGCTTCATGGATTGCGGGATTACTTGTAATTTTAGCTTTAATTGCTGGTATCGTATTTGCTGGAATAACTGTAAGTAAAAGAATTAAAAATAAATCATTAGCAAAAAATAATTAGAAAAAGGAGATAGTTAATATGAAATGGTTTGAACCAATAATTGCTGTTGTCGCTGTTGGCCTAGTTTTCATGCCATTTATATTAAAATTTATAGGCAAAAAAAAGGGAGTAACAAAATGCAATTCAAGATGCTGTTGTTGCCCTCTTCGTGAAAAGTGTTGTAAAATACCCACAAAAGACAACAAATAAAAAAGAAGAAGGCTTACGATAAAGATAAATTCGTAAGTCTTTTATTTTGGAAAGGAATTAAAATGGAAATCGTAAAATTTGAAAATGTAAGTAAAATATATGAAACAGGAGATCATGTTCTAAAGGCCCTTGATGAAGTTGATTTAACTTTAGAGAAGGGACAATTTATAGTAATTTTGGGACCTAGTGGTGCAGGAAAATCTACTTTATTAAATTTATTAGGTGGATTAGATGTTCCAACAAAAGGTAAGATTATTGTTGATGGTACAGATATTTCAAAGCTAAACAGTAATCAGCTTGCTGAATATAGAGCTATGAAAGTTGGATTTATTTTTCAATTCTATAATTTAATTCCAACATTAACAGTCTTAGAAAATGTATCATTAGTTAATGAAATATCAAAAGACCATTTAGATGCTAAAACAATGCTTGATGAAGTTGGTTTATTAGATCATATAAATAATTTCCCTTCTGAGTTATCAGGTGGAGAGCAACAAAGAGTTTCAATTGCTAGAGCATTAGCTAAAAACCCACAAATAGTATTATGTGATGAACCAACTGGAGCACTAGATTCACAAACTGGGGTGATGGTATTGAGATTACTTAAATCTATGTGTGCAAATTACGGTAAAACAGTTGTTGTTGTAACACACAATCAAAATATTGCTAAAATTGCTGACACAATTATAAGAGTTAAAAATGGAAAAATAAAATCGTATGAAGCTAATAAAACACCTATGAGTGTTGAGGAAGTTGAGTGGTAATATGCTTTTCAAAAAATTGCTGAGAACACTGAAACAATATAAATCGCAATTCATTTCCATGGTAATAATGATTGCCATTGGAACAGGTATATTTATTGGTTTTAATATGGAATGGTATAGTATAAAAGTAAATACAGATACATTTTATGAAGAAACTAATTTTGCTGATTTTCGTATTATAAATGCCAAAGGATTTTCAAAAGATGACCTTGATAAAATTAAAGCTATAAGTGGAGTAGATAATGCTACAAGATATTTATCGGTTAACATATCAGTTGAAGGTAGTGATAAAATAATAGCTCTTACTGTTAGTGAAAATATGGAACTATCATCATTTATTTTACACAATGAAACTGGAGAATCTTTTGGTGAAGAATATAATACGGAGGAAACTGAAGGTATTTGGCTATCTGATAAGTATGCTCTAAAGAATAACCTTAAAGTTGGAGACGCCATAACACTTAAATATGAAATGTTTACATTTAAATTTAAAATTGTTGGTTTGATTAAATCAAGTGAATACTTAGTTTGTTTACCTGATGAAACGCAATTAATGCCCGATTATAATACACATGGTTATGGTTATATTACTCCAAAAGCATTAGATAAATGTATTGGAATGGAATATTATACACAAATAAATATAAAGTCAAATTTAAGCAAACAAGAACTATCAGATAAAATTGATAAAGCATTAGGCTCAACAACTATAATTTTATCAAAAGATGATGTTATATCTTATTCTGGACCTAGTGGAGAAATAGAAGAAGGAAAAACAATGTGCTCTGTTTTGCCTGTACTATTTCTTGCAATAGCTATACTAACAATGATAACTACTATGCACAGATTAGTAATTAATGAAAAAACACAAATAGGAATTCTAAAAGCATTAGGATTCAAAGATTATAAGGTTGTAATTCATTATACTTCCTTCTCAACATTCATTGGTATATTAGGCTCTATATTCGGAATAGGTATAGGATATTTTGTAGCTTATTATATTATGAACCCTAATGGAGCAATGGGAACATATATTGATATGCCAAATTGGCATTTATATATGCCATGGTTTGGTTGGTTATTGCTAGTTTTAATAAATGTTCTATTAACTTTTGTAGGCTATTTATCAGTTAAAAATATGCTTAAAGGTAATACTGCAGATGCATTAAGAAGTTATACCCCAAAGAAAATGAAATCATTGTTACTTGAGAAAACAAAAGTATGGTCTAAGTTTGGGTTTGGTACGAGATGGAATCTCCGTGATATAATGAGACATAAAGCAAGAAGTTTTATGACTCTTATAGGAATTGTTGGCTGTACTATTTTAGTTATTGGTTCATTAGGTATGAAAGATACAATGAATGAATTTGTTGATAAGTTCTATGATGAAGCTATTAACTATGAAACAAGAATGTTCGTTTCTGAAAAAACTTCTAATGAAGATGCTATAGAGGAAGCAAAAAAATATAGTGGTGATTTTGCCTCAATTACTAATGTGAAAGTTAAAGACAAAACATATCCATTAGAAATATATAACATTACTCATGATATGGTTAAATTTGTTGATCTTGATGGTAAAATAATAAAATTAGGAGAAAACGAAGTTTACATTAGCAAGAGATTAGCTGAAGAATATGATATTAAAGAAAATGATTATATTGAATTTTCTCCATATCAATCATCTACAGAGTACAAAGTCAAGGTTACAAAGATAATTAGAAGCTTGAGTGAATCAGTAATAATGTCAACAGAATATGCGAAAAGCATTAACTATGATTACAAAATTAATGTTATTTATACAAATCAAAAAGACATTGAAGCATCAAATATTATAACAAGTACACAAAGTAAATCAAGCATAATTAAATCATTTGATACATTTACTAATTTGCTTAATGTAATGGTATTATTATTAATGGTTGCTGCTCTTATTCTTGGAGCAATTGTTCTTTATAATTTAGGAATAATGAGTTATATGGAAAGATATCGTGAAATGGCAACACTAAAAGTAGTTGGATTTAAAGATAAAAAAATAGGTAATTTACTTATAAGTCAAAATCTTTGGATAGCTACAATAGGTGTATTACTTGGAATACCATTTGGAGTTATTACACTTAAGTATTTAGTTGAAAAATTAGCTAGCGAATATGAAATGAAAATAGTAGTAAATGCATTAACATACATTCTAACAATTATATTAACAGTTCTAATGTCGTTCGTAGTTAGTCTAATAACATTCAGGAAAAACAAAAAAATAAATATGGTCGAATCATTAAAAGGTATAGACTAAAAAGGAAGTCAAAAGCTTCCTTTTTATAATATTTGTATTGACTTAAAGCATGGGATAGTTTATAATTTAAGTTATATAATGGCTTTTAAGTCGGTAAGGAGATTGCATGGAGAAAAAAATAAGTGATGAACAAAAAATCTATGAATTATCTTTGATTTGGAGCGAAGCAAAATATAATTTTGCCTTTTGGGATTATCTAAAAGATACTGTGAATTGGGATGAAGAATATAGGAAAACTTTAAATAGAGTTCTAAATACTGATGACTTGTTTGAGTACTATCAAGAATTACAAAGATTTGTTAATTTGTTACGAGATGGACATACACAAGTAATGTTCCCCGATGAAATAATTTATAATGAGAGATATTGTTCATTTTTACCGATATGTACAGAATATATTGATGACGAAATAATAATAACTAATTGTTCTAAAAATGTTGCTGATAAAATAAAACTATTTAGCAAGGTTAATAGAATAAATGGAGAACCTACTATTGATTATATAAGAAAAAACATTTTCCCTTATTTGTGGCATGAAAAATTTGATAGTTGTTATAAAGATGTTAACTTTTATCTAACAATGGGGCCAATTAATAGTGTTGTTAGTTTAGAACTTGAAGAAAGTGGCAAGAAATATATAGTTGACCTGAAAAGAAAAAAGTTTAATCCCAATTGGGTATTTAAGCCTATAAATAAAGAAATGTTTAAACTAAAGAAACAATATATATTTGATGATTTTTATATTGAAATCACTGATGATGATATAGCTATTTTAACTGTAAAAACCTTTATGAATGATTTTATGATACTTGATATGTATAAACATATAAATTACTTAAAAGCTGCTAAAGCATTTATCGTTGATGTTAGAGATAATGATGGAGGCTCATCATCTAATGCTGCTGCTGTAGCGTCAATGTTTATAGGTAGAGAGTTTCCATCGCATAACTGGTTAATGGCGGTTAATAAGTCAACGTACATGGCCTGGGCTGTAGAGAGAAAAGTTTGTGATTTTAATTATAGTGATTTAAAATATTATTTTGATAATGTCGAGTTTGCTGAAGGTTTATATAAAACTCGTAAACATACATATTTTGAAAAACAAGATTCTAAATCGTACACTGGTGTTCCTGATGTACTACAAGGTCCTGTTGTGGTTATGCTAAATGAAAGAACTGCATCAGCTGCTGAGGATTTTCTAAATATGATGAGATTTAATACTAAAGCAGTATTTATTGGAAATAATAGTTATGGATCAACTGGTATACCGCTTAGTTATAAATTAAAAAGTGGTGGATTAGTACGAATTTGTTCTCGCCATAGTTTATTGCTTAACGACGAAGAGTTTACAAATAAAGGAATAGCTCCTGATATAATAGTTAAACCAACAATTGAGAGTATAAAAAGTGGCGAAGATTTATGCCTTGAAAGAAGCTTAAAAGAGATAAGAAAAATGTTATCGAATAAATAATAGGAGATAAACATGGCTGAATTTAAAAATATACGTATTGTTGATAATTTTTATCAAACATCATCATTCTTTCCAATGCCACTATGTTTAGTGGGAACACTTGATGAAAAAGGTGATAAAACAAGTTTTGGTGCCTATTCTTTATGCTTTCCATACTATATAGCAGGAAAGAATTTCTATGCAATGATTTTAGAATGTCGAAACACATCTAATACGGCAAGAGGATTACTTAGACATGGTAAGTGTACAATAAATTTCTTGAAATATTCTAAAAAAACTTTTAAAGAACACGTACGTTTAGGATTCCCAGGTGATACGCCTGAAGAAAAAATGAAAGATTTTAAGTTTAATTTAGAAAAAGGACAAATGGCAAAAGAAAATCCTCAAGAAACATATCCTCTCATAATAAGTGAAGCAGTACAAGTTTTTGAATGTTCTTGGGTTAAAGAATTAGAAAATTGCGAAAATGAAGAAGTAAAAGACGAATATCAAGGACCATATCATAATTTTAATGGAATAACATCAAAGTATGGAGCACATTTCATTTTAAAGATTGATCGTATATTACTAAAAGATAAATATTATGATGCACTTATAAATGGTGTGAATAAGCATAATTTCTGCCCTCTACCTACAAATTGGGGCTATCGTGACTCGACAAATTTCTGGTGCTCGAATTATAGAGTTCCCAGTCCAGAACCTATTCCTGAAAGAGAAGTTGATATAACGTCTGTAAGGTACGCAGCAAATAGAGCTGATGATGTTGTTAAATTTAGTGATGATGCTTTACAAATGCTTGTCAAAGTTCCAAGACCTTTCTTAAAACTTGTTTTAAAGGGATGTGTTTCGTGGGCAAAGGAAAATAACTGTACATTAATCACAGCAAAAGAAATGAAAATAATTAATGATAAAAGATCTAAAGAAAAGCAGAAAAAATAAAAAGCAAATTATACAATTGAATTTATTTGATTGTATAATTTTTTATAAAACTTGCTTTAAAACTATTATCTAAAATAAAAATAACAAGGAGGTTTATATGTGTCGTACAATACAAATAACAGGTAAAGGAATGCTTAAAATTAAACCTGACCAAATTCTTTTGAAACTTTCTCTAAGTAAAACCTTAGAAAGTTATGAAGAAGCAATAAAAAAATCTGTTGAAGAGGTAAATGAAGTTAAACAAATTCTTGAAGAAGCTGGTTTAGATAAAAAAGAACTAAAAACAACATACTATTCTATTAAACCAGATTATGAATCAGTAAGAGACAATAAAGGAAATCATGTAACTCAATTAAAAGGATATAAATATAATCAAGATTTAAATTATAAATTTGATATTGATAATAAGATTTTAGGAAAAGTTTTATATAGTTTATCAAAGAGTACAGAAAATGTTCAAATTGATCTTGAATATACTATAAAAAATCCTGAAGAAGCTAAGAATGAACTTGTAAAATTGGCAGTCGAAGATGCATATGCAAAAGCAAAAATATTATCAGAAAGTGCTCAAGTGCGTTTAGGTAAAATACTAAAAATTGACTTTAGTTCTAAACAAATCGATTTCTCTTCAAAACCATTTGAAAGAGGAATGATGTTATCAAGTAAAATGTGTGCAATTGATAGTATCGATATAGAACCAGAAGATATAACAAAAAACGAAGACGTAACAATTATATGGGAGATAGAATAATATGGATATAGAATTATTAACTAAAGAAAAAATTGAAGAAAATTCTTACATGATTTGGTATGAAAGTACACAAAATAGCGGACCTTGTTTTATGTGTTATGGACAATGGTATTGGTCAAAAGACTTTGAAATGATAAAAAAATTTATCAAAGAGTTTTGTATTCCTTCATCTGTTGAAACTTGTATAGATTTTGATGGAGATAACATTTTTGATTTAAGTTTAATACTTAACGAATATAAAGATGAACTTGAAGAAATCGATAAGGATGCATATAAAAGCTTAATTGAATTAACAGAATATGATCCCAAAGATTTAAAAGAATTGAACAAATATTTATATAAATTAATGCTCACTTTTACTAAATTAGGGATAGATGCTAAAATCTATGCGTTTGATTCACCTTTCTCTGGAAGAGCCTTGTTAGAAACTCACTTAGAAGAAGATTTAGATGAAGATTTTGAAAGTAATTTTAATAAATATTTTGATGCTGATATACTTGAATAAAAAACACGCCGAACGCGTGTTTTATAAATTTTTTATGTACTTTTCAAGAAATGCAATAACTTTTTCCTTTTTTGAGTGAGTTGCAAAAGTGTATGTCAAATATTCCCAAAAAGAAGAAGTCATATTTTTCTCAGTAATAACAAAAGCTATAGGAGAAGGGTAATTTCTAGCTATAATTGTTCCATAGTTTTCTAAAGAATATATGTGAATATTATTCATTTTCCTAGTTGTTATAACTATATTATAGTTTTTATATTGTTTAAGCAATCTAATTATATTTTCTAAATGTAATTTAAGATCATCTTTAGTATAGGTAATTACAATAGGATCAGATGTATATCCAATTGTCATTTTAAATTCATTGGCTTCAAGCTCATTTATTTTAGGTAAACTAATAATTTCTAATGTCGTATATCCCTTCTGCATATGTTCTTTAAATGATGATATTGATTGATTATAAAGGTTAAATAGGATTTTATTATTAGTCTTCTTAAAGTTGTTATCAATTATTTCTATTGGCATACTATATATGCTAAGGTTATTATCTAGTATTATCCTGTTACTATTATAAGTCCTAAATTTTTGAAGAACTTCCCAAAACTGATTTATCTTTGTTGGGCTATAAACATTAAAAATTGGTTTGCATAGTTGATAATAATCATAAAATTCCTCTTCAAATGCCTTAATTGCATCTTTATCATCAGTAAGTGTTGTAAGTGAATTATTAGTATTATTACATATTGAAATTGATGAAAGAGCACAAGTTTTTTCAGAAACAAGTAAAGTACGCTGATAGATTCCATCTTTTGATTTTGGATAATAATAGGGCTCCATTGAACCGGTCATATATAGTGGAAGCCACTTTTCGACGCTTCCAATCATTTTCTTAAAGTCCTTTGTTAGAGGATGTATCATTATGACAGATCCACCTTTTCCAATGAATTCAAAGAGTAATTCGTTAAGATTCTTTAAGTAATCAGGATCACTTCCAAGATATTTTATGTTGTCACTAAAGTTAATTAGAAGAGTATGACAGTTATTTGCAAGACAGGCACTTCTTATTAAATTTAAAATTGCAGTTCTTAAACCATCGTTTCCATAGAAATAACCATTTTTAGAAATTATCTTTTCTGAATCAAAGCTAGAAGTTTTTATTGAATCTGTAGGTTTATTAGTACTAAATTTAATCAAGATATTTCTAATGGCTTCATGATCAAAATCGTCATCGTCAGATAGCCATTTATAAATATATTTTTCGGCTTCACTTGCATCACTTGGCCATTCAATATCCATGTTAATGGCGTTTGCTATAGCTGTTTTTTGATAAGGTTCCTTTATTACTTGAGCAAAATATAAAGAAATGTTAGTTATTATTGATTTATTTTTGTGCATTTTTCTGCTGCCGTTTCGTATACGGCTTATATAAGAAGGGTCAAATGATAATACTCGTCCAAGAGTACTATTTTTAGTGTTTGTTATTGTCATTAAAAAGTCTAATTTTTTGCCAAACATAAATTACCTCCTTTATATAAAAATTATATCATTTGAAATTATTTATGTCAACTTTTTTGTCATTATATGTGACAAATATCTACAAAATAAATATTGTAAAAAAAGGTAAAAATAGTGTATAATATCTATACGTATGTAGAAAGGATAGTTATGATAAAAATAAATAAAATATTAAATGAAAATGCTTCTCCCTATGAAAAAGCACTTAAACTATTTAAAATAGCATTACAAAGTCAAGATAAATTCGAAAAAACGAGAATATTAAACATAGCTCATGATTTGGATCCAGATTCTTTGTCAATCTCTTTAGAATTGATGAAGGCACGTGGAGCGGGTATTGATGACCTAAAAGATATGCTTAAAAATAGTTTTGAAAATGTTGATTATAACAATACGCTAGAGTATGAAAAATATATTGAATCCTTATATAGCCTTTTTTCACTTTGTATAAGAGAAGGAAAATACGAAGAGGCCAAAGAATGGGCTATTAAACTACTAAATTCAAATAATATGTTTGAAGTTGATATTTTATTGCCGGCAATGGCTATTTTTTATCGAACAAAAGATTACGAAATGTTAGATAAATATTTTAGTGAATGTGAAAACAAAAACAATTTGAGCTCATTGTTATCACAAATGCTCTATTATATGGCAAATAAAAATGATGCGAAGTGTAAGAAAACACTAATAGAAATTAGTAAAAAGAATCCATATGTTATCTGCTTTATTGCAAATGTTGGAAATGCATATGAAATAATTGATAATATTGATGAACCAGTCACAGAGCTTGATAAATTTAAAAATGCTTTTCTTTGTACAAACCAATTCTTATCTGCATTTACAGATGCTAGTGAAGTGGCTTATGTCAATAAATTGATTGCTAATGAAGAAATATTACATAGAATATTTAATTTGACAGAAACGGAAATAGCAGTTATGTTTACATTTCTTGAAACAGAAAATGAAAATATATGTGATGTAATTAATGAATCATTTAATCTAAATTATAAAAAAGAAGACATCAAAAGAATAACAGATAAACTTATAAAAAAACATTATTTAATGGAAAAAAATGAAAAGTTATACCCTACAGAACTTGTAGAAATACTTGTAAGTATTTTAGATGAAAATTAAAGGAAAATAATTATGTTAGGTGCAATTATAGGCGACGTTATTGGGTCAATTTATGAATTGAATAATTGTCGAAACAAAGAATTTAATTTATACGATGATAGATGTTTTTTTACAGATGACACTGTTCTAACGATTGCTTGTGCTGATATTTTAGTTAAAGGAAAAGTTTTTGAAAGTGATTTAATAATTAAAACTTTAAAAGACTATGTACTAAAGTATCCTAATAGATTGTATGGCCAAAGATTTTTAAAGTGGGTTATGTCTGATAAAAACGAACCTTCTGATAGTTTTGGTAATGGGGCTGTAATGAGAATAAGTCCTGTAGGTTTTATGGCAAAAACAGCTGAAGAAGTAAAGTTATACTCTAGAAATATAACTAAGGTAAGCCACAATACCAACCAAGCAATAATAGCAAGTGAAGTTGTTTCAATGTGTATATTTTATGCAAAAGAAGGTAGAACAAAAAAATATATAAGTGATTATGTTTCAAAATATTATGATATAAATTATAATTATGATGATTTGGTGAAAGTAAATACATTTGATTCTTCGTGTGAAAAAACAGTTCCCCTAGCAATCTATTGTTTTTTGATTTCAAAAGATTTTGAAGACTGCCTAAGAACTACGGTATCAATCGGAGGAGATACGGATACGCTTTGTGCTGTAAGTTGTGCTATAGCGGAAAGTTATTATAAGGTAATACCAGAAAAGTTGAAAGATTTTGTTATAAATAAATTACCAAAAGATTTCCTTTCGATTTTAAAAATAATGTATGAAAATAAAGGGTAAAAAATGGAAAAGATATTAGATGAATTATTTCAAGAATTAATAAAAAAAACTAATGATGGTGATGACATCGACGAAGTTTTAGATAAACTATTAGATATAAATCCTTATATTTATTGCTATTTTACAAATTGTGGTGATATAAAAGCAATTGATATAAATGAGAATGAGGCACTTTATGCAAAATATTTAGTTAATAAATATAGCAAGATGATTGTAAAAATAGATAGAGTTTTTGAAAGTTTTGAAAGAATAAGAGCTTTTGAAAAATTATTTGTTTTAAATTCTTTAGAATATAAAATTCTATTTTATCTGGCTTTTAAAAATGAGAAATGTTTACTCAAGTGTGTTTATGATAAATTTACTGATAGATTTGAAACTGATGAAATTGCAAAGTCTATAGATAACTTACAAAAGAAGAAATATTTAGTTTTTGAAAATGACTATGTTTATGTTACAAAAATGTTTGACTGTTTGTTAAGAGTAGCTGATGAAACTGATTAATTATAGGAAAATATTTCTTAGTAATGTGTTAAAAAAAATAATTTATTTAGTCGAACTATGAGACATTAATTATGTATGTAAATATATCTTTACTCGATAAAAGGGGAATTATATCTAATAAATGTTCTGAAATGAAAAAAATGCTGTTAAATATTGTCTAAAATTGCTTTAGATAATTTGATTATATAAATAAACACTGGTTTTCAAAATTGATATGAGCCTTAATTTGGGGCTCGTTTTCATATTTGGTTATAAATATTAAAAAATGCAAAAGTATTTAAAAAACTATAGTTTAAAACGTTTACATTTTAAAAACCTTTGACATTTACATAATGATAATATATAATAATATCAATATAAGTAAATGCGCTGAGCAGAAAAGAGTAACTATTTGATTTGTCTGTAGAGAGTTATCGGTTGGTGCAAGATAATGACGAAAAATTGTGAAAATCATTCTGTTAGTAGTCGTCTGAAAGTAATAACGATTAAGATGGACCGTTTAGCAAACGTTATAGTGCTGGAATGTGTTTGCATTTTCAAAAAGTGGTACGATATTTACACTCTCGTCTTTTTGATAGAGAGTGTTTTTTATATCTTTCTAACTCAGGCAACTTATAAATTCTAATTATAAAAGGAGAACTATATGAAAAAATTATTATGTCTTATTGTAATGTTAGCGTGTGCGTTTGTCTTTTTGGGTTGTACTCAAAATGAGTCTGATGCGATTACATTTGGAATTTTAGGTCCATTTAGTGGGAACTTGTCTGTGTATGGAACTTCAGTTCGAGAAGGGGCAATGCTTGCAATTGATGACTTAAATGCAAATGGTGGAATCTTAGGAAAACAAGTTAAAGCTTTATCAGAAGATGATGAAGGTGATCCTAAAAAAGTACTATCTGCTTATAATAAATTAATAGATAATATTGATTTCTTAATTGGTGAAGTTACGAGTGGTAATTCAGAACTTGTTGCTACACAAGTAAATAAGGATAAGGTTCCAGCTATTACACCAAGTGCAACAGCTGATAGTGTTACTAAAAATAGAGAATATATGTTTAGAGCATGTTTCTTAGATCCTACTCAAGGAGAAACAATGGCTGACTTTACAAATGATACATTAAAAGTCAAAAAAGTTGCAATAGTATATGATTTATCTGATGATTATTCTAAAGGTGTTGCTTCAGCATATGAAGAAAAAGCTAAAGCTTTAGGATTAGAAATAGTTCTAAATGATGGTGGTTTAAGAGCAAAAGATAACGATCAAAGAAATGCTTTAATTGCAAAAATAAAAGGAAGCAATGCAGAAGCAGTCTTTGCACCAATATATTATGAAGATGCAGCTCTTCTAGCAAAAGGTTTACGCCAAGAAGGTTATACAGCTCCATTATTAGGTGCTGATGGATATGATGGTATTTTAAGACAACTTTCTGGTACTGGTGATTATACTCCAGCAAATAATGTCTTCTTTTCTAATCATTATTGTGCTTCAGATGAAAATATCAAAGAATTTAGTAAAAAGTATAATGAAAAATATGGAAAAGAACCTACATCTTTTGCAGCTTTAGCATATGATGCAGTTATGATGGCAGCAAAAGCAATGGAAAATGCTAAATCAACTGAAAAAGCATTAGTAAAAGATGCTTTACAAAAACTAGAATATAAAGGTGGATTAACTGGTGATATCAAGTTTAATGAACAAGGTGATCCAATTAAAACAATATGTATTTGTGAATATAAAGATGGCGAAATGGTATTAAAACAAAGATATGTAAAATAAGGATTTAATATATGAATGAAATTATTAATCAAATAATATTAGGAATAGAGTCAGGTAGTATCTATGCACTAATAGCTTTAGGATATACAATGGTATACGGCATTATCCGATTAATTAACTTTGCTCATGGTGATTTTATCATGGTGGCTTGTTATATGATTTATACATTCTTTTTCTTATCGAAAATGGATCTTGTTCTTGCCATAGTTTTATCAATGCTAATTACTGTATTATTAGGTATCCTTACTGAAAGAATAGCTTATAGACCACTAAGAAAAAAGAAATCTCCAAGTATAACTTCACTAATAACAGCAATTGCCGTGAGCTTACTTTTAGAAAATTCTTTTCAGGGAATATATGGTGGCGATAGCAAAATGTTAAGTGATTTAATAGAAAAGAAAGTTTACCATATCGGAGAAATTTCTTTTGATAATATATCTATTATAATAATTGTTGTTACAATAATCACAATGGTTAGTTTAAATGTATTTATTAAGAAAACCAAATCAGGAAAAGCTATGCGAGCTGTAAGCGAAAATCCTGATGCAGCTAAACTAATGGGAATAAATATTGATAAGACAATTGTGTTAACTTTTGTTATTGGTACATTTCTTGCAAGTATTGCTTCAGTTATGTATGTAGCTAAGTATTCAAACATAGAACCATTCTTAGGTTCTAATCTTGGCTTATATGCATTCATTGCTGCAGTAGTTGGTGGTATTGGCAGCATTCCCGGAGCATGTGTGGGTGGATTTATTATTGGCTTAGTAAAAATATTACCTAATATTATTGGTATAAATTCAGCGTTTTCGGAAATATTCTTATTTGGAATTTTGATTATAATTTTACTATTTAAACCGGCAGGATTATTTGGTAAAAATGTTAGAGAGAAGGTGTGATTATGGATAAAAATATTAATTCAATGGTTCCACTTTTCCCTCGAAGGAAATCTTACTTAACTAATTTGATAAGCGCAATTGTCCTAATTGTGTTAGTTTACATAACATTATGTAGTAGTAATGCTAGTAAATTATACATTAATTTAATTGGCATAAGTTTTAGACAAATGAAAGGTTTAATGTTCGTAATCTTATATACAATAATTATGGCTGTGTCGTTAAATCTTTCTACTGGCTGTCTTGGTGAATTAGTACTATGTCAAGCAGGCTTTATGGCAATTGGTGCCTATGCAGGTTCTATCTTTTTAATAAAGGTAGATGCTGGAAATGCTTCTAGTGCAATGCAAAATGTTTATACTGTATGTGCCCTTGCGATTGGTTTTGTTGCTTCGGGTATAGGAGGAATTCTTGTTGGAATACCTGCTTTACGATTAAGAGGTGATTATCTTGCTATTATCACCTTAGGATTTGGGCAAATTATTGTGAAAGCAATAGAACTATTTAAATTTACAGGTGGAGCATCAGGTTTATCAAAAATACCAATCAATGATAATTTAATATTATATTTGCTTATAACAATGTTAGTTGTTTTTGTTCTCTTTACATTTATGAGATCAAAGTATGGAAGAAGTATTCTTGCAATAAGAGAAGATGCAATTGCTGCTGAGAGTTCGGGTATAAATGTTACAAAAGTTAAAATTATTACTTTAGCATTTTCAGCTGCACTAGCTGGTGTTGCTGGTGTCTTATTAGCTCAATTAAATGGAAGAATAGATCCAAAAAGTTTCGATTTTAATCAATCAATTAACTATTTAGTAATAGTTGTATTAGGTGGTTTAGGATCATTTACAGGTTCAATTATCTCTGCAATAGTTTTAACATTACTTCCAGAATCATTAAGATTTTTGAGTGATTATCGATTAATTATTTATTCTATAATTCTAATAATTATAATGCTTCGTAAGCCAGGAGGTTTGTTAGGTCGTTATGAGTTTTCAATGACAAGATTTATTAAATTATTACCTCAGAGAATAAAGAGTTTTCCAAAGAATTTTGTGAAAGCCATAAAAAATATACCTACAGGAATAAAAAAACTTTATAAAAATTTATGTGCTAATGTAGGTAATATAATTAAAAAAATTAAGAAATTATTTACAGGAGGATACTAATATGGCAGATAAAGTAATATTGGAAGCAAGTAATATTAGTATAATGTTTGGTGGCTTAAAAGCAGTTAATAATTTCAATATAAAAATAAAAGAAAATGAATTAGTTGGATTAATTGGTCCTAATGGAGCAGGAAAAACGACAATATTTAATATTCTAACAGGTGTTTATAAACCAACAACTGGTAAAGTGTTTCTTGATGAAAATGATATAACAAATTTACCTTCTTATAAAAGAGTAGAAAAAGGAATCACAAGAACTTTTCAAAATATAAGATTATTCAAGAAAATGTCAGTTCTTGATAATGTTAAGACTGCAGCAAGCAGAGATCTACGTTATAATGTTTTCGATAGCATTTTTAGAACAAAAAGGTTTTGGAATTCTGAAAAAGCTGTTGATGAGAAAGTAGAACAAATACTTGAAATTCTAGGACTTAAAGAATATTCTGAAGAATTAGCAAATAATCTTCCATATGGTATGCAAAGAAAACTTGAAATAGCCAGAGCCTTAGCAACAAATCCGAAAATTATTCTTCTTGATGAACCAGCTGCTGGTATGAATCCAATCGAAACAGAAGAATTAATGAATACGATAAGTCTTGTGAGAAAAAAGTTCAACGTTACAATATTATTGATTGAGCATGATATGAAACTTGTTATGGGTATTTGTGAATGGATTACGGTTCTATCTTTTGGTGAAGTAATTGCAACAGGAACACCTGAGGAAATTAAAAATAATCCAGAAGTAATTAGTGCTTATTTAGGAGAGTAAATATGCTTAGTGTAAGAAATTTAAAAGTAACATATAATGGCAATATAAAAGCTATAAAAGGCGTAGATTTGGACGTGAAAAAAGGTGAAATTGTGGTTTTAATTGGAGCCAATGGTGCCGGAAAAACTACTTTACTTAGGGCTCTTACTGGTTTAGTAAAATCCGATAATGATTCACAAGCAATTTTAGATTTATCAGATTTACAAGATAAACGTACGTTAAACAGATTTGCTGGAATAAAAATGACAGACTTATTATTAGCAACATATGGTACAAGTGAAAAAGCTTTTGAGAAACTAAAAAGTGATGAAGATATAACCTTAGAATTATACAAAAAACCTAATTTCTTTCAAAAAAGAAAAATCAATCTTCTAAAATATAACTATAAAAAATATGTAAAAGCAGATATCCTAAAAGTTCCTACATACGAAGGAATAATGTATGGTGTAAGTCATGTACCTGAGGGAAGACAAATATTTTCAGGACTAACAGTTCAGGAAAATTTAGAAATGGGCGCATTTCGTAGACATAATAATCAAAAAATAAAACATGATTTAGAAGATATATATGAAGTTTTTCCAAGACTTAAAGAAAGAAGTAAGCAGAAAGCAGGAACTTTATCAGGTGGTGAGCAACAAATGCTTGCTATAGCAAGAGCAATGATGAGTAAACCTAAAATTTTGTTACTTGATGAGCCATCAATGGGATTATCACCTATTTATGTTCAAGAAGTATTTCAAATAATCAAGAAACTTAATGAAAAAGGAACAACAATTCTACTTGTAGAACAAAATGCTAAGGCAGCCCTAGCAATTGCTGATAGAGCATATGTCCTAGAAACAGGTCTAGTTGTTATGGAAGGAACTGGAAAAGAATTATTAGAAAACGAAAGTGTTAAGAAAGCCTATTTAGGTATGTAAATACGAACATCCACCTTTTGGTGGATGTTTTAAATAAAAGCAACTTTATGTTGCGTTACTTTTATACTATAATGGTATATAATAATTGTGTAAAATAAAAGTTGGAGGACTATTATGATAAATTTGAAAAAAGTCGGTAATAAAATACAAAAGTACCGAAAAGAAAAAAATATGTCTCAAGATGAATTGGCAGAGACATTATTTGTTACAAGACAAGCTGTTTCAAAATGGGAAAATGGAATATCTGCTCCAACAATAGATTCATTATTAGAACTATGCAAGTTATTTCAAACAAATTTTGAAGATATTTTATGTTTAGATGATGAAGATAAATAAATCATTGGTAATTATTAAATAACAGGAGGTATAAAATGAAACTAAATAAAGTAATTATAAATGGGAAAGTTTATTATGAAGAAGTAAAAGAAAATGAAGAAAAAAGTGATATTGTTATTGAAAATGATGAAGAAGTAGTTAAAGATAATGATATAGAAGAAAAAAAGAAACCTAATACATTCACATTTTCATTTGGTGATGAAGACGATGAAGATGACGAAGACGATGAAGATGACGAAGACGATGATGAAGACGATGAAGATGACGAAGACGATGATGAAGACGATGATGAAGATGACGAAGACGATGATGAATTAATATTCAAAAATATATTTAAATCAAAAGGAAATAGTAAAAAATCAATTAATTTAGTAGCTATGATGCCATTTTTGGATGATGAGGAAATAGATAAAATAACTGATGATATTATTTCAGGTAAAATAGATATTAGTAACATTAATATCACAAGCATTGCTCCATTTTTAGGAAAAGATAATTGCTCTAAACTAATGTTATATTTACTAGAAAGTGGAAACGCGAATGCAATTAATATAACAAGTATGTCACCTTTTGTTTCTCGAGACACCTTGGCTAAAATTGTTACAAAGTATATAAATGATGATTTCAAGGATGCAAAAATTAATGTTACATCTTTAGCACCATTTTTAAAAACAAAGTTTATCGATAAGTTATTTTTATGGTCAATTGAATCAGAAACAGAAAAAGTAAATACCACATCATTAATACCATTTGTATCTGGAAAATGTCTTAGTGAACTTGTAGAAGGATACATAAGTGGTAAATATACAAATGTAGATATTGATAATATATATCCTTTCTTATCAAAAAAAGATATCAAGACATTATTTAGTTATATAATAAGTAAAAAGAGTGCTAATTAAAAAAAGAATTATAAAAATAAGTACAGCTATTTAATAAATAACTGTATTTTTTTTGAAATTAAATGATAATAGACACAAAATATATTTTTTGTTTGTCAATAGATTAAAAAAATGATATAATTATTATGTGATTGATATAAATCTATATAGGAGGCGTAAAATGAAAAAATTATTAATGCTAATGTTTGTTTTTCTTTTTTCAATTTCTTTTATTAGTTGTAAAGAAAAAAATAAAGAAAAAGAAGAATTAAACATAACAAAAACAAGTTACATTCTTGAGGAGGGACAAGAAGAAGTTATTTCTTATGAAGTAAAGAATCTTCTTAGTGATACTGTTGTAATGATGAAGTCATTAAACGAAGAAGTATGTAAAGTAGAAAATGGTAAAATTTATGCATTAAAGGAAGGAACTACTAAAATAGAGGTATATTTATCTTCACAAGAAGAAAAGATTTACTTAGAAGTTAAAGTTAATGCAAAGAAGACTGAACCTAAAGAAGAATTATTAGTCGAAGTTTTAGAGTATACAATAGAAGTAAACGAAGAATGTGAAATTAAATATCAAACTAATAATTTAAAGGAAGGAACAACAGTTATTATCGAATCTAATGATTTAGAAGTTGTTTCAGTTAATGGCGCAATAATTAAAGGCTTAAAGAGTGGTAATGTTACTTTAAAAGTATATTTATCTACAAATACAGAACAGTTTTATTCAATTAATGTAAAGGTAAATGAGCCACCAAAACCTCAAATATCGATTAAGAATATTGAAACTACTATTCCTTTATTTGGAAAACTAACAATTAAAGTTGATATTGATAATTCTGATATTACAGAATATGTTATTACTTCTAGTGATGAAGAAGTTATAAGTATTAAAAACAATGAATTAGAAGGTTTAAAATGTGGGAAATCAACTATTAGAGTTACATTAAAAGATAATGAAGAAATATATGATGAAATTGAATTTGAAGTTATTCTTGATCCTATGCTAATATTTGAATCATTAAAAATTGATGAAGTTTTAGTTCAAAATGTTGTAACTCATGGTGAAAATCCAAAAGAAAGAAATCAATTGGTTTTAGGAAGTGTATTAAGATATTCATTTAGAAATCCTAAGATGATTGAAGAAATTGTTCCAATAACAGAAAATAAGTTTAATGGGAAAACAGCTACTCCAGAAATGCTTGTTGAAGCGGAAAAAATGAAACTAGTTCGTTCAGGAATTAAACATGATGCTCTAAATTACATAGTATACCACGACACTGGAAACATCAACCCAGGTGCTGATGCTAAAAATCATGCAGATTATATGGTCTCAAATTGGAACAAAGAATCGCGTGCTCGTTCTTGGCATTATACAGTAGATGAGAATGTTATTTATCATCATATTCCTAATGATGAGGTAACATGGCAAGGTGATTCATATGATGCTTATGCTAGATCAATAGGTGTTGAAACTTGTGTAAATTATGGTGCTGATTTATATAAAGTATGGCAAAATGCTGGTAAACTAATGGCAAGTTTAATTATTGAAAATGGGTTATCTTTATCATCTGTAAAACAACACTATGATATGAGTGGTAAGAATTGTCCTCAAACATTGAGAACAAATAATTTATATTCTTATGCTGTTTCTTTAATTTCAGGTGAATTACTAGTACAATCACTACTTAAAGATTATAAATTATCTTTTAAATCTTTAACTCCTGAATATCTTGATAATACTGGAAAAGTTTTTAAACAACCACTTGAAAGAACAATATTAGCTTATGAAATAACTATTGAAGGAAAAGATTATAAGGAATCAAAAGTATTTACTTCAGAAATTGCTGGTAGTAGTACAAATACTCCTTTACCAAATGATGAAGGAAAAATCATGGTAGCTAGAAACTTTGATGAAGAAGTAGCTAAACTAAGCATTAATCCTACTAAAAATGACGAAGAAGTAATAGAAAATTTAATTAGTCAATATGATTCATTTGATAGTGATACACAAAGATTAATTGGTTCGATAGATTATTTACGAAAAATAGAAGAAAACTTGTTTAAACTTTATGATATTAATACTCCAATTCTTATCAATGAAGTATTTATGCTAAATGATTCAGAAAATCCTAGTTCTTACCGTTTCATTGAATTGTACAATACAACTAGTAATAGTATTGATTTAAAAGGCTATAAAGTTGCAATTAAATTAGATAAATTATATGAGTTTGAAATATTTGAAGGAACTATTCCAGCAAAAGGATATTTCCTAATTGGATTAGGTGATTTGATTAAAGATTATAGTTCAAAAGACATTTTTGATTGTGTATTACCTGATTGTGTGTTTGATTTATTAATTACTGATGAAGAAGTTAAAAAAGGATTTAGTATAAGTATTTTATCAAGTGATGACAAAGTTATTGATAAATTAGGCGTATATGAGAACTCTACTGATTTTGAAGAAAAACAATTTTTAGATCTTTTAGAAGGAATGAGTATTTCTCGTAAACACTTACTAGATACTAATAACAATTATCGTGATTTCAAAGTGACAAAACAAACTCCTACTAATTCAAAAAATGAAACAAATAATGGTACAACACAAGTTACTATAAATCAAATAAAAGCATTTAAACTTGATTATGAACTTTTAAAGTTTAATATTGAAGTAACAGGAGTTAACAAAGATGCTATAGAGGCAGTACTTGAAAAATACGAAAATCAAAGTGCTGAAATAAAGAAATATTTAACTTTAGAAAATGTTGCTAAGAGATTAAAAATAGATATTATAGCTATTGATAATCCTGATATAAAAGTGTTATATGATTTAATGGATAAAATTCCTGCTAAAATAGTTGATGATTACAAATTACCAGAAATGGAAGGATTGTCATTCGAATATTCAGAGGGTGAAGATTCATCTTATTATGATTTGAAAACTGGCAAATTATTAAAGGTTAGTTATGATGTGAAATATGTGACAATTGTTGCTACATATAATGAAACAAAGATGAGTTTTACAATAAACTTTGGTTTAGCAGAAGAAGGTGACAAATTAATATTCAACACTGGAGCAAAAGCGCCAAGTGCTGGAAAAACATCTGATGGATTTGGAACATATGCTGATCAAGATAGTGCTGTAGGCTTTGGTGGTGTTGCCATTAGAATAAGTGGAAAAATCTTCTTTATTGGCAAAAACTGTTTAATTAATTTATCAACTCCTGAATCTGGATCTACACTTTCACGAAAAGAATTACGTCCTTTAGGTGGTATTGATTTTATTAATAATGTGGGTATTGTTAACGGAAAAGCAAAGGAATATGCGGGTACAGGAGCATTATATTATAATAGCACAAATGAAGTATTAAAGTTTGACCTAAGTGATACGTATGGAAGAAATAATAGTGGTGCATATGGATATTTCAAAGTAATATTTGGAAAAGATATTAGTGGTTCTTATTGTGTTTCTAAGGTTCTTCCAAATAGTGGAACAAATGATACAACAACAAATGTTATCTGTGAATTAAATCCAGGTGAATATTTATGGTGCCCACACACATATGAAACAAATGTAAATGGTGGTACATGGTTGATTAATCCTGCTAGTAGTACTAGTGGTGGAGTGCTTGTTGAAGGAACAAAAATGGAAATCATAAAATACAAGACTTTAGCATAAAAGGAGAAAACTTTATGAACAAAATAATAACAATAGGTCGTGAATTCGGTAGCGGTGGAAGAGAATTTGGAAGAAGACTTGCTGAAGAATTAAATTATGAGTATTATGATAAAGAGATAATTACAGAAATTAGTAAACATACATCTTTATCAGAAGAATATGTAAAAGAAGTTTTAGAAAAGAAACCTCATAATCTTTATCCTATTACTATAGGACAAAGTATGGCAATCTTTAACGATTATCAAACCAAACAAATACAATCAATTTATACTGCTCAATGTGAAATACTAAAGTATTTGGCTGAAAAAAGTAACTGTGTCATTGTAGGCCGTTGTGCTGATTATATTTTAAAAGAATATAATCCTTATCGTATATTTGTTCATGCAAGTATGGAAAGTAGGATAAATAGATGCTTATCTAGAAAGAATGAAAATGAAGATTTAGATTCTAAAAAACTAGAAAAATACATTAAAAAAGTTGATAAAGATCGTGCTAAATATTATGAATTTTATACATACCAAAAATGGGGTGATAAAAAGAATTATGATTTATGCGTTAATACAACTAATGTAAACATCAAAGAAATAGTTTCTGTTATTGCCAAAATATTTAAATAAAATAAAAATAAAAATAATTTTCATTTTTAATTGACAAATTTATTTTAATATGATAAAATATAATTGCTTAGGAGTAATTAAATGTTATATAACTCAAAAATACGTGAATTAATAAAAGAAATAGTACTATCTACCTTTACTCACCCAACAGCAGAAGATGTATATTTTATGCTATCTGAGAGGGGAATAAAAACAAGTGTTAGTACTGTTTATCGAAATCTTCATCAATTGAGTGAGGAAGGAATAATAAAAGAAATTGTTATGCCAAATGGAAAAACTCATTTTGATGGTAAGATGATAAATCATCATCATGCAATTTGTGTTAAATGTGGGAAGATAATTGATATTGAAACAAATTTAGATAAAATTGATGAAACTATTGATGATACTATTGGAATGAAGGTTATAGACAAAACGATTATTATTCGTGGCATATGTACAGATTGTCAAAAAAAATAAAAATATATCGGAGGAAAATTATGAAGTACAAATGTTTAGTGTGTGGTCAAATTATTGATACAAATGAAAAATGTCCTATTTGTGGAGCTGGTCCAGACAAAATAGTTCCATATGTAGAAGAAGAATTAACTTGGGCAGATGAACATGTTATAGGAATTGCTCAAGGTGTTGATGAAAGAGTTCTAACTGGTTTAAGAGATCATTTCAAAGGTGAATGTAGTGAAGTTGGTATGTATTTAGCAATGGCTCGTCAAGCTTATAGAGAAGGATATCCTGAAATTGCTGTTGTATTAGAACATATTGCTCATGAAGAAGCAGAACACGCTGCAAGATTTGGAGAAATGTTAGGTGAATTAGTTTCTAAGAGCACTAAAACAAATCTTGAAAAAATGTTAGCTGGAGAAAATGGTGCATGCAAGAGTAAAAAGGAAATTGCTACACTTGCTAAACAATTGAATTATGATGGTATTCATGATTCAGTACATGAAATGTGCAAAGATGAAGCTCGCCATGGTAAGGCTTTAGAAGCACTATTAAAACGTTATTTTAAATAAAATAAAAATGTCATGCAAAAGCATGGCAATTTTTATATGACATTAATAAGTAAAAAAAGCCAAGTGTGCACGTGAATTCGCTTTTTTTCCTAAAAATCTATAATATATATGTAAAAGATAAAATATCTAAAGTAATATAACAATATGTGATGTGTTTAAGGTTTCGAAAGGATTATTCTAATATGATGATTAAAAAAAGGTATGCTACTGAAAGGTTGATTTCTAAGAAAGCTATTGAAGGAGATGAAAATGCATTTGATACTTTAATAGATATGAATATTGACTTAATTAGGATTCTACTTAGAAGATATAGTATTAAAGAAGTTTATGAATATGAAGTAATGAGAGAAATTATTTCTAGACTTCATATTCTTTTATCTGATTATGATTATAATAAAAAGAAACTTACTATTTGGGTTTCTGAAAACATAATCAATTATTTAAAAAACTGTTCTAAGTATCGAATTATGTTTAGGTGGGCTGATAGTTGTAGGATAGACTGTAAAGATACACAATACATAGCTAGTTATGAAAACAGATTAACATCAAATGAGTATGATACTATTATTCTAAAAAATAACTTCAAATTAGAAGACGATGAAATATCAACTATTATAGAACTTCCTATAAATGAAGTAGAAGAAGTATATCATAAAGGTTTATATAAATTAAATAATTACTATAAGAAAGAAAAAATAAATTATATTAAAGAATCTAAAAGTAAAAATTATGAAACATATACTAATTTATTACAAAGCAAAATATAAATAAGAATTAGTTGGCTAAGTATTTATATACGTTAGCATAATCTAATAAATATTATACGAGGAGGACAGAACAATAGACAAAGCAAGAAACACAGAAATGTCATACATTTCAAGTGATAGTGATAGTAAGTTTTGCCTTACAACGCTAAGCGAATATGAAAGTATGACAAAAGAAGCAGAAAAACAGTATTTAGTTTTTGATGGATTGTTAAGCAAAGTATGCGAAGAGCATAATGATAGTGAAGTTAAAATTTTAAGTTATCGTCATTTAACGTTTTTAGAAGAGGATGGAAGTCTAAATAAAAAGGTTAGAATGGTTTATGGTGAAAGCACAAAAGATTTATGGTTTGATTACAAGAAAACTACTTCTTCAGGACAAATGGTGTACAAAGTGTTTAGAAAACTAATAGATGCTAACGGAGAAACTATTCCTGATGTTTGTACAGAAACTGTACGTACACAATAGTACGTGATAGCATAAAAGTTACATCTAATGCCTATGTAAATGTAGTAGGTAGTAGTTTTGAAAGTCAAACGATGAGAACACCATATGTTATTACCTCACCATATAAACTTTATTTAGGTTCAAGCAGTTATGATGGACATTATGTATTTGGAAAAACAACAAATGTAAAAAAGGGAAGTAATTATGAAACAAGAATAGACTTTAAAATGGATAACTTTGATTATGATTATACTTGTATTTTCAAACCTGTATTTACATTTTATGATCAGGAAACAAATAAGAAATTATTTGATGCTATGATAGTAATAGAGTTCATAACATCGTACGCACCAGTAGGAGATTAAATTATGGAAAAAGCATATGAAGTAAAAAATATTAACGATAGTCTATTACAAGAAAGAATTAATAGTAAAAAGTTAAAAATAATTGGTATAACGGGTAGTCGTGGTAAGTCTAGCACTGCATACATTTTATTTAAATATTTAAAAAGTATTAATATAAGAGTTAGTATGTACTCTAGTATAGGAATATATTCCTTAGGATCAATATATAAACAAGGTGATGCTGTAGAAAATCCTATGAGAAGTATGAATATGGTTAAAAATGCTTTGAGTGAGTCTTTAAATAATAATACCCAAGTGTTAATATTAGAAGTTAACGAAGAAGCTATTGACAAAGGCCTTACAAAAGATATACCTTTCACTATAAGAGCACTTACTACTATTATTCCTAAACAAAATGATGTATTATATCCTAACTATGTTAATTTAAAGAAAACCTTCTTTAGAGAAGCAAGTAAAGATACAACTTTTGTTATGTCATTAATCGATAAAGATTTAATCGATTTGCATGAAGAGATTAAAGATTGTAATGTAATTACTTACACAACAAATTATCTAAAGAAAGCACGTGAAGTTCTTTTTGATGTTGATTATCTTATTGATAGTAACGAAGATAAATTCGATTCAATTGCAGGAATAACGTTTACCTTGCAAGATAATTTTAAACAGGATAAATATGTAATAGATTCTAATTTATTAATGCCATATAGTGCCCTAAATATAACATGTGCAGTAGCGATAATAAATGCTTTAGGATTATTTGATTTAGATAAATTTAAGAAAGTAGTAAGTAATATAGTGATACCAGGTCGTGATGAAGTTATCAATGTAAATAAACACGAAAAAGTAATAGTTAGTTTAAACTTAGTACCTCAACTTGAGATATTAAAGAGATATCAAGAAAGAGGTGAAATAGGAAAATTAATAGTGGTTACAGGCTCTACAGGGTTAGGCTTTAAATCCTGGGACAGGCGATTTAGTATGGAATTACTAACTCTAGATAAAGAAAAATCAATAGATTTTGCCTTTAAGTATATAAATAAATATGCCGACTACGTATTTATAACAACAAGTGATAAAGGAGATATTTTAACTCCTTTCATAGAACTAGAGAAAAAAGTTACTAAAGATAAAGAAACTGCTCATTTTTATTTAGATAGAAAAGAAGCAATAAAGAAAGCAATAGATATTGAAAACGATGATGACAAGATAAATGTAATCTTTATATCTGGAAGAGGTAATAGAAGTGTTATGTGTCTTGAAAATGGTGAAATATCATCGTTTAACGATATAGATGAAGTAAAAAACATAATAGGAGATAAATAATATGGTAAAATGTTTTGGTACAGGTGATCACAGCTTAGTCGTTCCTTTTGATAATATATTTATTAAACCTGGTGATTATTTTTATTCGACTAAGAAACCATCTATGAAAGGTTATCAAATGTTTGTTAAGGTAGATGTATCTAATCTACCTATAAAAAGTATGGCTCAAAAAGCTTATTTTACATTTGAAGTTGAAAGCAATGAAGAATGTAAATTTTATGTTTATAAATCAAGTGAATATGAGAACTTAGAGTATTTAAGATATAATAATTTAGATCCTAGTGATAAAGAGTTTAGTAGTGAAAAATATGATGTAGTTTTGGTAAGAAATAAAATAGTTAGTGTTGATATAACTAAGTTTATAAATGAAGCTATTAAGTCAAAAGACGTATTAGATAATCGCTATGCTTACTTTAGAATAGTAAATGATTATTCAGGTAGTGATGACTTTATAGTAAAAAACCCAAGAAATAACGGAGGATATGTAAGCGGATTATTACTAACAAATTATGATTTTGAAACTCAAAGAAAGAAGGAGTATTCTTTTGGTAATAGCAATATAAAAGTTGATGTGAATGATTTTTCATATAAGTTATTCTTTAATGGTTTAAAAACAAACAATAACTTATTACCTATTAATTATAATTTTAGTTTAGTAACTAAAGATTATATATATTCAAATTATCAACTTTATCTATTACAAACTTCGTTTGGAATAATGACATTAAATCTATATAATGAACAAGAAACAAATTACATAAGAATGAAAGTATCTGAAGCAAAAGAAGAGTTTGGACCTTCTTTAGTTTTGAAAGATGAATCAGGAAATAATTTATCAAGTGATTATTATATCTATTTAAATTGCAATGATTATAGTTATATATATGGAACTGATACTGGTTTTGTTTTAATTCAAGGAAGTCAAAAAATAATATTTGGAAATGTTACATATAATATATATTTAGTAACTAAAATATACTACACAGAAAATGCATATCTAAACTTCACATGGAATGGTTTACTTCTTACAGGTATTACTAGTAGTTATGGTGAAGTGGTTAATGTAATTTATAATGATGATAAAATAACTAATGTAAAGTTTACTAAACTAAAAAAAGAAATAGAATTTAACTATGAAAACAACTTAAAAGTATACATTAAGAAGTTGAATAGCAGTGTAAGTAATACTAACAATATATATTCCTTTTTTGAAGTAATTGAAAATACAAATAATATTATTGTTAATGATTTACCAAGTAGTGAAAGTTATAAAATATCATTAAATAATGAAAAAAAAGTTACTAGTGTTTCTAGTGAAACAGGACTAAAGGTTAGTGATGTTTATTCGTATGTATCTATCTATGATAAGACAAAAATAACAAATAGTTATAATGAATTAACAGAAATATATTTTTCTAATCGAGAAATAATTAATGTAATTGATTATCGTAAAAGATTTAGTGCATATTATAAAGAGTTAACTAATGCAGGATTAATAACTAGTAGTAAAAGTGTAGTTACGAAAGAAAAAACAAATCTGATTAATATTAATAATTTCATAAGAAGTGGCGGACAAGTAAGTGAAGTTACTGATAATTACATTAAATCTTTTTCTGATGAAACAGTTTTAAAGATATCTCCAAATACAACATTTACAATGCAAAGTGTGATAGATTGCGAGTGTATGAATGGTGATGCTTTAGTTTTTAGTATTTTTAGTAAGTGTACATTTTCTTGTAATCAACATTTAGAAGCAAGAATAACTTTATTAGATGATGAATTAAGAGAAAAAGAAGTAATAATGATTCCTTTTGACTTCACAAATAATTCATGGCAAGTAGTTAGAAAAGTTATTTATCATTTTAATGATTTCAAGAAAGTAAAAATAGAGATAATTTATAATGGTACTAATGATTTGTATTTAGCCTATCCTTGTTTGTCTATAAGTAAGCATAAATTATGCTATGAATATAGTGAGAAAGACGAAGTATATGGTCTGCAAACAAATAAGGGACAGATGGAATATGATTATGATGACAAAAGAAACGTGAAAAGAGTTAGAATGTCTAGTGGACAAATAATAGATATTGAATATAATAGTTATTCACAAATAACAAAAGTAGAAAATAAGTTCACTGGTAAAAGCATAAGATATGAATATGATTCAAGAGGAAACAATACAAAAGTTATTAATTATAATAATGATGTAACTACTTATACATATGATAGTAATGATAATTTATTGTCAGAGGAAAACAAAGGTAAAAAAACTTCCTATAGATATTCAAGTTATAACGATTTATTAGAAATTACTATGCCTAATGGATTAAAGAAGAAAATAGAGTATGGTACATACAATAATACAGTAAAAAATATAAGTACAAAAAATAACTTAACAGAAACAAATGAGTATACTTATACAAGTAATTTATCGATAGAGAAAATAATTCCTGCTGATGATATATACTATAAGTATTATTATGATTCAAAAAATAGAATTTATAGTATTGATAAAGACTCATTACATGTTGAGAATTATACTTATGATTTTAAGAAGAATAATTATGAAACAGCTTTAGTTTCTAAAAAGTTAGTAAATGGTAAAGTAATAAGATATTCTTATAATAGTTATTATAACTTATACAAACTAGTTATCGATGGTACAAATTATAATTATGATTATACTTATGATGATAATGATAGATTAATAGAAGTCAAAGATCATAATTTAGATAAAAATAGAACTTACGAATATGATGATAGTGATAACGTAACTCTTAACAAGCTTACAGATAGTACATCAAGTGTAAAGACAACATACAAATATGATAATCAAAATAAAGTTCAAAGAAAGACTATTCTTGACGGAAATGAAAGAAGGACATATGATTATGAGTATGTCCAAGAACTAGATGAAAAAGCTTATGATGGATTTTTGAAATATGTAAGTACTTTCTCTACATATGATTTATTTGTTCCTAACAAGGATTTAATAACTTTATATGGCGAAAAACCAAAATGTGCATTATCAGCTTATAAGAAAATAGATAAACTTAATCGCTATAGTATTGGTTTATCAAAAAATGGATATATAACATATAATGTAGATTCAATCAACTCAAAAAAAATAGATAAAAGCTATTATGGTATCTTTTATTATGAAAGTAATTTCTTTAAACAATTATTTGCAAGTACAAAAACAGTTTCAGGTTTTGTTAAGGCAAAGAAGACAAATAGTGAGTTATCCCTTTTCACATATACTGGTGATAAAACATTCTCACTTGTAATAAAAAGTAATGGATACTTAGCAATAAAAGAAGATGATACATATAAAGAAACAGGAAAAGCCTTTGATTTTGATAGATGGAATTACATATCATATACAATTAATAATTATACTTTAGTTTTATACTATAATGATTATAAAACATCATTTGATTTAAATTATGAATGTAATAAAATTAAGTATATAACAATGGGCGTATGGACATATTCTGGAAATAATAATATTGCATATGACAATAGTGATATAGTCATAGAATATAGTTATGTAAGCATAGGTAATGAAAATGCAGATGAAGATTACTTTAGTATTTATAAAGAAGGAAATAGAATCCTTAATGGAACTAATGTAAAATTAAATAGTAGTGTAAAGTATTACAATAATAAAACATATAAAGATATGGATGTAATAACATTTAATGGATTATATGAATCTATAAAAGGGGTTAAACCATTAAATTATGGAAAAATAAATGGTTGTACTTTATATGGAGGTCAACAAGATTTTGCTTATGATGAAGTAACAGAGAAAATAGTTTATGAAGCAAGTGAAAAGTATAAAAATAGTAATGAATTAATATATCCAGGATTGTGTTATGATTTAGGTTTAGGGAAAGTAGGAACAATAGCTTTAATGGTTAAACTATTACCTACCAAAGGAAGTAATAATCGATACATATTATGTGCTAAAAATAGTAATAATGAAGATGTATTTAGCCTATATACAGATAGCACTAATAAATTATATTTAAAGTACAAAAAACTAACAGGAGTGTATGCTAGTTCTAAGCATTGCAATCCATTATTAGAAAATGGTTGGAATAAAATCGCAATAACGTACAATAGTAAAAATATATATGTGAAAATAAATGATCAAAATACAATTCGATTTATACATGTAAATAGTGATTTATACGACTTAACAAATGGTAAAGTGTATATAGGATGTGCTTTAAATAGTAGTTATATAACTGATAACTACTTAGATGGTCAAATACAAATGTTATCATTTGCAAATAAACAATATAATGATTATCAATTGATAGATTTATTTAAAGATATTGAAACAATAGAAATAAAGAATATCATAGATACAAAATCAAGAATATCTGAAAAAGTAATAAGAAACACTAGTAATGTTTTACACAAAAAGTATCGTTATCATGACCTTAACTCATCTTATATAGAAGATGATTTAATAGCAAGTGAGTTAGATTATGCAAATAATGAAACAATATATACTTATGATACTATAGGAAACGTGACTAAGAAAGTAACAGTAAGTAGTAGTGATAGTTTCTTAGAAGGTGTATGTTATGTTTATGATGATTTATCAAGACTAACAAAAGAAGAACATTATAAAGAAGGAAATGTGTTAGATTATATAATGGAATATGAATATAACACATATGGAGATATAACTTTAAAGAAGAAAAAAGATAATTTAAATAATGTTATTTATAAAGATACATATACATATTCACAAAGTAGACTTACAAAAGTATCAAGAGAAGAAAACAATATAGTAACAGATATATATAATATAAGTTACCCAGGAGGATATACTGATAATCATTTATTTCCAACAAGTATAAATGGTAACAATATAACATATATAGGGAAAAATATAGAAGGATATGGAGAGTACACATATAAGTACAATGAACAAGGAATAAGAGTAAATAAAAGTAAGACAAACTATAATATAGATTATATAATAGAAAATAATAAAATATACATAGAAGGAAAAAACTTAATATATATAATTATAAGTATTACAATAATATTAATTATAAACACATTTAGTATAGCACATAATAAAAAGAAAAGAAAGTAGTTATAAATAAAAGTTCCAAATTTTGAGGTAGAAATATTGAAATTTTTAGAACTTTTTAACTTTATCCTCAGAGTTTGCATAATATATAATGTGCAAAGGAGGATTACGAATGTCAAGTTACCTAATAGAAGGAGGAAGAAGACTAGAAGGAGAAGTAAATGCATCAGGTTCTAAAAACGCATCACTTCCTATATTAGCAGCAAGCATTTTAAGTGGGAAAACCACAATATTATATAATGTACCCAATATTTATGATACACAAACAATGCTTAAAATATTACAATTATTAGGATGTAAAATAATTAAAAAAAATGGAAAGATAATTATTAATTCTAAGGACATAAAAACGCAAGAAATACCAGACGAACTAATGAGAAAAATGAGATCATCAGTAATATTAGCAGGAGCAATCATTGGAAGATGTAGAAAAGCAAAGTTCTCATATCCAGGGGGTTGCGACATTGGAACAAGACCAATAGATTTACATTTAAAAGGATTTGAAAGTCTAGGTGCTAAAATTAAATATGAAGATAAGAAAGGTAAAGTACACAACATAGACTGT